>Ga0247844_1006999_pt1 | contig 13126 bp, 8 predicted proteins | sample LaCtaG_FD_192421 | JGI IMG/M metagenome (GOLD analysis project Ga0247844, IMG submission 192421) | Freshwater microbial communities from meromictic Lake La Cruz, Castile-La Mancha, Spain - LaCruzMarch201714.5m_1 | ecosystem: Environmental > Aquatic > Freshwater > Lake | place: Spain: Castile-La... | reverse complement strand
TGCCGAAACTTTTGCAATCCTGCGATCGATAATTGACACTGCGATTAAAAATAATCTGAATCCGTTGCATTCTCTTTCCCAAATTAATGCCCTACATTTGTAGGGGGTGAGTTGTTACGAAGTTCTGTTGTTGTATTGTTTCATCATCTTGGATTAAAGGTACCAAACACAGTGATAATCATGCCATTTTTGGTGAATTTTGTTGTAGCAAAAGTATTATTATTGAACGCAGTGTATCTGCATTCAATTTATACCTCAAAAAAAGTGAAGTAAGGAAGGAATAATCCGAAAAACACCTTGATTAGTTATCAGAATTGGACTTTACTTAACAAACCACCCGACCCTCACGTTAACAATCGAGCTAATGGGTAAGCCCACTCGATTATAGGCTGGTATTTAATGTTTTGATGAATTTGCTTGTCACATTTTTAATTTCTGGGTATTGAGCTGACTTTTCATTGGTCGGTTTTTTCAAATACAGATTCCTGTTTATTTCCAGCATGATTGTTTGAACATTTTTGTTCTTTTGGTAATGTTCCAAAGGCACAATGGATCCTTTGTATGGCCGATCAATTCCCAAGGAGTAACCTTTTGTTCTGAAAAAATCTATCGATACATCTATTAAATATTTTGGTGTATGATAGGGATCAGTACCGATGTTGAAATCCGGCCTATTGCGCGTTTGATCCTGATCTCTTTTTAATGGTTTACCTGGATAAGTGTGGCAGTCAATAATTAATGCCTTCCCGAATAGTTGTAATTGGTTGTTTACCTCATCACTAAATATTCTATGATGTTTCCGGTAGTATTCGTTTAAAACCTTTTCTTTTAATTCGGGAGTGACGATTCTTATTATCTCTCCTTCGTCACTTTTTTCATAGAGGACACCCATTCCATATTGAGCCATAACTTCCTGGCTATCGTCAGTAAATCTTTCAGGGTCGCAAAATATTCTCGAAAAGTCGGCTCTTACCATTCTGTCTTCATCAGAAAAGAACAGGTCGTCGGTATACCAATCGGTCAATTTAAGCATTTCATCTGCCAAAAATTGTTCACCAACGGTATACCCATCCATAATAGGAATATTGGTTGATGAATGAGGTATATGAAGGATGACCTGATTTTTCAAAATGTCAGTTTGTTGTTATTAAAGTTGTTATGCCTTTGTGCTTCTTCAATTTTAGTTGTCATTCGTTATTATTTTCAAAAACAATTCAGCCTTATTTTTAATTTCAAATATCATTTTGGGATTTTTATCACTCTCTTTTAAAGCCCAATATTTGTTCTCGTTCCATTTAAATACTCTTTGGTCACCTGAGCTATTTTGTGTTATGAATCCCCAAAACCATAAGTCATCCCAAACTTCAATTTGCTGTCTGGTATATTTTGATTTCAAAGTCTTATTGATATTGTCAAAAGTTACATTTTTAGTGTTATTCAATTTATTGAAAATTGATCTTATTACTACATCAACTGGCAAGTAAAAACCATCGACTTCACTTATTGTATTTGGAACGTCTGTCCATATTTTCAAACTAGCAGAGTAATTCCCGTTATGTAAATGAAAAATACTTTTCGTAAACAAAGCAGCAGTTTTTTCCCCCCAACCGTCTTGTCGTTGCATTCCATTAAATAAGTTCTCAAAACAAACTTGAGGTCTGTCTGGATTTATTTTGGATATAAAATTTGCAAAAGAGTCAAAACAGTTATTTTCAGAGATTATACCTTTATAAAAGTTTGCAAGTTTGTTAATTCTTGGTTGGCTTTGAGTATTTGCAATGTGATAAAGAAGTGAAATTACTTTGTCTTTAGATGTGTCATAAGGTATTAAAACCGATTTGTAAAATCTTTCTTGAAAAGAATGGTTGTATTCTCTGTTTGCGCTTAAAAAATCGAAAATCTCTTTAAGTTTGTTTTCCATTTTATTATTGTTTATGTGTCATAGCATGTTGCCTAACCATTAAGGATTTAATCTGAAAATTACGAAAAAAAATATAACGGAACGAAACGATAATTACTTACAGATAAACACGAGTTGAACAAAGAAGACTGTATCAGTCAAAAAGCTCATCGTTCCCCGGTTCGATCACACAATCCAGTCTCCGTAGGATCACATCCCCATACTCATGCGGCTTGAACAACCCCCTCAGCACATCATCCCGCCTTCATGAATTGCACATAGCGGTATTCCAGTCTCTCCCGATCTGGAAAATCAACCTTGTGTTTGGGTAGAATCAAGCGGTTCCCGTGCATTGATTGCAGGCCATATTTGAGCATGGGGCCGTCGACCTCTTCGAGGATATCTTCGCGCACATGTACATTGTAACCGGGGTTATTGTCGGATATGATATGGGCCGCATCGAGCAATTCACCGTGTTTCAGCCTGCAAAAGGTGCATTGGGTCTGGTATGCCAGAAGCACCCGCTCCCTGAACGACCGCTGATGCAACCTTGTTTTTATCATGGTTGTTGCATAGGCCCTTCGCCAGCGCAAGGCATCGGTTTCCTCGACCATCTCCGGTTGATTTATTGCCTTCATTTCATCCACCTGCACCGTAAAGGTCAACCTGGCCGGATCATCGTGAATGATATAGACCGGGAAGGCCGGAAAATACCGGCCCTTCACCATGCCATTGAAATAGATGAGGGGTTTGCGGAGAGGCGGATTTGATCGTCCATGAAACAAAGCTAAGGAAATAAGTAACAGGGTAACAAGGTGACAAGGCCGTGATACGTGACGCGTGACGCGTGACGGAAAAATTAATAACAGGGGGTTCACCTTTTTGGTTTTGAAGGATTAAGCAGGAAAATGAAATATGGAAACAGATGTCCAAATACAGGTGGAAAGCATTGCCGGATTGATCCATTACATCAGGGGAGAAAAAGTGATTCTTGATGTGGATTTAGCCAGACTCTATGAAGTAGAAGTTAAAACTTTGAAAAGATCTGTAAAGCGTAATTTTAATCGATTCCCGTCCGATTTCATGTTTGAGTTGTCAAAAGAAGAAAATAATAACTTGAGGTACCATATTGGCACCTCAAGTTGGGGAGGATCACGTTATCAGTCATTTGTATTTACAGAACAAGGGGTTGCCATGTTGTCGTCGGTTCTTCATTCTGAAAGGGCCATAACGGTCAACATCGCCATCATGCGTGCGTTCGTTCAAATGCGAAAATTCCTTGAAACGCATAAAGATCTCGCAATGAAGATCGAGGAGCTGGAGCGGACTGTTTCATCGCATGATGATAATATTCAAATGATCTTTGAGACAATCCGGCAAATGATTGAAAAAAAGAGTGAGCCGATGGAACCCGTGGGGTTTAAAATTGCCGGGGGGAAAAGTGGATTTTAGAACACATCCACCTGTGACTTCTCTGATACCTGCTCTGAAATTGCCTCTATAAAGGTTTTGAAGTAGGGTGTTGAATTATGGAAGTCCACAGCATCTTGGTTTTCATATACTTCGTAAAAAATAAAACTTTGAGGATTTCCAACTTCCTGATACAACTTGTAGCATAAACATCCTTGTTCCGTATTGCTATTTTCAACCATTGTTTTCGCCAAAGAAATAAACTGTTCAATGGCTTCTGGCTTTATATTGATTCTGGCATTGATAATTTTTTGCATACAATCGAATGTTGAATTATTTAGATCCTGAACTACCTGATAAAATTGGTGATAACCTTCTTTTCCTGTATTGGCGGTTGGATGGTATCTATTGTAGCCTCTTTCATTTTCAGTAGCCAGGCCATGTTTTTACCCAAAACACGCATAGTTTGCACACCTTCACTGTCCTGGGATACTTCTCCGGCACTTCTACCATGTATGACATTCCAATAATTGGCCGTGGCAACAACCATTTCGGCATAGGTGAGATAGTGATATAAATGATCCAGGGTAGCTGATCCTCCTGTTCTCCTGACTGCCACAACTGCTGCTGCGACCTTATGCCGGAACAGGTTTCCATTTGAACCTGAAACATAAAACAACCTGTCCAAAAAGCATTTCATCGTCCCACCGATGCCTGAATAATGGACTGGTGAGCCAATAATGATTCCATCGGCTGCCTTTATTGTTTGTATCCATTGATTCAGCCCATCGGCTCCAAAGCTGCATTTTTCATCTTTGGTTTCCGCACATTTACCACAAGCCGTGCATCCATGTAACAGCTTATGACCGATATGCAAAATCTCGAATCCGATGCCTTTGGAAATCAATTCATCACCGACCATTTTTAGGGCATGATAGGTGTTGCCTTCTTTTTTCGGACTTCCGTTTATTGCAATTACTTTCATCATAGTGGTTATTTATAGTTTTTCTTACCGTTCATTTCTCACAGTATGTTCACATCAGCCAATCCAATTACTTTCTCAAACTCTGCCTCCGTAACATGGGAGGATATCAAAACCAGATCAAGGGTATCGCCTAACGGAGGTATATAATCAATAGAAATAGGAGCATTAGACTCTGTGGTTCCCATGAAATGGAACTCGTCGTTGACAAGATTCAGGCTGACAGAGAGCTGTTTGGATTTGTCAATTGTAGTCATATGGGTAGTTTTTAGATTAGATTACAGGTCTGATAATAAAACAAATGAACTGTCCCTTGCGATCAGCCAGGGATGGTCAACTCCATCGGCCAGCAGCTCCCTGGGCAAAACATCGCACTGGATCCAGATTTGGCATCAGCTTTATTTTCATTCGAAGGGTATCTTTCGACCTCCTCATCAAGCTGGTCACGTTTATCAGAAAGTAGAAGTAAAAGGTCGCACATCGGATGAAGGAACGACCTTTTACAAATTCTTAGTTAAATTATCTGTTTTTGACAATTTTAACTTTTTGGTTATGGCTTCCTTGAGAAATGTGCAAGATATAGAAACCATCAGTTAAATCATTGGTTATAATAACCGGAACATTTGGTTTTATATCCTTATTAACTTGCAATAGCCTCCCGGTCAGATCGTAAATATTTGCTTCTATAATCTCTACCGACTCTGTTTCTACGATTAAGGTAAAATCCGATTTGAAAGGATTCGGATAAACAATGGTCGATAATGAATTATCTGGTGAAACTAACAGATCCCCCGTCAATTCATTATTTTTGAAACCAATATTGTCACAGGATTTGTTACACTGTCCAAGAAAATCTCCCGGATGGCCCGGAACATGGGCCGGTACCGCATTAACATTTATGGATAATGTCTGGGGATTGCCCTGATTGTGACATATAAAGACCTTGTTATTCTGGTTCGGAACCCTGATATCCATCACACAAATTGTAATAGATAAAGAAGATGAACAACCACTGCTATTGTTTACGTTAAGAGTAAAGACATACTTCCCTTCTTCCGATGGTGTGAATACCGGACTGGCACAAGTCGTGCAATTTAGTTTAGAGATCCCAAGTGCCGAAGATGTCCACAAATATGTGAACCCTGAACCACCACTAACAGTGCTTGCAAGTGTTACCGATTGAGGGCCATAGCCAAGGTAAATAGTCGTTGGAACTCCTCCTGTAAAGACTGAGTTCGACGGTATGGCAGTGATATTGATGACAGGCAACTGATTAACGCTGACTGTCGCAGAATTTAAGGCCAAACAATTATTCTGGTCAGTCACGGTAACATGATAAGTTGTGGTTGTTTGTGGTGTGGCAATTGGATTTGCATGAGTGGCTGAATTTAGTCCTGTCAGGGGTGACCATTGGTAACTATATGGCGCAACTCCTCCGCTTCCTGTCGGTGATCCACCTATTTGAGTTCCGGTTCCAGGGCAAACAGATTTATTGATTCCGGCGTCGGCAACCAACAGCGGCGGTTCATTCAAGGCGATTGAATTCGATGAAGAACAATTATTCAAATCAGTGACAATAACGGAATAGTTGCCTGCTGTCAATCCGGAAAGATTTTGTGTTGATGCACCATTTGACCAGTTAAAGGTATAGGGAGGTGTGCCGGAGTTTAAAGTCGTGGTTATTTCACCGTTTGTTCCTCCTTTGCATTTAATATGGACACCACCCGCATAGACAGGACTTGATAACGTCGGGGCCGAATTTGGATTCACCGTATGAAACACAACATCAGAGGCTGAGCAATTATTTGCATCCGAAACCATGAGGGTATAGCTTCCTGTTGACAATGCTGTTGCCCCTGTTATTACAGGATTTTGTAAATTTGAGGTAAACCCGTTGGGCCCGACCCAGGAATAGTTAACCGAATTAGGTGTGTACTTCATCACCTCAATTTTGTAATCCTCTGTTTCACCATAGTTATAAATTCCACAAGCCATCGGAATAGTATCCCATGTAAGTACTATGCGTAAGCGCAATTCACCTAAAAGAGCATCCGTCGGGACTGTGATTGAGTTGCTAAATGATTCTGAAGTATTCCCTGCAGCAGTATTTGTCAGAAGAACAATTTCTTCTCCTGTTTCAAAAACTCCATTTCTGTTCCAATCAATAAAAGCTGTGACAAAATCTTTTGAATCATTCTTGATGGTTCCGCTGAGAACATAGGTTGAATCAGCAAAAAGGGTTGTGAAAATATTCGCAGTATTATCAGTATAATTGCTGCCAGGGCTTGAATTTGTCGCTCCGTTTAAGGAAATGGAAGAAATATATTCGTAATTAAAATTCTTTGAATTTGAGATGCAGGATGGAATAATTGAACAATTTTCAACACATAGGACAAGTTTGGGATTGGCTTCTCCCTGACCTGTGAGCTGCAGGGATGATCCTTCACAAATAGTCTGAGCCCCTCCCGCTTCGGCAGAAGGCGGAGCATTCACTAAAACGTTCATTCTGCCCTGGCTTGAGCAATTGGCAGTGTTTGTACTAAAAAGGCTGACATGTTGCGGCCCTGCCACATTCCATGCGATCGTTACAAAGTTATCAGTATTTGTTCCACCGGAGATGATGGTCCCTCCGGAGCTAATATTCCATGTGTAATTTGCAAATCCCGGTTCGGCGGTATAATTAATGCTTACAGGTCCGGCACAAAGGATTTCAGGTCCTGAAATTTCAGAATTTGGCAGCGGATTGACCATTACATCAAATTGCGTCGGGGATGAGGCCTGACATCCTTTTCCATTGATATAATTAACGTTAACCCATTGAGGTCCTGTGGTATGCCAAATAACAGTTATTGCATTCGATTCAGCACCCGTAAGAATAGTTCCTCCCGGGGAGATATTCCACTGATAGTCTGACATGGCGCTTTCTGTCGAATAAACAGTAGAAGTGCCTGTGCACAGAAATGAATTCCCTTGTATGTTTGGTTGAGGCAATGTATTGATTGTGACATTTTTGATGCCGGGTAACAAAGGAGAACAACCCAATGGATTGGTGAAAAGCACACTTATTGTACCCGTTCCGCTTGAATTCCAATTAACCGTGGCATAGTCATCTACATTTGAGCCACCAGAACTAATCGTTCCGTTCGGAGAAACATTCCATTGATAATTGGCCATACCTGTTTCAGTAGTATACGTTGAAACCAATGTCCCAAGACACAAGCTACCAGGCCCATTAATATTCGGTTTTCCCTGCGGCATGGAAAATTTTATATCTGGTCTAAAACTGTAACTGCCGCAACCCGTCGTCAAACAACCATCAGTTGTTGGTCCATCATAGTGATAATGTATAGTCTTGTTGGGAGCAGAAGTTGCCTTTACATTACTACTGAAAGTATAGCTATTATTATTTAAACAAATTTCAACCAGGATGTTGGAACCATTCCAAGTGAAAGGAGTTTGAAGAGTGATCCATTGCACCCCTGTCGCCGGAACAGAATAGGTCCCTTCAAAGACGTTGATCATATCGTTATCCCAAGTTGAGATGGAAGATTGAGTGGTGTTTTTCATTCTGATTTTAAATCCATTCAGAATTTGACCGGCAGCTGAAGTAATATCGAATCCAATTTTTGTAATTTGACCAGGTGAACCGCCTGACATCAGGATCTCGGATGAAGTATATAACATTTGAGTTCGTGAATCCATATAGAAAGAATAAAACGGATAGGAGGTGGTCGAAGTTCCGCTCCCAATTGTTACTTCACCTGAACCGCTATATGAATTAACGGTAACATTTAAATTTGTCGGTGTTGGTGATGAACATCCAACAGTGTTCGAATAATTGACACTTACCGTTTGCAACCCGGGAGTATTCCACGTAACGACTATCGAATTTGTTCCAGAACCAGAAACAATCAAGCCACCTGGAGAGACATTCCAGGAATAATTTATCATGCCTCCTTCAGTTGAATAAAGATTACCAGTTGAGCCCGCGCAAACATTGGTATTTCCTGAGATGGTTGGTGGCGTCATGCTTTGTGATTGAACTGTGATAACCACTGGGGTTGTTATTGCCAAACCACATCCACTCCCGGAAGTCTGTTCCTGACGATACCATGTTGTATTCGTGAGTGGCCCCGGTTGATAATTAAGCCCAGTTGCACCAGGAACAGGGAAAAAGTTTACTCCATCAACAGAACTTTGCCATTGGTAAGAATAGGGGGCTTTCCCTCCTGTTGGTGCATTCCCAATCAAAAGAGTTGGCGTTGAATTAGAGCAGATATTTTGGGAACCTGAAACAGAACCTGCAATGAACGGGGGGTAAACAGTTATCATGACAGTATTGGTAAGTGGAGTTCCACAGGTATTCCCAGTGAGTTGAACCTGACGATACCAGGTTGTGACTGTTAATGGACCTGGTTGGTAGCTCAATGTCGAAGCACCACTTACAGGGGAAAAGTTAATCCCGTTGGTTGAATATTCCCATAATATAGTCAGGAAACCGTTTCCACCAGTAGGTGCAGTTGCGGTCAACATTGCCGGAATCGCATTATAGCATATGCTTTGATTGGCAGAGAGTGTACCGGCTACAAACGGAGGCCAAACAGGCACTGTGCGCGAAATACAATCAGAATTACAGGATGGGGACTCCCATCTTGCAAAGTACGTTGTTGTAGAGGTGGGTGTAACTGATATTGTTGTACCCGTGCCAATAAGATTTCCACCACAAGATCCCTCATACCATTTAAGCGTGTAATCGATGCCTCCTCCTCCAATGGCTGTCAATGTACTTGAACCGGCACCACAGATGACAGCTGGACTTGCATTGATCGAAATCGGAGCTACCGGAATAGGATTGACTGTAATGGTGAGGGTATTGGAAGTTGCAGGATTTCCAATGGTACAGGACAAGTTAGACGTCAAAACACAGCTGATAATATCACCATTACTTGGAACATAGGAGTAAATTGGATTATTGGCCCCAACATTTACTCCATTCACTTTCCATTGATAGGTGGGGGATGTGCCTCCATTTGTTGGAGTGGCGGTGAATGTTACGCTTGCCCCGGTACAAATAGGGTTAGCGGATGCACTAATTGTAATATTCACGGTGGAATAAGAGGTGCAATTGTCTTTGATACAACGCACAGAAAACCCTTGTGTTTTATGATCCATAGTGTTGTTGCTCCATATGGAAACTGCCGGATCATAATAATAGAGCAGGACTATTCTTGGCTGATTATCCTGATCTAAAGTAGATGATTGATGATAACCATAGTACCATATGTTATTGATAGGGAATGTGCCTCCTTCGCTACCACCGCCAGGTAATCCAGTAAAACCAGAACTATTTGTTGCCCCGGCATTGGGTTGAGCCCAACTATAACCAATTTTTTTCATCTTCCCCCCAGCAACACTGCCTCCTCCTAATCCTGTGATTAATGTGTTCCAATCTGATTCGCTTGGGATATGCCATCCGCTTGGGCAAATTCCCTGGGTGCCTTCGGTTGTAACATATTGCATCATTTCATTCCATTGATACAGACCTCCATAGATATCACAGTTTGATTGGAGGTTATTGTAACAATATTTCTCAATTATGCCATTATTTGTCTGGTCCTGGGCGTTTATTGTCGTTCCGATATTCAGATTTTCTTTCATCCAGCATTGTGACCCAATAAGTACTGTATTATAGGTTTGACCACCATAAACCACATTTGGAATACCCGGGCAGGGTGTATTATTAAGTACACTCATTGTAATCTGGTTTGAATTTGCCGGGTTAGTTAAGACGCAAGGCTGACTTGAGGTTAATTCACACCGAACAATATCTCCGTCAGAAGGAATATATGTATAAGTTAATGAATTAGTTCCAACGTTATTATCATTTACTTTCCATTGGTAGATTGGAGTTGTTCCTGCATTGGTTGGTGTGGCCGTATAAATTACAGTTTCCCCTAAAAAGACCGGATTTGCCGATGCGGTTATCGATATACTTGCAGGCAGGGTTGGATTCACAGTAACCCCACTCATATTATAGCCAACACACCCGGTAGATGGATCCGTATATGTTAAAACGATGGTTTGAAAGCCTGCTGTATTCCAGTTTACGGCAATAGAATTTGTCCCAGACCCAGAACTTATACTTCCACCTGCACTTATTACCCAATTATAGTTTGTCATACCTCCCTCAGTAACGTAAACATTACCTGCAGATGCTGTGCAAACCTGATTCGGACCAGTAATGGTTGTCACCGGTTTCGGAATCAGGTTGACATTAATAACCGTGGCGGCCTGAGCACTGCAACCGTTTGCATTGATATAGTTGACCGACAAGGTTTGAGCACCGGTTGCGAGCCAATTGACCATTATGAAATTAGTTCCCTGGCCTGATGAAATAGTGCCTCCCTCAGAAACAACCCATGTATATCCGGTCATGCCAGCTTCAGTGGTATATCCAGTATAAACAGGGGAACAAACAGTTGTCATACCCGTAATAGTTGGTACGGGAGCGGGTGAGGTTAATTCAAATTCGTATGCACCAATATCAGGTGGATTCCCACGAATAACATTAGCATAATCAGTCGTGACTTCAGGAATAGGAATGGCGGAATTATTTAATGCGCATGCATTCGGATGAAGATCAGATGTTGAAATAAAAAGTGGATCAGCTGAAACTGAACTCAAATCCTGTCCGGTTCCTGATTGCCAGGAAATAAGTGATGGGTAGTTAGAATAAGTAAAATTCGGGTAAGCATTTGCATAATAGGATAAATAATTGCCTGTTGTGAATAGATCGTTATAATTAGAATTTAATACTGAATATTGGTTTTTAGTGAAATAAATAGAATATCCATTTCTGGTATTAGACAAAATGTTATTCTTTATATCTACAGTAGCATTGCTATTACTATACAGGCAATAATTTGAACCATTTGAAGGGCCCGATATATTTATCGTATTATACCAAATATTGATAGACGAAAGATTACCAGAAGGCTCAATATATAATCCATAAAGTTCCGAGGCACTCTGTGGAGATAATTTAATTTGATTATTTGAAATTTCAACAGGAATTCCATTTTGTCCCCTGATATATATTCCAGTAATAATTGGTGTTGCTGAGGCTAAAGCATCTATATCAATAAATTTATTTTTCCTGATTTTTCCACCACATGTGAGAATACCATTCACAATTGTATTATATCCCACATTTGAAGTTCCAGTGATACTAATATTCTGAAAAACATTATTCTCAATCAGTGTTGTTCCGGATGTAGAGGAATTATAAATTCCATTAAAACGCCCACCTGCATTAATTGTAATACCATTTGCAACCGAATCACTACCAATTAAATTCATTGTTGTCGATCCAATCAAGATTGTCCCGCTATTAATTTGGATACCAGTGAGGCTGCCACCAAGAAAGTTAGTAATGGTATTACCCTGTATGGAATTTGGTGCTGTAGAACCACCGTCTATCATTATCGAAACAAAATAATTAGTTTCCCATGAACTGCCGGAACACATTGGTCCACGTCCGCCAATAAAGTTACCGGTGATTTGGCAGTTATCTCCGTTTGAAATATATATCCCCTGGTTCCCTTTTTTAGCTAACACGGGATCTGACATATTATTAAAAAAACTGTTCCCGATAATAGAACAACCACTTGAAAGATTATACAGGGAAAGTCCACATTGATCAAAATTATAAAAGTAATTGTTTGAAATTATCAATTGATCTTGACTTGCATAGGAAGAGATACAATGCCTCGGCAATCCCGGATTAGGACCTTCTTGATTCCTAAATTCATTATTAAGGATGATGAATTTGTTTTGACTACCAAGTTCAAGGATATTTTGCGAGTTGTTCTCCAGTATACAATTTTTAATCGTTATATCTTCAGACCCAGAGGCAAATCCGATAGTGTTTTGCTCCACTGTATTCCTGAAAAGTAAATTTTTATTGATTTCTCCATCAATTGTAACCCTATCTGCTCCATTAAAATTTAATGATGAATAGGGTGCAGATCCAATCATTGTTATAGTACGCCTGACATTTGAATTTGATTTAATTGTAAGAGAATAATTCCCTATACCATTTTCATTCCACTGATATAACGGGTTCATTCCAAGTTCATTTAAATCAGATATTATTAAGGCAGTCACATTGCAGGTCAATCCATATGTATTTATTTTTTCAAATAAACCACCAACTCCAGTCAAATTAGGATAGTCTCCTCCAATACCAACAGTCACATTTCCACACAATAAAGGCGGAGCAACAGTAATACTATTTACTCTGCTATATAGCGTAAGTTGCGTGGCAATTGTATTTGTTATCCTGCACCTATATGAACCCTGGTCCTGCATGGTCGGTGATATAATCGTGTAAATAGGGTTTGTTGCACCCGGGATATCCATACCATTTTTTGTCCATTGGTAAAGGTTACTGCTCCCCCCAACAGAAACAGTTAAAGTTACGGGGGATTGGTTGTTTGCATTTACTTGAAGTAATTGTCCGACACTGTCTTGCTCAAAGTAATAGAAATTTAATCCATTTCTTACATTGGGTTCAATATCACCAAAGTCAAGCTTGTTGCGAGCTACGTATAATACGTTGAGATTATTTAGGGAAGATAGATTAGGTAATGATGATAAATTAATATCACTTAACTCTGCAGTATTTAAATTACTGAGATTTAAAAATTCGTACTTATTTACCCCCTGTTTCGTAAATTCAAGGGTTGTTAACAATTTCAGGGTTGTTTTTCTGTTTTTTTTCTAAATCTAAACGATATCAACCGTTTTCGGTTGATTGATCGTTTGTAAGATAG
>Ga0247844_1006985_pt1 | contig 13151 bp, 13 predicted proteins | sample LaCtaG_FD_192421 | JGI IMG/M metagenome (GOLD analysis project Ga0247844, IMG submission 192421) | Freshwater microbial communities from meromictic Lake La Cruz, Castile-La Mancha, Spain - LaCruzMarch201714.5m_1 | ecosystem: Environmental > Aquatic > Freshwater > Lake | place: Spain: Castile-La... | reverse complement strand
TCGTATGCACCTTCGGGTGAAATTCGTCCCGTTGAAGGCAGTGCTTTTGATTTCCGCAAACCGGTACTTGTTGAGGAACGTATTGACGACGAAGCATTCGTGCCCGGCTGGGGACTGGATAACAATTGGTGCTTGCGCAAAGAACAGGCTGGCGATTGTGTGTTGGCTGGCTACATTTACGAACCCGTAAGCGGACGAAAAATGGAAGTACTTACCACACAACCCGGAGTGCAGGTGTACACCGGAAACTGGATTGAAGAACAAATTGGCAAAGAAGGTAAGACTTACGACCGTCAGGATGCCATTTGTCTGGAAACGCAAGGATTCCCAAATTCACCAAACATAGCGCATTTTCCTAGTCCGCTTTTGCGCCCTGAGCAGAAATACGACGAATGGTGTATATATAAATTTTCGGTAGAATAGAAATAAAAAAGAGCTTGTAGTAAAAATCTGCAAGCTCTTTTTTTATCATTCTACCACCGTAACCCATCCGTGCGTATCGGGTTCGTCTCCATATTGGATGGCTTGTAGTTTGTGGTAAAGTTTATCGCTGATGGGGCCTGGCTTGCCATCTTTGGTAAAAAGGTACGAAACGCCTGTGTCGTAATCGTCGATGCGCTCTATGGGGCTTATAACAGCGGCAGTACCGCATGCTCCGGCTTCTTCGAACGTGGATAATTCCTCAACCGGAACTTGGCGTTGCTCTACTTTAAGCCCAATTTCTTCGGCCAGAACCATTAAACTTTTGTTGGTAATAGATGGTAATATCGATTCGGATTTTGGAGTAATGTAGGTGTTGTTTTTAATGCCAAAAAAATTAGCCGCACCACATTCGTCGATAAATTTCTTTTCTTTGGCATCTAAATAGAAAATATTAGAATAGCCCAATTCGGCAGCGCGTTTTCCGGCAACGAGGCTGGCAGCGTAGTTACCACCTACTTTGTATTTTCCCATGCCAAGTGGCGCTGAGCGGTCGTATTCGCGCATAATAACGAACGGAGTAGTTTGAAAACCACCTTTGAAATAAGGTCCAACAGGCGTTACAAACACAATAAACATATATTCGTGCGAAGGTTTTACACCTACCTGAGGTCCGCTACCAAAAAGCACCGGACGAATATAAAGCGCTGCACCAGATTCGTAAGGCGGCACAAAACGTTCGTTGAGTTTAACGGCTTTCAACACTGCTTCTTCAAACACTTCAACCGGTACTTTTGCCATCAACGTTCCTTCGCTCGAATCCTGCATACGTAGGGCATTATCACGCATACGGAAGATACGTATTTTACCATCCTTGCCACGAAAAGCTTTCAATCCTTCGAACGATTCTTGTCCGTAATGCAATACTGTGGCGGCCATATGAAGCGAAACGTATTCATTATCATGCACTTCGAGTTCACCCCAAGCATCATTCGCATAATTACAACGGATATTAAAATCCGTTTTCATATAACCAAAACCAAGATTTTTCCAATCAATTTCCATATTGCTCTATATTTTGTCAGGCTTTAGCAGCCATGTCGTTCAGCTTATTCATTACGGCCTCCATTAGCCAACGGGGTGTTGACGTTGCACCACAGATACCGATTTTCTTTGTCAAATCAATGTTCAACGCTTCCAACTCATCTGGTTTCGAAACGATATACGAATTTGGATTGATAGACAACGCGTGGTCGTAAAGCACTTTACCATTCGAGCTCTTTTTACCACTCACAAATACAATGATTTCGTTTTCTTGTGCAAAGGTAGTAATATTTGGGATTCTATTGGCAACCTGACGGCAAATTGTGTCGGAAAATTCTAAATTTGCATCATTTTCCATTTTCGATTGCACTGTTTCAACTAACTGATTAAAACCACTTAGCGATTTGGTAGTTTGCGAAAACAGGCGTATGTTTTTCGAAAAATCCACTTTATCCAACTCACTTTCGTCTTCAATAACAATGGCATTACCATCAATCTGTCCCACCAAACCATTTACCTCGGCATGTCCGTGATGGCCGTAGATTACAATTTGGGTATCGGATGTTGGCACTGTTTCGTAGGCTTTTTTGATGCGCGATTGCAATTTGAGAACCACAGGGCATGAAGCATCCACCAAAGTGATATTATTTTGCTTTGCAATTTCGTAGGTGCTTGGCGGTTCTCCATGAGCACGTAGCAGCACTTTCACATCGTGCAATTTTTCAAATTCTTCGTGTGTAATGGTTATCATTCCCAAAGCAGCAAGACGCTCCACTTCTTCGCCATTATGTACAATATCGCCAAGGCAATAAAGAGTTTCGCCTTTAGCCAATTCTTCTTCGGCTTTCTGAATGGCATTTACTACTCCAAAACAAAAACCTGATTTTTTATCTATTTCAATCATTGATTAATTTACTATTTTGTCATTTACTATTTACAATTTAAATGGTAGATGGTAACTGGTTAAATTGTCAATTAACTAACGTTTTTTCTTCAAATAAAGTTCGGAGAATTTTTTGTTGTTCGGTGGGAGTAAGGTTCGAATTATCAATTTCGATGGCATCATCGGCTTTGCGTAGCGGACTTTCGGTGCGATTTACATCGCGTTCGTCGCGCTCTTTTACATTTGCCAAAACAGATTCATAATCAACCGATTCGCCTTTTGCTTTCATTTCGTCGAGGCGACGTTGTGCACGGATTTCGGGCGAGGCAGTCAGGAAAATTTTTAGTTCGGCTCGTGGAAATACAACGGTACCAATGTCGCGTCCATCCATTACTATGCCTTTGCTGTTGCCCATAATTTGTTGTTGTCGCACCAATTCACGCCTTACAACCCCAAGTGTACTTACGCGGCTGGCGCCATTGGCAACTTCAAGTGTACGAATAGAGCTTTCCACATTTTCGTCGTTGAGGTATATTTCCGATTTGCCATTTTCGTTTGTTTTAAACTCAAGTTGCATGTTTGCGAGTTCGCGTGCTATGGCTTCTTCGTTCATTTCACTTTCAGTCATCAATCCTTTACGGATACAAAAAAGCGAAACAGCGCGATACATGGCGCCGGTATCAACATAGACATAACCTGTTTCGCGGGCAAGTTCTTTTGCCATCGTACTTTTTCCGCAGGACGAAAATCCATCAACAGCAACAATTATTTTTTTCATTTTTTATATAGACGATAGACAACTGACAGCAGACGACAGAAAGTCAAATTACAATTAATAACAATTAATAACGTGCGTAGCACAAAATAACGCGAAGCAAATAACGGCGAAGCCCTAACAACGTGCATAGCACCTATAACTTAAATTGATTAAGCGAAGTAGCTATGCTAAACTGATATGCTACATTGCCCGTTTGGAAAGTGCTTGCGCCAAAACCTACTTGAAATTTGTATAATTTGATGCCACCACCAAACGAGAAGCCTGTAGCACTCTTAAATCCGGGCATTTTTAGTTCGTTATGCCGACGATGATTGTAGGATGCTGCCAAATAAAAGTTTTTACCAGGCACAAATTCTACTCCAAATATAGCATGGCGAAAAGCCATATCAACAAATCCTATTTGTTCAATATTCTGTTCGTCGATGCTTGTGCTCGAATTGTTAGTGCTATAGTAGCTGAGTTTCCACTGTTGTAAATTGTGCAATGTCATCGAAAACCGAAAGGGAGCGTGATTAAGTTTTTTGCTTATTCCAAGCTGGATGTCGAATGGAAGCGGTTCGTAGTGTTGCCCATCTTCGTTGCGGTAATAGCCTTTTAGCTGGGTTCCCATGTTTCGAAAAACCAAACCAGCCGAAAAATAGCGTTTAGAATCTAAATAACTTATACCCGCATCCAATGCTACTCCATAACTTGTGTATTGTTCGAAAACAGAGTAGATGGGTTTAAAAGTTCCTCCTACAGTTATTTTGTCGGTCAATGGGCGTGCGTATATAATATTAAGCGCCATATCTTTTGCCTCAAAATCATTTAAGTCTGTATTTAATTCATCGCGACCATCGAAGGTACCATAATCAATATATTGTATACCAACGGCAAGGAAGTTTTTGCCTTTCAGATGAAATCCATACATGGCCGAGCCAAATTTTATATCGGCTAAGTAGTTTGCCATACTTAAACTTATCTGCTTATCATTTTCGGCAGTTAGCAGTGCCGGGTTTCGAAAGGCAAAACTCAAATCATTGTCGCGTATCGAAATATTGGTGCTGCCTAAAGCCGCAATTCGCGACGAAACAGGTAAGTCTAAAAAAGAATAAATCGAATTTCCTGCTTGCGAAAATCCGAGCAGGAAAGAAGAGCACATAAATATAAAAGCGATGCTTTTTTGTAGCATAAAAGCAGATATTTTTTTAAATTAAAAATCAAAGATAATGCTTTTTTGGAACTGCACCAAAATCAATTCAACTCCAAACGCGAAATTTAAAACGGTAAAAACCGAAAAAATTGTATAAGTGTAACGAAAAAATCATTTTTTCTGCTTCATTCTGAGTAAAATATCAAATAATTTTCAAAAATTGTCGTTAACACAATAAACTTTCGAAAAATAATATTACATTTGCCGTTCAGAAAAACATTAAAAACTTCATAAGAATATGGAATTAAAGAAATCACCAAAAGCCTCGCTCGAAGACAAAAAAATGCTCTTTGTGATGATGGGACTTGTTATGGTTTTATCGTTGTTGTATATTGGATTTGAATGGACTGAGTCGGAAGTAAAAGTTTACGACTCATTCGACACCAGTATGATGGCTGAAGAAGAGATTGAAATAGCTCAAACTCAGCAAGAACTTCCACCACCACCACCACCACCAGTACCCGATGTAGTGGAAGTAATCAACATTGTTGAAGATGACGTGATTGTTGAAAGTGTAGAAATTAACACAGAAGAAGACAAAAACAAAGAGGTAGTTATTCAGGCTCCAGTAGCTGCACCTATCGAAGAAGAAGACAACGTAGTGTTTCAGGTAGTTGAGACTATGCCTTCGTTTCCGGGCGGCGATGCTTCTTTATTCAAATTTTTGGGTGATAATGTAAAATATCCCGTTATTGCACAAGAAAATGGAATTCAGGGACGTGTAATTTGTCAGTTTGTGGTAAACAAAGATGGTTCTATTGTTGATGTGGAGGTAGTTCGTCCCGTCGATCCAAGTTTGGACAAAGAAGCCATCCGCGTAATCAAATCCATGCCTAAATGGAGCCCAGGTAAGCAACGCGGTAAATCGGTTCGTGTAAAATACACCTTACCGGTAAACTTTAAATTGCAATAGTTAACTCAGGCAAACGAAAAACGATGAAACCCCCGACGGTAAATCGGAGAATCGAAAGATAGTATATAAAACCGTTTGGATATTTTTCCAAACGGTTTTTTTGTTAAAAATAAGAATCCTTTATGCAAACCGAAATATATCAGGAAAAAGCTGTTCTTGTAGGCTTAATTACGCAACACCAAAACGAGGAGCGCTCGCGTGAGTATTTAGATGAGTTGGCTTTTTTGGCCGATACTGCGGGTGCAACTCCCGACAAACTGTTTTTTCAGCGCATCGATTATCCAAATCCCAAAACATTTGTGGGCCCTGGAAAATTACAGGAAATAAAGGAGTATGTAGATGCAAATGATATTGGATTGGTTATTTTCGACGATGAGCTTTCGCCAAAGCAATTACGTAATATCGAAGGTATTCTTAATGTGCTTGTGCTCGACCGCACCAACCTGATTCTCGATATTTTTGCAAAACGAGCTCAAACAGCGAATGCTAAAACGCAGGTCGAGCTGGCGCAGCTACAGTACATGTTACCCCGCCTCACTCGCCTGTGGACTCACCTTGAACGTCAGCAGGGTGGTATTGGAATGCGCGGACCTGGCGAAACGCAAATTGAAACGGACCGCCGAATAATTCTTACTAAAATTTCGTTGCTAAAACAAAATCTGAAGGATATTGACAAACAAATGTCGACACAGCGCAAAAATCGTGGTAAAATGGTGCGCGTTGCTTTGGTAGGTTATACCAATGTGGGTAAATCTACTATGATGAATTTGCTCAGCAAATCGGATGTTTTTGCCGAGAATAAGCTTTTTGCAACATTAGATACCACTGTGCGCAAGGTGATTATCGAGAATTTACCCTTTTTACTATCCGATACGGTTGGGTTTATTCGCAAATTGCCTACAAACCTTATTGAGTCATTTAAATCCACACTCGACGAGGTGCGCGAAGCCGATTTACTCATTCATGTGGTGGATGTTTCGCATCCAAATTTCGAAGAGCAACTCGAAGTGGTAAATCAAACGCTGAAAGAAATTGACCCACGAGAAAAACCTACTATTTTGGTTTTCAATAAAATAGATGCATTTACATACACGCCAAAAGAAGAAGATGATTTGTTGCCAATTAGCCGTGAAAATTTAAGTCTGGAGGATTTAAAAAAAACATGGATGTCGAAAATGCATGATAATTGCTTGTTTATTTCGGCACGCGAAAAGCAAAATATTGACCAATTAAAAGAATTTATGTATCATAAAATAAAACAAATTCATGTTGAACGTTATCCATACAACGATTTTTTGTTTCAAAAATACGAAGAGCTGGATTAATGCGTTGAGTAAGATCTTAAATTTAAAAATTTGGTGAAATACATTTAATAATTTATCGAATGCTAAATTTTTTCTATAACAAGGCCTTCATTTCTGTGTTTAACTGTTGGTAGTTTATAAACTATAACTTATCTTTGTAATTAGATTTTTTTTTCAAATAACTCTTATGTTTAACGGTATGTATAGATTAATAATTTTACATTGCTTTCTGTTACTTTCAGCGTACACTTTTTCGCAGGATTTTGAAGTATCTCCTGTGGTTATGAACTTCAACGCCGAGCCAGGCGAAATACAAAAAAAACAGCTAACAATTATCAATCATTCGGCTCATCCACAAAAATACATCTTAAAAATTTCGGATTTTGTGCTCGATGCCGATGGAAATCGCAAAATAGTACCTTTGGGTAGCAGTAAACGTTCGTGTGCTGATTGGATAAATATTAGTCCTTCATTTATTGATTTAAATCCGAATCAAACAGCTCAATTAGACTTGATGATGACCGTTCCAAAAGATGGCTTTTCGTCGCGCTGGTGTATGGTTCATGTCGAAGTAGGGAAGGAACAATCGGCATTCGAAGCTGATAAAACCTTAGCTACAGGGGTTGTGCTGGTGCCTCGTATTGTGGTGATGGTAAAACAATCGCCTCGAAGCAATAACAATTACAAAGCAACTATTAATGGGTTAAAAGAAACTACTAAGCGTTCCGACAAGCAACAGAATTTCGAAGTGGTAGTTGCCAATATAGGTGATAATGTGATAGATGCCAGTGTATATCTAACGCTTGCAAACTTGCAAACAGGAAAAGAAGAAAAATTTGGTATTATAAAAACCACTGTTTATCCTGATGCATCGCGCAAAGTGAATTTATATATGCCCCGCATTGCCACAAAGGGCAAATATGTACTGGCGGCAATACTTGATTATGGACATCGTCAGCCTTTGGGTGGTTCGCAACTTATGATTGAAATTAAATGAAAATTAAAAGTATACATATAATTTTTATTCTTAGTTTACTTTCTGTTTGGCTTTCTGCTCAGCGAAAAGTTTCGACCTTCTACGATGACGAAAAAAAACAGCCCAAAGAGGTTTATTATGTTGTCGACCATCAAAAGCTCGGTACTATAAAGCATGGCTTCTACACTATTTGGTTTGCCAACAAAAAACTCTGGCAAGAAGGTCTTTACGATTACGATAAGCTCGATGGTAGATGGGTGGATTATTACGATACCGGCATTCTGAAGCAAGAACTCCACTATAAAAAAGGCTTGCTCGATGGTACACTGAAGTATTATTATCCGGATGGTACAGCAATGCAAATTGCCGATTTCAAAAACGATAAATTAGATGGTACAGTCATAAATTATTACGAAGATGGTAAAATTCAGGAAACAGGAACCTATACCGAAGGCTTGTTAAATGGTGACTTTAAAGCCAATTATGAAGATGGTAGGCCTCGTATTATGCGAAGTTACAAAATGGGCATCGAGGATGGCTTTTCGGTAACTTATTTCGAAAACGGAAACATACGCGACCGTGCGTTTATGAAAGATGGTTTTTGCGAAGGACAATTTATCGATTATTATAAAGATTTTGCCAATGGTACGGTAAATAAAATTTGTATGTATCGTAATGGTCGTTTAAACGGAAAGCTTTCGTGGTATTATCCTACCGGAAATTTGAAATACGAATGCATGTACAACAATGATAGTATTTCGGGAGTTGTAAAAGAATATTACGACTCTACGGTGCTGGTTATTCGCCAAATAGGAGACTACAAAAGCAATAAGAAAAATGGTCGTTGGAAAACGTACTACCCTAATGGTAACGTTTTTACAATGGGTAGGTATGTAAACGATGTTTTTGATGGCGAATGGCATATTAATTACCCTGATGGCACAATCAAGCAAAAAGGAAATTACACCAACGGTAAAGCCACTGGTGAGTGGATTTTTTACTACGAAACAGGCGAACTCAAAAACAAAGGAAACTACGTTAACGATTATAAAAGTGGCATTTGGGCAACATACTACAAAGATGGAAAGTTAATGTCCGAAATAGCTTTCGAAAGCGGACAACGCAACGGTGTAGCCAAAGCCTACAATCAGAACGGAAAACTCGTTGAAACAACTTATTATAAAAATGGTGAAGTCATTCCTAAGAAAAAAAAGAAAAAGTAGTTTGTTTTTGATACTTTTTATTGCATTGATTGTATCAAGCTGCAATACTGATACGCCTACAAACTATATTACTTTCAGATGTAACGAGATATCCCCGCTTGGATCTCGCACTTATTCAGTCGATTTCTATAAAGTTAAAAAAGACTCATCTACTTATTTGATTAGTAATTTTCACAAGTTCAGTTATGATGGTGAATACGATATAACAGCCAAGATTACCGGAAATATAATTGAAATAACTCCCAAGGTTTTGAGTTCCGAGATTAGAATAACATCGGGAAGTGGAACCGTAAATGATGATTTTACCCAAATACATCTGAATTATATTGTTTTCAACGGAACTACCGATCTTAAGGTTGAAGCTTCGTTTTTTCGATAAACGAAGGTAATAGACTACTTTTCAGATTTATTTTTTTTAATGCTATTGCAGTAGCTTAAATAGGTAATTGTCCTATCTTTGCAATTCTAATTTAATTTTATCTTTGCATATAATATCCCTTTAATGGCTTTTAACAATCAGAAAATAGGTTTAAAAAAAATTGACACTTACATTATTGGTAAGTTTCTGGGAACTTATGTTTACTCCATAATATTGATAATAAGCATTTCGGTTGTATTTGATTTAACCGAAAAACTCGATAACTTTTTCGATTCAAATGCGCCATTTAAAAGTATTGTTTTTGATTATTACCTCAATTTCATTCCTTACTATGTAAATATGTTTACACCCTTATTTACATTTATTGCCGTAATATTTTTTACTTCTAAAATGGCCAGCAATACCGAAATTATTGCCATTTTGGCAAGTGGTGTAAGCTTTAAACGACTCATGCTTCCTTACTTTATATCGGCATTAACAATATCAACCCTATCCTTTGTGTTAGGTGGTTATATTATTCCACCAGCATCTTTAAAAATGATTAATTTTGAGGATAAGTATATAAAAAAGAGGAAGTTAGATAATGCCCGAAATGTACAAATGGAGGTCGAAAAAGGTGTTATTATGTATATTGAGCGGTACGAAGTGGCCGAAAATACAGGATATCGTTTTTCGTTAGAAAAATTTGAAGATAAAAAACTCACCTCGCGCCTCACCGCCGAAACTATTCGCTGGGACTCGGCTACAAACTGGAAACTAAGCAATTACCTTCAACGCGATTTCGACGGCATGCGCGAAAGTATTAAAAAAGGCATCGAAATGGATACAACAATTAATGTTGAGCCCCGCGAATTCTTTATTACATCGGCAGAAAGTGCCCAACTCAATGTGGCCGAACTCGGCGACTATCTGAAAAGACAGAAGAGTAGGGGAGTGGGCAATATACAAGCTTTTGAAGATGAGTATTATAGGCGCTTTTCGATGCCCTTGGCTGCTTTTATCATGACCTTAATAGGCGTTTCGCTATCGTCGCGAAAAGTGCGTGGTGGTGTGGGCATACATTTAGGAATAGGATTGGCATTGAGTGCGCTTTATGTTCTTTTTTCAACCTTTTCAACTTCCTTTTCGGTTAGTGGACTTATGTCGCCTTTTTTAGCTGTTTGGCTCCCCAATATAGTGTTTTTATTAATAGGTATTTATTTATACCGCACAGCACCTAAATAGGAATTGCTAAATGCTTATTTTATAAAAAAAAATAGTAGACCTCGCAATAAACATGTTTTTCATTTTTAAATTTGAACTTTAGCTGCTTCAAAAACTCAATCCATAATGGAACAAATTTTATTTTTATTATTGGGAATTGCCGCAGGCATATTATCCGGTTTATTTGGTATTGGTGGCGGCATTGTTATGGTTCCTTCGCTTATTGCACTGTTCGGAATGGATATACTGAATGCCAATGCTACTTCGCTATCTGCCATGTTGCTTCCGGTAGGTGTATTTGGTGTAATTGCCTATTACAAAGCGGGTTTAGTAAATATCAAAGAATCGCTTTGGATTGCTTTAGGGCTTTTTGCAGGTTCATTTGCAGGAGGTGAACTTGCCGTAAATATCAGCGAAAGTGTATTGGCAAAGTTGTATTCTGGTTTTTTGCTTTACATTGCTCTCAGCTATTTTGATGTATTTAGTAAAATAGGAGAATTGCGATTAAAATATTTTTCAAAAAAAGAATCTAATCATTCTATTTTAAAATCAGAAAAAAAAGAATATACCACCAAACCATTTTGGTTATTTATTTTAGTTGGTTTATTAGCCGGAGTTTTTGCCGGTATGTTTGGCAAAGGAGGTGGAATTGTTATTGTTCCAATATTAATCAGCATTTTTCACTATAATGGCAAAATGGCTGTGGCAACTTCCTTAGCAGCCTTACAATTGCCGGTTGGGCTGCCAAGTGTGCTCATTTATGCCGAAAATGGTTATTTGAATTTAACCGCCGCAGCACTAATAGCCGTAGGAATGGTGATTGGTGCATTTTTTGGTTCCAAAATTGGCATTAATTTACCAGCAAAAGTATTTAAAAAAGTATTTGCTGTATTTTTAATATTAATGGCTGTGTATATGGTAGCCGGCTATTTGTAAAGAATAAACAGAGTAGGTCGCTTACTCAAATCGGGCACATTTCCTTTCCAGGCTTTCACTGTTTTGGTAACAATAAATTCGGTTTCGAGCGTAATATCGGCAGCAATACAGAGTTTTGTAGTTGGTTGGCATGTGCTTAAAATTTCTTCTACCATTTTCATATTACGATAAGGCGTTTCGATAAACAATTGTGATTGATTTTCGGAATAAATCCTACTTTCCAATTTTTTCAAGGCTTTTACTCTATCTGCTGGCTGTACAGGTAAATAGCCAACAAAAGCAAAGCTTTGTCCGTTGAAGCCCGAAGCCATCAACGCCAGCAAAATAGACGAAGGACCAACCAATGGCACTACTTTAAAACCCTGACTTTGCGCTATAGCCACTACATCAGCACCCGGATCGGCAATGGCCGGGCAACCCGCTTCCGAAATAACACCTATATCGTTTCCAAGCTTCATAGGCTGAATAAAAGTACTTATTTCGGCCGCTGAGGTGTGCTGATTGAGAACATAAAAAGTTAAATCGTCGATGACAATTGCAGGATTTGCTTTTTTTAGAAACCTACGGGCCGAGCGAATATCTTCCACAATAAAATGCTTTAACGCACTTACAATTTCGGTATTGTGAGCAGGTAAAATACGGTCGAAACTGGTTTCGCCCAACGAACAAGGAATTAAAAAAAGTGTTGCCATTTATGTCGAAACGGAGCGTGCACCGTCTTTAAAATTATTGGGAATTGAGAAATTGGAAATTAATTTTGCAAAGTTACGAAAAACATGCAATCATTTTTTCATTTAGCCGAAAAAACAAAAAATCAGACTTACACCCTTGCATAAGTCTGATATTCTGAATGAAAATATTTTAGAATAATATAGGCAAAAAAACTATTTCGATTTGGTATAGGTATAAATACTTTCGCCATATTTATCCATAAAATTCAAGGTGAATTTTTTAGAATCTACTGAGCAAACTGCAAAACCCGAAAGAGGGCTGCAAAACTGTGTACCATCAATTTTTTCGACTGTGCGCGATAGTGATGCAGAGCTATTTACAATATAATCGACCGGCGAATCGGCTTTTTTTATGTGCTGAAAGCTATGTATATGACCACAAAAATAGAAATCTACCTTGTATTTTCGCATTAGAGGGTCTACAGTTTTCTGCATGTCTGTACGTTCACTTTCCGATTTTTCGGTCGACGCGTATACTGGATGATGTCCAATAACTATTTTCCAAGTTTCGTTTGATGAGGCCAAAACGCTATCGATAAAATGCAATTGTGCTTTATCATTTTGCTTCCAAGCATCAGGATAATCAATACTGTCTTTACGATATTTTTGAATTAAAGGAGCTGTGTCAATAAAAACCAAGCGCATAGTGGTGCTGTCGTCAATTTCCTTTACCATAGTGTAATAACGCGAAGGCATTATCCAGCGACGACTCACCTTACTGTAATCCAAACACGCTTGCGTATTGCCACGATATTCGTGATTGCCATTAATGGCATACCAATCGAGCATCAAAGTAGGATGTGCATATATTAATTCGAAATTTGTCATCCAAAGTGGGTCGTTAACGCTTGCTACACCATTAAAATGATGGATATCGCCAGCCGCAGCCACAAACTCAATATCATGGTTATGAGCAAATTGTCCCATAGATGCAGCAATTGTTTTTTGATCGTAAAAACCATTTCGTCCTAAATCGTTGGCTACAATAAAATTATAGTCGGTAAATCCGAGTTTACTTTCATCCGATTTTTTTGATTCGCACGAAAGTAAAGTAACTGAAATGAGTAAAAACGCAATGTAATGTATTGGTTTCATAATGTTTTGTATTTTATTTTGCAACAATACCTAACAGGTTTTAGAAACCTGTTAGGTATGATTAAAACCTAATA
>Ga0247844_1006981_pt1 | contig 13152 bp, 12 predicted proteins | sample LaCtaG_FD_192421 | JGI IMG/M metagenome (GOLD analysis project Ga0247844, IMG submission 192421) | Freshwater microbial communities from meromictic Lake La Cruz, Castile-La Mancha, Spain - LaCruzMarch201714.5m_1 | ecosystem: Environmental > Aquatic > Freshwater > Lake | place: Spain: Castile-La... | reverse complement strand
AGAAAGATCATAAGGGTCGGCCAACCAAAAGAGAACTGCGGCAAAATTAAATTTGAAGATTTCTCCTCTAGAAAAGAGGATTTGTTAGCATGGTTCTATAGCGTATTTTGGGAAACATCTGATATAAGAAGGAACAAAATCTTAGTAAAAAATTAGAAAATATAAATCTTTCATCAGTAACATCAACATCAAGTCCTACGTATGTTGCTCCTTCTAAATTTGGAGCAAGCCTCACCTCGACCCAACTACTTGCGGCCCAAAAAAAATACTTTTTTGGCTCTGTTGCAAAATGGAAATTATCAATCCCATCAATAGATCCTCATGGTCCTCATTTTTGTTCAATCATTGGGGGTGATACTTCATGGATACCCACAAGTGGAAAAGGAATACGTTTTAAAACAAAAGTTGAGTCACGATTCTCGGCAACAAAAAATTCCTTAACAATTGCGGTAAACCAAATAAATAAAACCAATATGGCTTCTGCTCTTACTATCGACGCAAATGATGGCGTGACCATGCATGAAAATACGTTTCCTGCCTATGAAAAAATTTTAGGATACGAAAGACTTTTTCCCACAAAAATTGAAACCCCAATTATCGGGCAGGGATTTTATCTGGAGCGCATTATACAAAAACCAGAGAATCGCATTTGGATGTTCAAAAATTACAGTGCTTTTAATTTTATTTTCGAATCAAAACTCAATTCAAAAAAATTACCAATGAAAACATATCAGGCCGACGCACCTCCTTCGCCACTTCCTCCCAATACGGCCACAAATTATGATCAGAAAGTTAATGAAACGAAATTTAGAATAACATTTTATTTGTCCTACCGTCTAACGCCAGAAGAGAAAGCCACTTGCTTAACTGCAACTCCTGCCCCAGTTTGTATAAACAACGCCCTAGACGGAAGATCCATGCAATATGTAATTAATTTTTACAACGACAGATGGAATATTGATCCAATGACAGGAAACCTCAGTAGTGCTGAGTATTTTAGTTTATGGAATGTCCCTTGGAAGGCCCCACGAATGCTTAAACCGGGCAACAGTAATTTAACGCTTTACCCAGAAAGCTTAGAAAATGTCATGACCGCATCTCAATCAGCCTACTGGTATACTAATCAGAAAAAAAATCCTTACAATATTATTGGACTAAACTTTAGAATTGAAAAAAATATTTTACCTCGAATCAAAAACGCTATCATTGATATGGTCAATAACGGAATCGTCTACGCAAATCCAACTAATGGTCTCAGTGAAAATTACCATGCCCTTCCACCTCGTTTAATTATTGGCGGAGTGCCTGAAACAAACGACGCCTACGTTAAGCATTTTATTTTCAACGGAGTCAATCTTGGCTATGAAGTGACAACTCCTGCTCAAATGAGCTACACCATTAAAGATTTTAAAATTACTGTGGAGTAAAAAAAACGGCCTAATTTTATTTTGAAATTAGGCCGGCAGCTTTCATTACGTTGGCAAAAATTACTTCAACTTCAGCAAACTTTTTTCATAAAAATCAGGCGATACAAATCCCAATAAATTTAAAAAGGTCGCGGTCACATTTGTAATTCCAGGATCAGCGATCCCTTGAGTGTCTAAAAGGTATTCACCCTTATGATTTTTATCAATAATAAAAAGAGGAACTTTATTTAAAGTGTGACTCGTCATCACTTTGCCTTTTTTATCAAGTTTTTCTTCGGCATTACCATGATCGGCAGTCACTAATACGACACCATCCTGTTTGAGAACCGCCTCAACAGTCTTAAACAAACATTCATCAACGGCCTTCATCGCCTTGATACAGCTTTTCATATTTCCTGTGTGACCAACCATATCTCCATTGGCAAAATTGACTCTGATAAAATCATATTGCTTACTTTCAATGGCGCCTAAAAGTTTTTCTGTCACTTCAAATATTTTCATCTCAGGAATTTCTTCAATTGTTTCATTAGGCAAAGACTTCACTTCAACATATTTTTCAAGTGACTCATTCAAATAGCCGGAACGATTTCCATTCCAAAAATAAGTCACGTGACCATACTTATGAGTTTCTGCAATGGCGTAACTTTTCACTCCAGCATCACAAAGAAGTTGTCCTGAAACATTTTTAATAGAAGGAGGAGAAACTAAAAACTCAGGAGGGATCTTTGCATCACTATCGTATTCTAAAAGGCCTGCATATTTAACTTTTGGCATAGTCCCGCGATCAAAGGCCTTAAATTCTTTTTTTAAAAAAGCTTCTGAAATCTGAATCGCACGATCGCCTCTATAATTAAAATTAATCACAGCATCGCCATCTTGAATTTTCCCTACAGGATTTCCTTTTTGATCAACAATGACAAAAGCAGGATTGTATTGATCTTGCTTATCTGGAAAAATTTGACGAGCAGATTCAATGGCCTCTTTTGCTGAAGTAAAATAACCTTTGTAACCAGAAGTTAAATCTGTTTCCATCACCTTGCCATGAACGTGAGCATTAAATCCTCTTTCGACAATTTTCCAGTCAGAGTAATAGCGATCCATCGTAAGATGCATACGTCCGCCTCCAGAGGCAATCAAGGCATCAACTCCCTCATTTCTAAGTGCGGCCAATTTTTCTTCAAGCCCAGCAATGTAAATTAACCCACTATCAGGAGCAACATCGCGCCCATCTAAAAGGGGGTGAATACGAATTTTTTTAACACCACTTTTTTGAGCGCCCTCAAGAAGTTTAAAAAGTTGTGTGACATTTGAATGCACATTTCCATCAGACAGAAGTCCAAAGAAATGAACTGTTTTTCCTTCTCTCGCTGTTTCTTCAACAATTTTTTTCCAAGAAGGACTTTTAAAAATATCGCCGTTTAAAATGGCCTCATTGACTCTCTTTGCTCCTTGACTCACAATTTGCCCAGCACCGAGAGCATTATGGCCTACTTCAGAATTTCCCATATCCTCAATGGATGGAAGCCCTACCGCTGGGCCATGAGCGCGAAGTTCAGCATAAAGTTTTTTTTCCTTGGCCTCACTAATATAGTTATTAAAATGCTCAGGATGTGAATTAAAAACAGCATCTCCTTGATCATGCTTACCAATCCCTACCCCATCAAGAACGATCAAAACAAGAGGGCCTTTTCTTTTATTAAATCCTTGCAACTTTTCTAATTTCATAAAACCTCACTTCATGTTGTTTTTTATAAGAAGGACTCCCCATTCGCAGTGCTTGCTCTGGGGAAATTGATCAATACCAAAAACATCTTCAAGCTCATACCCAAGCTCGGTAAGAACTAACAAATCTTGTGCTAAACTAGGGGCAAAACAAGAAACATAAATAAGACAATGCGGACGTTTTTCAAATGCTGTCGCCCTAAGATAGTGTAAAACATTTTTAAGCCCGCTACGAGGAGGATCAACAAATAAAACCAATTCACGTTTTAGATCAGGAAGTCCACTTTTTTTATAAAGATTTAATTCGTGAAGATGCAAATGCTCGTTAAGGGTTGGATGTTTTTTCAAAGTATGGCGAAAACAAGCTAAGGAAAATTCATCTATTTCATAGGAATCAATCATTCGCCCTGTACTTGCAAGCGGAAATGAAAAATTTCCAGGCCCACAAAAAAGTTCCATAACTGGGTAGTTTGGAGTTTTTTTTAAAAGTTCTAACACATGCTTCACAAGAACTTTGTTGGCCACTATCCCTGGCTGCGTAAAAGAACCGATAGCACAATAAAGGGGAAAGGCCTGAAGATCATCACCGTAATAAGTTTCAAACCAAGGATAAAATTCCCTCTCTTTAGAAAGTCCTAAACTTCCATCACTTTTGATAATCAGTTTTTTCAAGCGCTGCCCAACCTCAACAGAGCACATTTTATAAAGTTCCTGTAGAAGTTCTTTTTCTGTAAGAAGGATGGCCACATCATGATTTGAAAAATCAAGCCAGGCCCCCTTTTTCCCTTCGGGAGAAACCCTAAGGCGGACAGAACCTTTTTTTATCTTTATTTTCTTCGCCCAAATTTTAAACTCAAAAAACCATTCTTTTAAAGCTGGAGAAAATTGATGACAAGAAACGAGATCAAAAATAACTTTTTTTTCTTTTTCAAAAAAACCTAATTTCCCGTCTTCATAAATAAGATCAACTCTATCACGAAAGTCGTAGTCACCGATTGAAGATATTGAAATCGGGGGTAAATCTAAACCACGCATTTTTGTTTCATTAATAAGAATATTTTTTTTATCATCATAAAAGGAAGAGGAATATTGTACATAACCAGCGCAACTTGAACAAATGCCTGCATGAAGACAAGCTGTGCTGCTCATTTTTTTATCCCCGATGTCGATACTGGGGAAGGTAAAATAAAAATCTGCCATTTATTTTGTGTTGATGAATCATTTCGAAGTTCAACATAGACAGGATCAGTTTTCTCTTCAAGATCATTGAGTAGATAGAATCGTGCCCCAAGGACGCTAACGATATTATAAAGACCTTGATGATTATTTTTATCGATGAGATAACGTAAAAAACGAAGACGCATAGGAAGTTTTCTACTTCCAAGGTCATCATTTCTTTTCATTTCAACCATGGCCACATGAGACTGATAGCCTTTTGTAATTAAACCATCTAGTTTAAAAGACTCTTCAGCTGAAAAAATATAATCATTAGGTAATTTCGCCATATCGACACGAACTGAGTCGTGACGAGTGAGTTGTTGTGCCTTCACTGCTGATTCAAAAGCGGATAAAGGAAGTGGAGTTGGTGTAGGCGTTGGTGTAGGCGTTGGTGTAGGTGTTGGAGTTGGAACAGGAGTCGGAGAAAAAGTCGCCATTGGGGTTGGAATTGGAGTTATTGTCACGATGGCCGTAGCTGTAGGTGTCGGCGTTGGAGTAGGCGTTGGTGTTGGAGTATTCATCAAAAAATGATCAAGTCCTTTATCTTCAAATTCTTTCAAGGCCCCCAAAAGAAAAAGGGCCCCTTGTTGGTACGTTTTTTTTTCACTCAGCATCTGATTATTGATTGTTGAAAAAAGAAGAGGCAAATGAGAATACTGAGATTCTTTGCTTTTAAACTCTCGACGAAAGCGCTCAACGCAATTAGCTCCTTGTCCAGAAGATAGAGCGTTAATCACGTTAGAATTTTTAATAAGCGTAAGCGCCTCGGGAATATTTGCTAGACCAAAGAGATGATCACTTTCAGAACATGAAGAAATAAGAAGCTCTCTATCCATTTGACAAGATTGCCCGATAATTTTTTCTAACTGAATGAGCGAAAGATTATCGCAACTTAGTTTGTTTTTTTGGCACCACTGCCAAACTCGGGCCTGTGATATTTTCTCATTTTTTAAAGTTAGAATATTTTTTTTAAAATTCTTCAACCACAAATCAATTTCATTTTTCTTTTTTTTCTTGAGCTCATTTTCATCAAAGTTTTTAAGATACTGCCCCTTTATTCGTATTAAAAACTTTTGCATTTCGGGATCATGCGACGAGCACTTCCCAAAAGTATTGCGCCAAGAAAGTGCGCACAAATTACGATTTAGGCCTAATTCATAAAGCGTTGAGTGATAATCTTTAAGGGCCTCAAAAATATAACTTACGGTAAGCAGCCGAAAAACATAACGAATATAAGAATGATCATTTGCTAAAGAATAATCAGAGCAAAGAATCTGTTCTTCATTTTTTTTAAGTTGCTCGTGTAGCTCAGTTAGTTCCGAAAAACTATTTTTTTCAAAAAAATTTTTAATATAGAAATCGTCATCAAATTCAAAATGCCGCGTGTTTTTATTATAAATAAAACCAGGAGCATAAACTCCAGAGTAATGTGAAAAATCTATTTCTCCCCCAAGCGAGAGATTGAAATACGCTTGAATCATCGATTCGTCTGAATCTTTTGCAAAAGTCACAAAAGAGCAAGTAAACAAGCAAATAAGAAGAAAAATTCTCACGTATTCCTCGTGCGTTTTATCTGAGTCGCTTTACTTCGTCCCTTCTACTAACTGAATGGCCTGTGGTGAAATAAAAGTTCCTTTCAAGCGGCCAATCACCTTGTTTTTTATTTGATCGACTTGCTTTAAATCTTTTTCAGGAAGGCGCATAAATTCAACCCCCATATTTTTCATCGATAAAAGCGCATCAACATTTTCTTTTTCATTATCGGCCGTAATCTTTCTCAAAGTCGTTGTGGCAATTTCTTGAAAAACTTTTTGATCTTGCAAAGAAATCTTATTCCACTCTTTTTGATCAATCAAAAAAGCACCCATCGCATAGGCCAATGGATAATCGAGAAGGTATTTTATTTTGCTATTCCATTGTAAAGCAACGATGGCCATAGGAGGAGCATAAGTAGCACTTAGCATCCCCGTAGAAAGCGCCGATAAAACATCAGGAAGCGCCAAAGAAACAGAAGCAAGATTTAGACTATCAATCATTGTCATCGAAATTTTATCCCCGTCCCAGGTCCAAATCTTCATTCCTTTTAAACTTTCAAGATCGCTAAATTTCTTTTGAGAAACAAAATAAACAAACCCTAGGCCATAGAGCCCTAAACATTTTAATTGGGCCTTTTCAAATCCTTTACCTAGTGTTTTTTCAACTTTATCTAAGGCATTCATGGCCCTCTTATTATCTGCGCCAAACATAAAAGGCAATTCAATAACTCGCACATCACTTGAAAGTTCACCGACTGTTTTTCCAGTGAAAAAACCTCCATGAAGTTGGCCTATGCGGATTTTTTTTAGCACATCACCTTCATCACCTTGAGATCCCCCAAAGTATGTTTTAAATTGAACTCGTCCCGCTGTTTTAGCTTCAATCTCTTTTGCCATTTGACGAAGGCTTGTCGACCAACTTGTCCCATCAGGGGCCAAAACACCCAATTTTAAGGGTGAAGCCTGAAGCTCAAAACTAAAAAGATAAATCCCTAAAAATAAAATCGCCAACAAATATTTTTTCATTAAAAAAGCTCCTTCTCATGATTTTTTAAAATATTAAAGCGCTTAAAACTTATCGCTTGAAAAAGTCTCAGTCGTTTATTTTTTAAATTATTTTCAATTTTCAGTGGAGACCATTGCGTAGTTTCAATAAAGTTTTTTTTAGCTTCCTCTAAAATGGTCATTTGTTCTTTATATAAACTCTCTTCCATCATTGGAATAATGTAGTATTGAATATAAAAAATTCTTGCGAGATAGTTTTCTGGAAATTTTTCAAGAGTCTTTAAAAAATACTCTTGTCCTTTTTGTGGATTTCCGCCAAGGATTTTTGGCCTTGATGATTCAATCGATCCAAAGAAAATACCACAAGTTCCAAAGGCAATACTTGGGTCCTTTGAGCAAAGCCACTCCATCATTTGAATAGCAACAGGCAATTGTGCGACAAGATTGCTTTTATTTTTTTGAAGATTAATGAGTGCACTCAGGGCCATTGCCGTATAAAGAACAACTTCCTTATCACGCAAATCAAGACTTAATTTTTTTTCTAAAAGTTTCTCAATACTTTTTTCTTCATTAATTTTTGTTGCCAGAAAAGAATACTTAATTCCCTTTTGCTCTAAATATCGAAGTCCAAATTCAAGCGCCTTCGAATAATTAGCAATGGCCTTATTTTGTTCTTCACTCTCTGTTTTCCCAGCATAGAGGTCATCCATAAGGAGTGTTTCATTCACAGCAAGAGCATAACCAACATACCCCTTAGTAAGCGTTGCTAAAAAATTTTGATTTTGAGGGACCAAAGAGAGCATGCCCTCGGTCATTTTTAAATTAGGAAGTACAGATTTCTCAAAATTTTCCCAACTACTTTCATTTTCAATATCGAACGATGAAGAATAGATAACATCGGATGTCTGATTAACGGCCATTTTTTGCAAACTTCCGCATGAAATGAATTGAAAAGAAACGATAAGCAATAGAACTCTGTAAATCAAAACTATTTACCTTGTTAAAATGAATAAGTTATGGCTTAAGCATGCCTTAACATTCCTGCATATACAAGAACTTGAGCATTGCTTTTTCATTAGAAAGCTGAATGTCGCACAATGGTAAAATTTGTGATAGACTATGCTTGTTCGAAACTCACTTCGTGAGAACATTAAACAGCTTTCTGTCAGTAAGTCCGGCCTTTTTCCCCGTGCTTATATTCAAAAGCTGGATCACCCTGAATAATGAATTCAAGGTAAAACCAGGAGTAAAGCATGCAGGAAACTAAAAATCTTAATCATTCTGTGCTACCCCAGAAAATTAAAATCAGTGAGCTCACAATCAAAAATGTGATGAGTCATTCAACAGGTGAAAGCTTAAGGCCTATCCCTTCTTTAAAACGCAAAAAAAGTCTAAAACCTCGCGCACTGATCCGCCTTTGTAAAAAACAATCAGCGTGAATAAGCGTTTTTTATATCTTGTAGCGCCTGATCACGGTAACGAGCTAATTCCTCCAGCCTTTTTTTATAAGAAGACTCAAGATAACGTTTTCGCGCGACGTACATATTCTCAATGTAGTTAGCATGCATTTTTTTTAATTCATCAAAGCACTGTGTTTTTTCTTTATTTTCAAGTTTCGTTTTTAAAGGAAGTTTTCCTTCCCCTGCAGAACTTAGAAGATAAGGAGCATACTCGCCTAGACATACTTTCTTTTTTGCTGCTAAGAATTTTTCAATAGTCTCGCGCAAAAGATCGACCTGATTCACATATGTTTCTGCCGTCATTTCCCCTATAGAATCAATCGATGCCTCAATGACTTTTGTGTCTTTGATTTTTACGGTATTTTCATCCTGTGCGAAGGAATTAAAACAGGCCATAACAATGATCATCTTCCAAAACATAATTAATCCAAAAGCTGAAGAAGTTTTTCTCTATAATACGGCACGCCCTTGTGGGCCGTAAAAAGAAAAAGAAGCTGAAAACGTTTTTGTTTTGATTTATCGCCTGAAATAAGAGTTATTTGCCTTGAGGGTAGACCCAAACGTTCACAAAGTAGCTCAGTAACCCCCTTGTTGGCCGCCCCTTCAACAGGTCTCTCACGCAAAGTGACTTTTAAGGCCCCTTGCTCAGATAGAGTAATCGATGTTCGTTTGGCCCCTGGCTTTGCAACAACCTGAAGACAAAAAGAAAGGCTTTCCGTTCCGATTTTTTCGGAAGAAACTTTAATTCCCTTTGCTAAAAAATCTTGCAAGAGTGGATGATTATCCATGATGAAAAAGTTTTCGCCACTGCCCAACTTCATCGTGAGGATAATCTAAAAAAACTTTTAACTCTTCGATGAAATGGCTTAAAGGAAAACCAACAACGTTCGAATATGATCCTTCTAAATGCGAAATAAAAGTGAGCGTTTGCCCTTGAATACCATAAGAGCCCGCCTTATCAAGCGATTCACCGGAAGCTAGATAATTTTCTAAAATATCCTCAGTAATATTATCAAAAACAACATGTGTTCCACACGAAAAAGTTCGCTCTTTCGCTTTGTTTGTCTCAGGATTAAAAGCTAAAATAGTCACCCCTGTTAGAACCTTATGATCTTTTCCTGAAAGTTCAAGAAGCATACGACGCGCATCGTTTACATCTTTGGGTTTCCCATAGACTTTCTTATTTAAACAAACAATTGTATCCGCTGTGACAATCAAAGGAAAAAAAGTTTGTCCGAATCCCTCTTTTACCGTACACAAATCAAAAACGGCCCTTGCTTTTCGCAAGGCAATTGCTTCGACCATTTCTCTTGGATCTGAAATTTCGCTATTTTCATCCACATCGGAACAAATAATTTCAAAAGGAACTTTCATCCAACTTAAAAGTTCTTTCCTTCGTGGACTCTGACTTCCTAAAATCAAGCTGTATTTTTTATCGCCGCCCATTCACTAGCCCCCAAAATCGTTTTTTTGTACTATTTAAATCTTCACTTTCCGCTTTAATATCTTTTGCGTTACGTTTAAGCAAGTAGACCTGCATGGCCTTTCCATAATATTTTTCATCATAATTCATTTGAAAACTTGCTTCTCCAAGGGCCTCGCGCTTTTTCTTGTAAGATTCTGAAACGCGCAACTGCGTTGTCTCGACGCGCCTTGTATGTTCCTTAAGAAATTGTAAACGTAAACTTAGATCTGATTTGTCATCCTCAAAGTTTCCCCATAAACGGTAATTGTAATTGGCCCCCAATTCAGCTGATGACATTTTTTTATAAGTAAAACCAGAATACTCCAACCAAAGGTTTTCGCGGGCAAGAAGTATCGTTGGAATACGCGCGCTTAAATACTCACCGATATATAAATTAAATTCACCCTGATTTTCATCATAAGGATTAATCTCACGTCCGTCTGCGCTGACTTGATACCAGATATCAGATTCTAAATCGAAAAATTTGCTATTATCAAATCCTCGGTAATAAAACTGCGCAGGAGATTCATCTTCATTAACATCAGGATTATACATTTTAAAAGAACGTTTTTTAAAATAACTCTCCCCCCCAACCGCGACGTAAAATTCTCCTTTGAAGTTTTTTCCCGAAACTGTTCCATTCGGCATGACAAGGAACGAATGACTCACTTTTTTTATTCCATTTTCACTTAATTTATTATTTTCTTCGATGAGAGTGTTTAATCTTTTATACTGCTTGAGGGCCGGAGTATCTTCATCGATGATTTCCATTAAATCATCCTCCCTTTTACCAACGGGCCTATAATAATTGGCCTTATTGTAAACGAGAGGAAGAAAAATTTGATCAGTTTCAGTTAAATCATTTTCTTTAAAAAGGTATTTATCGCGACTGAGCCAAAGCATATTTCCATAATTCATCCGTGCCTGTAAAAAAATCTCTTTATCTCCAACATCAATTTCTTTAAGGGCAATTGAACTCTGAGACGAAAGACGCACTATCGTTCCATCCATCATATAAAGCCAAGCGTAACTATCTTCCTTTGTAACCACTTCATCACCTTCTCGTAACTCTGAACGAAATTGAGCACGTGTAGGACTCAGACCGTGATAAATATGACAAGTTCCAACACAATCAATAACTCGCCCCACTGTTTCAACAAGGTTTGCATCTCTGGCGGCTTTTTCCCAGTTGGCCAGTGTTTCTTTCACTCGTAATTCCCTCTTCCACTCCCTAAAATCCAACCAAACTTTTTCATTAAGCTCGCTCCAAGGGACTAGACTAAAACTTTGTTTTTTATAGTGGACAAAATTATATTTTGAATTTTTCTGTGCCCCCTCAGCAAAAACCACACTAGAAAGAAATAAAAGTGTAAAAATAAAACTTAAGCTTAAACGATTCATAGAGAAACCTTGGATAAGTATTGATTTTGACCACTTTTCGGATATCCCAAACAAAAATTCATTATTTTTTTTGAATATTTATTTATTTATTTTTTTTGTGAATCATCCGTAAAGCGAATTGAGGGTAAGAGAGGATAAATTTATGAATAAAACACAACAAAAATGCTCAGGAACTTTAAGTCCCAAATGGATTCATTTATTTATTATTTTTAACTTAATGATTTCATCATCTCATCAAGCCTACGCTGTATTACCTACTCTTGCTGGAAAAATGCACATTAGTAAACCAGTCATAACAAAAGTGTATGATCTCGCCGAAAAATATAAGCCCCTTGAAAAGGCCATGGAAGGTTTTGAAGAACATTGTATAGATGAAAAAGGTGAAATTCGTAGAGGAACAATTGTTGTAACAAAAAATTCAATTACCAAAGATGAAGAAAGTATAAACTGCGAATTAGAAGCAAAGCACCTTGGGCATATTGCCCAAAAGGCGCACAACGATATTAAAACTCACGAAAAAAAACCCGAAAAAGAAAACCCAAAAGAAATGACACTTGAAGAGTGCGCAATTTTAAAACAAGCTGAAAGTGAAATGCCACTTCATGGGGGTGGGAAAAAACTTATAAATAACGTTGAAAAAATCGTCCAACAATGTAAGGAAGAAACAAAAAATTGCTCAGTAGACTTCTCAAAAAACACTCTCCAAAAATGCGCAAAAGATATCGGCTGTAATCTCCTTCGTACAACAAGTTTTGTGCAAATGCTTAACCTTATACCTCATCTCAAAAATTCAACAGTCAACAATAGTTGCCTTGCTATAACACAACCAAGTTGTGCAACAGAAATCATTCAGGGAATTATTGCAGATATTTCTGCCAATGCTGCTGGCCTTTTACACCTCGCTAAGGTCGTTGGAACAGGCATTAAAGACAGTGCAATTTCCACATGGAATTCCTTTACAAAAGTAGAAGACAAAACGAGTCAAGCCGCACTATTGGCCAGCAGACAAAATGATGCTGATCTTAAGGAAGCTGAAAAAGACAGACCGAACTTTATTTTCCGAATTTCAAATGGCATTTTTCATTTTTTGGCCAACGCCATTAAAGAAAATTTTAGTTGTAAAAAATGGAGTGGGGTTCCTCACCATTCAAAATGCCTTGAAGAATTAGCAAGTTTTTCTTGCGCAACTTGTGATCAATGGACAAATATGATTTGTGGTACTCTTGGTGCTTTAGGAGGAGAAGTTCTCTCTGCTTATCTTGCCGCAGGTGTGTTTCATGTGAGTGAAAAAATGGCCGTTGCAGCAAGCAGCGCTGTCAAAACAGTTTTAATATCAAAAGTTCCTGGGGCCGCAGAGGTGGCCGATAAAATGACACTCGCTATGAGTGCAACTAAAATAGCTTCCGCTCAAGCCATTAATGCAGCATTGAAAATAGTCAATTCACCTTTGAGTCAAAAACTTATTGCCTTCTCAAAAGAACTTCCGCTCTCAAAAGCGGCCATAAAACTTGCAAAGAGTAAACCAATACAAATCATCATAAGTGGTGTTTCAAAAATTAATTATTTTAAATATCTTGATGAAGCCTATGAAACAGGATTACACGATTCAGATCTGGTGATGCGATTGGGGCATCGTAGTTTTAAAGCTGCTCTTTACGATAAGGCCATCTTAAAATCAGACAACTTACCTGCCCTCGCTTCAAAACTAAAAAGTCAACAGATTGAGTTTGACTCCATCACACTTCCTGACGGAAGTCAGGCCTTACAAATTATTAAGAGAAAATAATTTTGACCTATCTTTAAGATATTTAGTATAACATCCCTTAAGATAAAAAGGTAACAGCTCACACACTTTCTTAAACTGCTCGATCTTTCGAGCAGATTTTGGGACAGAGCTTGAGACACGACTGAGGCTTGCT
>Ga0247844_1006978_pt1 | contig 13155 bp, 8 predicted proteins | sample LaCtaG_FD_192421 | JGI IMG/M metagenome (GOLD analysis project Ga0247844, IMG submission 192421) | Freshwater microbial communities from meromictic Lake La Cruz, Castile-La Mancha, Spain - LaCruzMarch201714.5m_1 | ecosystem: Environmental > Aquatic > Freshwater > Lake | place: Spain: Castile-La... | reverse complement strand
CTCAGGTAGGCGCGAGTGGGCGATGGCTTGGGATTTTTGAGCGGGTGGCGGCGGTGGTTTGAGTCTGTGGGCGGGAGGTTTAGGAGGAGTTGGGGGTTGGGAGGAATGGGTCGCCGAGGAAGAGGCGGCGGAGGGCGTCGAGGGCGGTGAGGCTGTTTTTGCGGGCTGTGGAGACATAGCCTCGGATGCGGCAGATGTTCTCGAGGGCGTCGAAGCTGCGGAAGGTGCCTGAGATTTTCTGGCGGACCTTCATCATGCGCAGGTCGCGTTCGGCTTGGTTGTTGTCGAAGGGGACGGCGAAGTCATGGAGGAACGCGAGGATGCTCGGGGAGTGGTCGCGGAAGCGGTCGAGGAGATTGAGGGCTTTGCTTTGCTTGCGACGGCCGCGGCGTTTGGGTGCGCTGGGAGGCTGGGCTCGGGGATTCTCTGCGTAGCCTTCTTCGACGATGCGATTGTATCGGGCAAGGAGGGAGACTTTTTCGGTGTCGAGGAGGGCTTGGAGTTGTGCGGTGCGGGCGTTGGCGACGGCTTGCTTGATGGCGAGCAGGTGCTCGTTCATGGCTTAGGCCCAGGCTTGGTGGTGCTGCTCGTGGAGGAAGTCGAGTTCGCGCAGTAGGTGGGCGTTGCAGAGGCCGTGGGTGCAGCCGTATTTGAGGTAGGATTTCAAAAAGTCGTGGATGGCGCGGGCGCCGGTTTCGTCGAAGTGGGCGACGGGGGCGGCGGTGATTTGCTGGAGGATTGCGGCGAGAATCCATCCGTCCGCTTGCAGAGCGGGTTTGCGGGGGAGGTGGCGGGTGGAGGCAAGAATCACAGCACCCGAGGCGAGGGCGGTGTAGCCGAACATCCGGACATATCCGAGGCCGAGAAAAACCGCGCCGAGCCAAGCCAGGAGCAGCCCGGCGGGCACATTGCGAAAGGCAACCGCGCTGACCGCCGCCACGGCTGCCAGCGTGTAAGCGGCCTCGATGGGGCGCATCCCGGGGAGCATGTCGAGCGGCGACCAGTAATCGTTGGACCAAGGCACGGCGGGGTCCCTTTTCCAGATCGAGGAGTTGAGCCACTCTTTGAGGGATCTCGAAGGGGCGGCACGGGGAGCGGGTGTCTGCAGAGCCTTTTCCGGAGCGGGTTGGCGGGTGGCGGGTAGTGTGTTACCGCTGAAACCGCTGATACTGCCGGTGGCCGCCGCAGTGATGTGGCGGAAAGGAAGTCCCAAAAAATGCAGGGCGTCTCGGCGTCCAATGCAAATCACGATGAGAATCGCGGCCATGGCGGCGAGGAACAAGCCGGTGGCCCTCCAGCCCTCTTTCCAAGAAGCTCCGCGAGATGTGGTGCCGGATGTTTTTTTGTTTTTGGTGGGAGGATTGGCGCTGTCGGCTCCCGCGCAGAAGGCGGCTAGCGCGCGGGGTGCGTAGAGCGCGCAGGCGGCGATCCCGCCGAGCGCGCAACTGCCATGCAGGCAGCTCCAGAGCCCCAGCAGACCAAGCAGCGCGGCGTATTCACTAAGGGTGGGCGGTGTTGTTTTGCGTGAGCCCATCCAGAGCAGTGCGGCATACAGAGGCAGCGAAAAAACGGAGTTTCGAGCGAGCTGGAGTTGATAGGTTCCGATACACACTGCGGTCAGCAGAAGCAGCACCCATGGGCCTAGAGGGTTGGTTCCGCATTTTGCAAGGAGTCCGAGGCCTAGCAGCGCGCAGGCAACCACCAGCCATTGGATGCCCGCCGCGCCCCTGCCGCATGGCCCAGATAAAGCAGGATGTCGCCGAGCCATTGCCAGCGCAGTTCGCTCGAGAGGCCGGTGGAATCGATCGGCGAAAAATAAAACTGCGACAGGTCCGGCAGGCTGCGCTGCTCGACCATCCACTTCCCGAGCGCCGCATGCCACCAGGCATCCGAGACAGTCACTTGACGGTAGACGAGCGGAAACACCATCAGAGCAAGGGCTGCCCACCAAAAGATTTTCGGAATGGTCGATGAGGTGTCGCGCACGGTTGAAGAAGATGTGCCGATCGGAACACAACCCCGTCCCGACGCACGATCTCTTCCGCTGCAAATTTTCCGCCTGCTCCAAAGACGTGCGGCTGCGGTTTTATACGCCCTTTATTTTCGAAGAAAATACCTTGTGGCGGATTTAATCAATCTCTAAGACCTGCCTTGCGCTAGCGCCCCAGCTTTTCCCATTACACTCCACCACCCGAAGGTCCTGACATGAAAACAAACCCATCCTTCCCGCCGCATTCCACCCCGTGGTCCCGGCTCTGGCTCGTCGCCCTCCTCGCCCACGCGCTCCTCCTCCCAACCACCCACGCCCAGCGCATGCCGCAGGATAGTTGGTATCTGGCGAAGGAATTCCGGGGCGATATCGAGGGGGGAAAATTGAACGCTCCTCGCAGTGCCTCGGCCGACCGTTTCGGGAATATCTATGTCGCCGATGATTCCAACCATCAGGTGCAGGTTTTCGATCCCGAGGGTAATTTTCTCCGCAAGTGGGGAGGCTACGGCACCGCCACGGGAATGTTCGCCAGGCCGCACGGCATTCATGTTTCGTCGGATGACAAGGTTTATGTGGCCGAATATGACGGGGACCGGGTTCAGGTCTTCGATCTGAATGGCAAATATATTCGGACTGTCGGCCAAACAGGAACGGGTGATGGTCAATTGGCGGGAGCCGTTGATGTAACCACGGATTCTGCTGGGAACATTTATGTGGCGGATCACGATCTGCATCGGATTATGGTTTTTACTCCACAAGGCACTTATCTCCGCCAATGGGGAAGCAATGGAAGTGGCGATGGACAATTCAATGTTCCTTGCTCCCTGTGCCGCCTTCCTGAAGATAGGATCGCTGTTGCGGACCGGAGCAACAATCGCGTTCAAATTTTTAACTCGGACGGAACTTTCCTAACGAAATTTGGATCCTACGGATCCGCTGCCGGTCAATTTCATACGCCTTGGGGGATTCGCGCCGATTCGGCAGGAAATCTCTATGTTGCCCAACATGGATGGGACAAGGTGCAGGTTTTCAGTTCCAATTTCACTCATGTAAGAACGATTGGCGCGGAGGGGGCTGGAAATGGACAATTTCAAGACCCCTATGGCCCTGCGATAGCTAATGGCAAAGTATACATACCCAGCGCTTCAAATCACCGCTTCAATGTCTTTTCGGAAACCAATGGAGCTTGGATTCAAAACTTCGGGAGTTTCGGGAACCGTGAATTTCAAGACACGCATGGAATTGCTGTGGATGCGCAGGGGAACATTTTCATCAGCGATCACCAAAAGAACGAAATCCGGAAGTTCGATTCGAATTACAACTTCATCAAACGCTTCGGGTCTTCTGGTAGCGGGGATGGTCAATTTAATGGAGTGCTGGAAATGGCGATCGGACCGAATCAACGACTCTATGTTGTGGATCACAGTGGACACCGTGTGCAGTATTTCGATTTGGAAGGGAATTTTTTAGGAAAATTTGGGTCGAACGGTTCGGGCGATGGGAATTTCAAATCTCCATGGGGAATTGCGGTCGGTAAGGACAATAAAGTCTATGTCGCAGATCGCGACAACCATCGCGTTCAAATTTTTGATGAGAATGGAGTTTTCTTAGGCAAGTTCGGAATGCAGGGGAGTTTCGACGGACAGTTCCAGTCACCTTATGGTCTCGCTTTTTCTCCGAATGGAAATTTGGCTGTAGCAGATTCTGGCAATGAAAGGATTCAGATTTTCGATAAGGAAGGAAATTACTTCAAAAAATTCTCTTGGCCTAAAGGACATTACACTTGGTTAGGGGGGCGCGCCAATAGATTATCATATTCTTCAGATGGCCTGTTGTATGCGTCTGGAAACCTCGACTACCACTGGGAAAGAATTCGTGTCTACACCTCCGATGGCACAATCATCAAGGAATGGGATCGCTCGTGGTCTCCCATGGCCGAAACAAAATCCGGCGATTTAATCGCCGCCCATGGCGACCGCGTGGTCCGCGTCTGGAAGCGCACCTTCCGCACTATCCATCCGGAGCCGGCGAATGCGCTGCCTTTGCCGACGATTGTTTCGCAGAAGCGGCGGCCGGGGACGGCGCTCGTGGATGTGGATTACACAGTGAAGGATGCGGACAATGCCACGGTGCAGACGGCGGCGCTGGCGTTTAAGAACGGCGGGAACTCGCTGGCCGATGTGATTCCGATCACGAGCTTCGCCGATGGAACGGCCAATAAGCTCGGCCCCAACATCGCCACGGGAGAAACCCATCGCTTCACTTGGGATGTGTCTCGCGATTGGTCCACAGATTTTGGTGAAGTCCAACTCGAAATCCTTGCCAAAGACAGCCGGGCTCTGCTGAATCTTGATTTCATTCAAATTCCCGAGACAGAAGGTCAATCCTTGCTCAAAATCAGCCGCTCTCCTCTCAATGACACGGATTTCCTCTCTGTGTGGTATTGGCTTTTGGGCGCTGGCAACGACGGTGTGAGATTGGATAACGGAGAGATTTTCTCCAACGCTACGAACCTTGAATACGATGGCACTTATGATGTTCCAGGATTGGTTGCTAATTACTATTATGGAAATACTTCCTTTTCAGGAAATGCATCAACCCAGATTGATTTGGCTGTTAACATTCTCACGACTCCTTCGACCGGAAACATGTCAGTCCGATGGACGGGAACCCTGGTGCCTCAAGAGACTGGAAGCCACAGAATTTATTTGAAAGCAGATCATTCTGCGAAAGTATTTATCAATAATTCTCAGCGGATTAGCATCACCTCAAATGGAACGGCACCTGCCGAGTCTTATTCTGATATCACCCTAACCGCTGGAACCCCGGTAGCTATCAAGGTTGAATACACCGATAACGGAGGCTCTCGACTGGTTGAAATGACTTGGCAATTGCCGAGCGGAGTTAGGCGGGCCCTTACATCTCCATATTTGTTCACAGGTGTTCAAGGCCAATCAGGCAGCATCCCTTTAAATGCCCGACTCGCTTACGGGACAACCACAACCGCAGCGGGTCGAAAGTTTATTTTTGACAGCATGGGTCTGCGCGAAGCTACCGCCGAAGAAGTCCTCCGCGCCAGGGAAGCCGGGACGCCCGGCGTGATCAACCAATGGGAACCGAAGCTCAAAGTCGGCCCGGACGAGCGACCCTCCAAGATCAACGCCTACGGCTTTGACACCGGTGGCTCTGGCTACTGGGTCGTGCCTGTCACTGAAAACAACTGAGCGCGGGAGAACGATTCGTCCCATGCTTGGCTTCATCCAAAACGGCGGAGACAGCCCACCCGGGTTGAGGGTTCCCTCGCGCCGGAAGAAGTTTGCTTGGGCCGCGGCGCTGGTCGGCGGGGTCGCTTTGGCGGCGTTGGTGACGCAGTCGATTTCGACCCAAGTCCAGCTCACCACACGCTCGATTCCGCCGGGGATTGTCAATACGAGCGCCTTCCATGCCGTGGAGAGCACGGTGTCCGTCCCCGTGCCGCCGATATCCTCGAACGGCTACCGGTTTTCCTATTGGAAACTCAACGGCACGCGTCAGCAGGACGCCTACGGAATTTCCGTAACGGCCTTCTCGTTTAAAATCTTCGAGAATAGCGATGCCGTAGCCCATTACACGCTCGAGACAGCGGATACCGACGCGGACGGCGTTGCCGATTGGTATGAATTTTTCAACTACGGCGACCTCTCGCAGGAACCCGACAGCGACACAGACGGCGATGGCGTTTCCTTCCGCGACGAGTTCGTCAAAGGCTCGCAACCGCGCATCCAAGACAGCGCGGCCGACGGCGGCATTCTTGTGGGCGGCATCTCCCGGCGGCGCGGGGAAAAACTCGCCGTCATCGTGGGATCGGATTGGCATTTTTATTCCGAAACCTCCACGCCGCCCGGCGTGGTCTCGCGCGCCGAGTATTTGAAAGCCGGCACGCGGGTGACCACCGTAAATCTCAACGGCGAAATCCACGGGCACCGCTTCGCCCAATGGACTGTCAATGGCATCCGTCAGGAATCGCCCGTCGGCGTGGCGCTCTCGCAGGTCAATCTCGTGATCGAGGTCGACACCTCGGCGGTGGCGCTGTATGTGCCCAAGGCGCAGGACCTCGATGCGGATCAGATTCCCGATTGGTATGAGTTCAACCAATACGGAACAACCGACATTGGCTCGGACAGCGACACGGACGGCGACGGCCGCACATTTGCCGAGGAATACGCGGTCGGCACCCAACCCCGCATTGCCGACAGCGCGGATGACGGCTCGGTGTTGGAAGGTGGCATCTCGCGCCGCCGCGGCGAAAAACTCGCTCTCGCGTTCTCGGAAGACTATGCGCGCTACATCGAGACCAGCCAACCGCCCGGCGTGGTCTCCCGCGACACCTACCTCACCATTGGCACCAGTGTTTCCACCCCCAATGCCCAGCAGGAAATTTACGGCCACAAATTTGCCCAATGGACCCTCAACGGCGTCCGCCAAGCCTCGCCCGCCGGCATCGCCATTTCCCAAGTGTCCTTCACTCTCTCGGAGGAAACCACCGCCATCGCCTATTATTATCCTGCCACGCAGGATCTCGATGCCGACCAGATTCCCGATTGGTATGAATACCAGCAATACGGCACGGCCGACTTCGGCCCGGAGAGCGACAGCGATGAAGACGGTGTGAATTTCCTCACGGAATACCAGGGCGGCACCCAGCCGCGCATCCATGATAGCGCAGCCGATGGCGGCATTCTCGAAGGCGGCATCTCGCGCCGTCGCGGCGAGAAGATGGTGGTGAACCTGCAATTCTTCCCCGCCGAGCGCCGCTTGCTCGTGGAGAACCAGCTCGAGGAATTTTTCGGCGATCCCTACAACCAACTCACCGGCGGATTCGGAATCGGCCCCGCTGGTGGAGCCGCTCCTGCACTGGGCGATCTCGATGGCGACGGCGATCTTGACATGATCGTGGCCGGTGCCGATGGAACGCTTCGCGCCTTTGAAAACCGGGGCTCGCCCTTGATGGCCAGCTTCGTCGAACGCGCCACATGGGCTGCGGGATTGGAAGGCTTGCCCGCAGGTCCGCTCTACCCAGCCTTCGGCGATTGGGACCGCGACGGCCGCGCCGATCTCGCCATCGGATCGAACGACGGCATCATCCGCTTCCGCAAATCGAACGGCTTCTCCGCACCGCCCACTGCGGCGGGTTCGCTCACCGCCGCCACAGGCGCGGTGGTTCCTGCCTTCCTGCCGAATGTCGCGGGTGGCCTAGACCTTCTCGTCCTCAAGCCCGATGGCCTTGTGGCCCGCTACACCTACACCGGCAATCCGCTCGCACCCTACGCCGCGCCCGCCGCCTCCGAATCCATCCTGCCCGACCCCATCGAAAACGGCCGCGCCCTCTCCGTGGCTGATGCCAACGGCGACGGCCTGCTCGACATTCTGGCGTCCGACGCCGATGGCCGCATGTGGCTTTTCCGCTCGGTTTCCACCGGCGGTTACATTCTCAACAGCAAGGTCTGGGGCGGCGCCTACGCGGGCTTCGCCAACGACCTCCGCGCCGTGGTGGCCGATCTCAACGGCGACGGCAGCCCCGACATCCTCGGCGGCACGGGTGATGGCGGCCTGCTCCACCTCCGCAACCCCGCAAAAAAACTCCGTATCGATCCTCCGCTGAAAACCGTGCTCGCCGGAGAGGGCATTCCCTTCCGTTCGATTGATAATGACGGCACCCTGCGTTGGGATTTCGCCCGCAACGCCAGCGGCGGAACCATTGATCCGCTCACTGGAACCTACACTGCCGGTCCGAATGCAGGCATCGACGGCATCATCGCCCGATCCTCGAAAGGCCTCACCGGTTCGGCCTGGGTGAATGTTTTGAATCCCTCGGAAAACGAAGACATCGGCCGCGCGATCATCGTTGCCGGCCGTCGCGGGCCGAATGATCCCGTTTGGCCCGCCGCCCGCTCGCTGGCCAACCGCGCCTACGAGGTCTTCCGCTATCGCGGCTATCGCACCTCCGACATCGCCTTCCTCGGCCACGAACCCAACGATCCCGGCGTGGGTGGAGCCCCGACCCGCGAGGCCATCCAGCAAGCCCTCTCCAATGCCGCAGGCGCTCCCTCGGTGGTGCTCTATCTCGTGGACCACGGCCGCGTGGCACCGGGTGGCGACGATGGTTTGTTCCTTCTTGATAAAAACGAGCAATTTTCCGGAACCGAACTCGACGGGTGGCTCGACACCTTCCAAGCCGCGAATCCCGAGACCGATGTCGTCGTGATCCTCGAATGCTGCTACGCGCAGCGCCTGGCGGAAAAACTCGAGGCCGGCAACCCGCCGCGCCGCGCGGTTTACGCCTCGTCCTCCCGCAACCAAGTCGCCGTGATGGTGGCGGGCGGCTCCGTGAGTTATTCCGCCATGTTGTGGAGTGAACTCTCCCGCGGCCGCACCTTCGCGGAAGCCCATGCCGCCGCGCTTCTGGCCATGCAGCGGTTCCAAAACCCGCATGCTTGGGACGGCAATGGACTCGGCAACCGTGGGCTCGGCCTTGGCAATGTTTCCGAAGTGGCCCGGCCTTCCATCGCCGCCGTGAACGAGCCGCAGGTGCTCAATGGCACGGCAGTGGCCAATCTTTGGGCTTCTGGGGTGGATGGCAGTTTCCAAATCGAGCGGGTGTGGGCGGTGGTGGTTCCGCCGGGTTACACGCCCGATGGTGATGCGCCGGTCACCGATCTGCCGGAAATTGCGCTCCTCTGGAATCCCTCGAACCAACGCTACGAAGTGGAATACGGCGGGTTCACCGAGGGCGGCCCCGACAATCCCTACACGCTTCTCGTTTATGCCCGCGACATCTGGGGTCAGGTGAGCTTGCCGGTGGTGACGACGGTCACGCAAAACGGTTGCCTCAACCGCGTGGTGATTCTGGCGCACGGCGGCCAGAAAAGCAAAGGCGGCATGAACAAGGTCCACCTCGTCGCCGATTTTGCGCACGAGACCACGCTCCTGCGCCGCGTGGAACCGGAAAATATCCAGTATCTCTCCGAGGACGGCGATAACCCGCGTGCCAGCGGGCCCGCCTCGTCCGAGGCGTTGCGGCAGGCGATTGTGAACTGGCCGTTGCCGGAAGGAAAAACCCTCAACGCGCTCACGCTGTATCTCGTCGGCGAGGCCGACCAGACCGGGATTCTTTTTGAAAACGACGACAAGGTTTCCCACAGCCAGCTCGCCGGTTGGCTCGACCAACTCCAGAGCGCCACGGGCTGCATCGTGCATTTGATCGTGGACAGCGACTACAGCGGCCGTTTCCTCGCGGCCTGCGCCTCGACGGTGCACGAGCGGATCGTCATTGCGAGCTGCGGTCCGAACGAGCGCAACCCCGGCGCGTCCGAATGGGCGGGGCTCTCACGCTGGCTCTGGCAGGCGATCGCGAAGGGTCAGGATTTGCGATCCGGCTTCGGCTACGCGTCCGACCTCATGAGCTGGCTGGGCGAGGTGCCGTTCCTCATCGATGACGACGGAGACGGCGTTTACAATCGCTCGAAGGACGGCTTCCAAGCACTGGCATCCTTCATCGGAGCGGCATTCATCACCGCGAACGATCCGCCGCACATCGGCCTCGCGAGCCAACCGATCGAGGCCGCGCAAACCGAGACCGTGAATTTCTGGGTGGCCAACATCGTGATGCCGGATGGCAACCCGCCTGCGAAGGTGTGGGCGGAGTTGATCGACCCCAACGGCGCGTTGGAAAAAACCATCGAACTGCTTTGGAACAAGGTTTACGAGCGCTACGACGGCTTCGCCTCGGGCTTCGCTTTGAGTGGACGCCATGTCGCGCTGGTGTATGCGGGCGATCCGCTGGACCCGAAGAGTGTTTCGAGCCCCGCGCCGATCCAGATTTTCGTGGATGCCGCGCCACCGGCGATCGGAACGGGTGGCTCGTCGGCGGGTCTCCAATTGCCGCTGAGCGGTCAGGTGTTCGACGCCTCGATCGAGGCGGGCGGCGCGCCATTCGACACGCGACTCGAAGCCGCGCCCGGGCAGAAAATCACGCTCGAAGTCTTCGGCGTCAGCGCGGGTCGCAATGTGTCGCTGGCCATCCTGGCTCCGAACGGTCAGGAAATCCTGCGCCGCGACGAGTGGGGCAATGGATTCGGCGAACGCATCTGGGCCTGGGAGCCGACGGCGGCGGGAAATTACACGGTTCGCATATCCGCCACGGCCAGCAGCGGACGCACGGATTTCAGCGTTCGCGGATTCTTGCAGCAGGAGACGGTGGATGTGGGCTCGCGGCTCGCACAAGCGATCGTCTTCAACGCACCCGAGAAATGGGCCTTGGCGGATGGCGGGCTGACCCTGAAAGCCAGCGCGACCAGCGGCCTACTGCCCGAAGTCGAACTGCTCGAAGGCCCGGCCAACCTGCAAGACGGCGAATTGGTCTTCAACGAGCGCGGCCAAGTCCGAGTGAGAGCGCGTCAAGACGGCAGCGGCACCTATGCCCCCGCGCCGCCAGTGTGGCGAACCATCGATGTGGTTCTTCGAACCGAAACCTACGAGCAATGGGCGGATAAAAACTTCGGAGCCGAATCTGGAAGCCGAGGCGCACTGGACCGCGACGACGACGGCGACGGGATTTCCAACCGCTTGGAATTCCTGGCAAACACCGACCCGCGCGATGCGCGGTCGCGGTTTGGCATCGAGCGCGGCGACAAAAAGCCCGGCGGCTTCGAAATCCGCTGGCAAGGCCGCGCCGGAGTCGAATACCGCCTGCTGGCGACAACCGATTTCCAAACCTGGACCGAAGTCCCCAACACCCGCCGCATCGGCAAAGGCCAATCCGAAACCGCTACCGACACAGACGCCAACGGCGAGAAGAAATTCTACCGCATCGAAGTGTTGGAGTGAGAAACGATGGACGAAATCTTCCCCTGGAAAAGTAGCCCTGGCATCCCAACTGTGATCGACCAATTCAGGTCCCGGCGGGCGGCGAACGGCGGGCGTGGTCCCCGAGACCATCGCGCGTGAAACTCGCCTGTGAACAAAATGGAGAGCGGTTGGGACAAGGGCGGCGCTGGTTGCGCTGACGGGTTTGACCCAAGTTTCGCACGGCCGACCGCAAACCCGCATAAAACCTAGGGGGTCTTCCCAAAGGCACTCCAATCTCTTCACGCTGGAATTTCAATTTTTTTTTCTTGTCGGGAAGATGGCTTTCCAGTCGATGCCGAGCATTTGGTAGACGCGTTTTTGCTCGTCGTCGGGTTGGCCTGGCTTGCGGATGTTGATCGTGCGGCCGTCGGCGAGCGGGAGCCGGGTGGTGACGAGGCTGTGGGCGCCTCCTTTTTGCCCTTGGCCCAGACGTCTTGGGCGGAAGATTGGTCTTCCCCCGAGGAGGATGGGGTATGGAAGGACTTGTAGCAGGCGATGTGGTGGTCATCCCATTTCCTTTCACGGATTTGACCAGCCAAAAAGTCCGGCCCGCACTTGTTTTGGCATCCTTGGATCGAGGAGATGTGCTTCTTTGCCAGATCACCAGCAAGCCTCTCACTCACAGGCATGTCATTCGTGTTGACCAAGCGGATTTCTTTGCTGGCGGGCTGCCCAGGCAGAGTGACTTTTTGCCACAAAGGCTTGTGACTGCGAGAAGCGGTATCGTGAGGCATCGGGCGGGGAAAATCACGGAGGGCAAACTCTTGGATATCCGCCACGCTGTTTGCCAAGTGGTGCGTGGAGAAATTTATCTTTCGAATTTGAGGTGATGCAGACGGGGTTGGCGACCCATTACCGGCTCTGGACAAGTGGGTTTGAGGATATGCTGGGAATTCCAAAAAGGCCCGATGGTGCTGACGGCTCCGCTGTGGGCCTATTGAGAAGCCCACGGGCTGGCGTGTAGTGGGTAACGGGTGAGAGCGCCAACGTCCCCGTTGGCATCGCTGACCACGAAAGCCGAGGAGGACCTCGGCGTTCCCATACAACGCAACCCCGCCTGCCGGTTCCTGGCCCCCAAACCATAGCCGCTGACGTATGGACAAATGGCAATAAGTCCATAGGTTGTTTGCATTGAATCTTATTCTTCGCGAGCTACTTCTTTATGTGTTTTTTGATGCGGGAGGCTCCGGGGCCCCTTGAATTGGTTTTTAAACAAGGAGCGGGGTGGGCATCTCCAAAGCGGCGAGAATTTCGCTGCCGGATTTGATGTGGCCAAGATTGGCGAGCCGTTTTTTGTGTGCACTCAGCATGCAGGCAAATTCCGCGATCTCATCCAGGCTGGCACTGCTGAGGTCCGCCAACTGGCGCTTGATCTTTTCCACAGTGTCTTGGTCCGATTTTTCATTCCACACGATGGCTTCGTTCGGCTTGCGGGGGACTTTTGAAAATCCGCGTTGGGGATCGTAGTCGGGTGGGCCATTTTTTTCCCAGTCCTCCTTGGGTGGCTTCCACCTCGGCCCCCGGCGACCACGCTTTTCCTCGGCTTTCAATAAGGCTTCCAACTCATCCCGCCGGATGCGACCCTGCCCATTCTGCGACAATTTCCCTACTTTCACTTTCCGCTGGATCGTTTTTCGATCAATATGGAACCTTCTTGCTGCAGATGACTTGGAAATATAAATCGTCACTGGATAAACCATTTTTCCCATCCCGAAAAGAAATCCAGAAATTGTCGCAGGTCAATTTGTTTTTTGGCCTCGCGGACCGCGCCTCTCTCAAACCGTAGGTCTCGGGTGCAACGTCAGGCGCCTCGCGGGGCAACTTCGAAAAAATTGCGGTCATAGGCCGATGGATGCAATCCAGTCGGGCGCAGGGCGCCCCCGAAAGCACCCGTGGCGGGCGCGCTCCCCGGGACCACCGCAGCGATCCCTGCCCCAAAAGGAATCACTTGCCACGAGCACAGCCAAAGCGTTGAAAAAACGAGTTTTAAACTCCGTCGCCCGACTTCGGAACTCGGTGCTTCGAGTTTCAGACTCGGCGCTCCGACTTGGAAACTCGGAGCGCGGACTTTCGAACTCCGACCTCGGGCTTCGGAAGTCGGCGGTCCCTCTTTTTAAGAAGAATGGTTTTGTTGGGAAGTCGGCGGCTCGAGTTGGGAGGTCGGGGCTCGGTGTAAAAAACAAGCCGCTCCGCGTTGGGAACACGGAGCGGCTGCTTTCGAAGACGGGCGGGGGAGTTTGGAACTCCGGCCGCCGTCCTTGGAACGGCGACGACTTAGC
>Ga0247844_1006977_pt1 | contig 13155 bp, 12 predicted proteins | sample LaCtaG_FD_192421 | JGI IMG/M metagenome (GOLD analysis project Ga0247844, IMG submission 192421) | Freshwater microbial communities from meromictic Lake La Cruz, Castile-La Mancha, Spain - LaCruzMarch201714.5m_1 | ecosystem: Environmental > Aquatic > Freshwater > Lake | place: Spain: Castile-La... | reverse complement strand
AAATATATGTTATAATATGCAAATTAATGTATATACATACGCAATCAAAATAATAACGAATAAAAATTCCGAAATTATGCATTTTTCAACTTTTTGAAAAATGGACTTTTCGGATGGGACTCAATATAATAAAAACAATATGAGAAAACAGCTAATTTTTACTTTGCTTTTAGCATTTATAGTGATTTCGTGTAAAGCAACCGATAAAACAAAATCGACGAATAGCGCGCCATTTAAAAATATGCAATTAAGTTGCGTAGCATTTTATAATCTCGAAAACTTATTCGATACCATTAAAGGGCCCAATAACGATGAGGAATACTTGCCTAACGGTGCAAATAAATGGAGTTCCATGAAATACAATTCGAAATTGAAAAACATGTCGTTAGTAATTTCGCAAATGGGGATAGATATTACGGCAGTAGGCCCAGCAATTCTTGGTGTATCCGAAATTGAAAACCGTGGAGTACTCGAAGACTTGGTGAAGCAACCATCTATTGCAAAAAGGAGTTATCAAATTGTACATTATGATAGTCCTGACCGTCGTGGAGTTGATGTAGGCTTGCTCTATAATCCACGTCTTTTTACCGTATCCAATAGTAAATCATACCGTTTGCGTACAGATGATTCTACTTTTCTTACTCGCGATCAACTTATGGTGAGCGGTTATTTACTAGGTGAAAAAATTCATGTTATTGTAAATCACTGGCCTTCGCGCTCAGGAGGCGAAATGCGATCGCAACCCAAACGAAATGCCGCTGCAGGTCTTACACGCTCCATTGTTGACTCACTTTTCAAGGTTGACCCCAAAGCTAAAGTAATAGTAATGGGCGACTTAAACGACGATCCATTTAACGAAAGTTGCGCCACCATTTTAGGAGCCAAAAAAGAAGCTGCCGATGTAAAGCCAAAGGAATTGTATAATGTGTTTTGGAAAACTTTGGACAAGGGGATAGGTTCACTTTCGTACAACGATCAGTGGAATTTATTTGACCAAATAATTCTTTCGCATGAGTTGGTGAATGGCGATAAATCGAAACTTACTTTTTGGAAAGGCGATGTTTTTTATCGGAATTTTTTGATTCAACAAGAAGGTCGATATAAAGGTACACCGCTTCGAACCCATGCAGGCGGCGTTTGGCTCAATGGCTACAGCGACCACTTACCAACAATGGTTTATTTGGTAAAAGAGCAAAAATAAACCAAATACTATTTCGTTTCAAAAGATTTTTTTTATACTTTTGCACCACTAAAAAAATCAGCGGGATGTAGCTCAGCCCGGTTTAGAGTACTGGTCTGGGGGACCAGTGGTCGCAAGTTCGAATCTTGTCATCCCGACTGCTGAAAATGAAAGACTTACACGAAAGTGTGGGTCTTTTTTGTTTGATAGATTAAAACAATGGTAAAACAAATAGTCAGGTAAAACACAAATAAATACAATTTCATATTATAGCATATTGATTTTAGTTATCGATATTATTTAAAAAATACCTTCTTTGTTATTCAATTATCTCAATTTATCTTTCCAAATCTCAATATTCGTTTTGCAAGCCCTAGTGATTTCATCACCAGGGCTTGTTTCATCGCACCCAAAAGCACTCTTTCGCATTAATCATTCTTTTATAAAACAGTTGATTGACTTGTAATTTTACAAGAAAAATCAAATGTATGAAAAAATTATTTTTTAAACTTCCAAATTGGTGGAAAGCAGACACACCTGCTTTTGCTCGCTTCTTTCAACTTATCTCAAGTGCGCTGGCAGCTTTGCCCATGTACTACATTGCACTCCCTGAAGAGTTCAAAAACGCTATTCCGTCAAGTTATCTGAAGTACATTGCCATTGCCGGTGGTGTGTGTGCTTTTATCCTCCAATTCTTTAACAAGAAGCAATCATGAGTAAATTAGGAAAATACTTCACATTGGAAGAATTGACAATTACCAATGAAAACTTAGACAACACACCGGGCGATTTGGCCAAACAAAAGCTTAAAGCACTTGTAAAAAACCTACTTGACCCGGTTCGTGAAATGTACGGCTTCCCGATTTGTGTCAACTCTGGATTCAGAACATTAGCCGTAAATAAAGCCATTGGCGGAGCAACAAAGCCCATTAGTCAGCACACTAAAGGCGAAGCTGCCGATTTGGAATGTGCTGACAATGCCAAGCTCTTTTATCTTATCCGGGATAACTTTGATTTTGATCAATTGATTTGGGAAGAGGGAAACAACCTGCAACCCGACTGGGTACATGTGAGCTATAAAGCCAAAGGCAATCGAAAACAAATCCTCAAATTCAAAAACAAAAAACAAATATCATTCACTCAAATATAATCAGTATGAAAACAACCATTGAATTTATCAAAAAGTACTCATTAGTGATTCTTGCAATCACATTTTGCATTTTATCCCTGTCTCAAACAAGCTGCGGTAAACAATCAAAACTGCAACAGTCAAACATTGCTCAGTTAAACGAAGAAAAGTCGAAAACAGACAGCCTAAACACTGTCAAAGCCAATGCTCTACTACAACAGAAAGACAGCATAATAAAAGTGCTGATTTCAAAACTGAAAACCGAAAAGGCCAACACAGCTAAGCATAAAGCCGAAGCTAGAAAACAGCACACACTTAACGACACATTACAGGCCCGATTCGGAATAAACAAGGACATGAGCACTTGCGAAGATCTTGTTCAGGGGTTGAAATTTGAAATTATTGAAAAGGACAGCGTGATTCAAAGCTTGGATTCTGAAATCGAGACTTGTAATAATCACATCAAAGTATTAGAAAGCAAAATGACAATACAGTCTGAAATTATTGATAGCAAACAAAACTTGATTGCTTACAAAGATTCAACAATAAACCATTTAGCAACCCAAAAGAAGAAATCCGACTTTTGGAATAAGGTAAAAATCAAAGCAGCTGGAGCAGTAATATTATTTGAATCAATAATACTGCTTGTGAAATAGATATAGAAAATAGGTTAAACCGCATTGAAAAGCATTAGTTTGCATTATTTATGTATTTATAACAGAGTGTTTTGACTTGTACATTTACTGCGACAAAAATCAATTATTAATTTCTTAAAATTTTACAACAATGGCCAGACAATTAGGACATGTAAAGTACAAAGGTACTATCGGCGAGATTCGCCATTTCAAAATTAAAGGTATGACAGGCAATTTTGCCGGTTTAAAAGGAGGTGCAACAGGCGACCAAATCAAAAATGCTCCGGGCTTTGTTCGTACCCGTGAAAACATGAACGAGTTTACTGCTTGTGCCCGTGCAGGTCGCTCGGTTCGTATGGGATTAAACTTGCTTATGAAACAAATGAGCGATGCCCAGCTAACCGGAAGATTAACCGCTATCATGAAGAAAATCAATTTGGAAGATCAGTCGGAAGCTCGTGGTTATCGTGCTATTTTGATTTCGACCCAAAGTAAATATTTGGAAGGATTGCATTTCAACAAAAACGTAAATTTTAACGGTTTGTTTTTGGCGAAATTTGAATTGACGAATACAGCAAATCGCAAAAGTTCAACCATGACAGTGGCACCATTTAATCCAGCCAAAGCGGTAATTGCTCCGGCAGGTGCAACACACTTTCGATTGATTAATGCTGTATCTATTATTTCCGATTTTGCGTATAATGAAAATACCAAAGTCTACGAGCCAATCGAACCGGGATTGAATGAAACTTCCAACGTTGCGTATTCTGCATATTTGGATATGACAACTGAAATTACTGTGCCAACAGTGCTGACCAGCGCTTTTGCAGAAACTTTAGAATTGACAGAAAACGTAACAGTTTTGAACTCTGTTGGTATTGAATTTTACCAAAAAGCTGGTACCGATTATTATTTGTTTAATGACGGACACGCTTTGAAACTTCAAGTTACTTTCTAAGCACGTAACAACTAAAAATGAAAAAGGTGTTCCTTATGGGACATCTTTTTTTGTGTCAAAATGCACCAATAATCAAAGTGTCAATTTTATTCCTTGAGTGCACTCATGTAGGACTTATGTAGGGCTTATGTAGGAGTTATCTATGGCTTGACTATACCGTGTTTTGTAATTAAATAGGGTTTTTGCCGGACTTGCCGACAAAAACCCTGTGCATATCAATTAAGATACTTGTAAAACAGCATTCGCTTGGCCTTTGAGATTAAAAGCAGGTTTTGTTTGTTTTGCTTTTCCATGGCCTCCAGACTTTGAAGAGCCGCCACAGCTTTTTCGAACTGAGCCGGATTTTCATCCACTTTATTTAAAGCAGCCGACAGGCATGATTTTACATCCCGAAGCACAACAAAGGGAATGACCGAACCACGCAAAAACGTATAAAAAGCATTAGACTGCCACAGGCTATACATTAGCCAATAAACCTGCTCCTTTTCAGTTTCATTTTGAAATTGGATGACAAAACAATTAGGACAAGGAGCTGAAAGCGGTTTTCCGCTGTTATTTCCTTTGTTTAGGATAAAGAAATGAGGTTTTTTAATCTCTGATTTCTGACTGAAAGACTTCAAAATAAAGGTACACATGAGGATAACGATTAAAGGGTGAATAAACGAGAGCTACTGCCCCCCACAAATAATTTTTACCCCCAGAAAAGAGAAGAAAAAAAGAAGAGAAAAGAGAGAGAAAAAAAAGAAAAATATAGCTTTCACATTAGGCGGACGGATTGGGATGTCAAGGTTTTTTGGCAAAATACTACCCGAAGTGCAACGAGGTGTGGAGATTATGCCAAAAACACGAAGTGCTCGACCTTTACTGCCTAAAGCGTGGGTTATAGTTGGCCGCCTTATCTTTGCTGGATTTTTTATTTTTTTGTCGGTAAATATTTTACTCAAAAAGTCCTTATTTTCATTAGGTATTTATTTTGGTTTTGTGTTTTTTTTGTTGATATTGGGGACTATGAGGACAATTAAGACGATATTGAAGATATGATTTTATATATGGGGTAGACACGCCGCAGGAAGGAAGGCAACCGCTGGAAATGGGTGGGAAAATGGCATGGGTATGACTGAAGGAACGTAACATGTGGAGTGAGAAAAGGAATACTTATGCCGCGCGGTGCTGAGGTGGATGCTTAAATGCAGGCAAAATGCAGTGTAGGGGTTCGGAGTGAGGCACGAACGTAGTTCCCGGAGCGAAATGGAGCCGGAATGAATGCATCTACCTCAAGCACATGAAAAACCAACTCTATTGCCTGGCTGAACTGCAACAGCTAAAGGGCGGTGGGGAAATATTGAGGATATTTATGGGGTATACTCGTCGCAGCTGAAGTAAATATACCATTGGAAAGTATGGAAAAATGCATGGGTAAAAAACAGACCGTTTGGCGAGGATGTTTTTTACTTATGCAGCGGAGTGCTGAAGCTGGTGTAATGGAATGAAGGACTGTAATGAGGGTGGATGACGGTGAGGTACGAACTGTCTCCCCCGAATGGTAAGGAGTGAATGAAAGTAACTTGCAGCATGCACATTGAAAATATAAAAACGATATATTTACAAAGCTGCAACCACTGATGGGTGGTGGGGAATTCTGTGGAATTGAATGTTGGAAAGTAGGAAATAAGTTTTACGTATTCGGCACTAAATATTTTTTTGGAATGGTTGCCGTAAAATTATTCTTACTTTTCAACATTCTCAACTTCTATCACAAAGCATTTTTGGCATGGAATGGGGTCGTCAAAAACCCCTGAAATGGCAAAAATGTTTTGTGGCTGCTGTCCCCATATTTGAAAACCTTTTGTGTTTTTTAATTGCTGCCCGAGATAAACCTACAATAAAAAATACAAGTGGTTTTCGGGGCATTATTCTCGGACTGGCGGTACGCCTAAACAACGCACCGATTAGGTGTAATTGCTTACCGCTCAGCCCATTTGGGCGATTGGGTATTCGGGCAGTGAAGCGGGGCAAATGCGTTGCTCTTGTGCGGCTATTTTACATAATTAGATTATAAGCTTTTTTCAGGGTATTCTCCCCGAAACGAAGTGGAGTACGAAGTATGAAAAAACGCATATAATGCCATTGTTATGTAACTTAGCATTGCGTTTTGCGTTGATTGCGCGGAAGCCCCAAAAAGACCGTGCAAGCCATGAGGCACGAATGGTGGGGATTATTTGGGGCTGGGGATTTTGCCCTGCGGAGCTGCCCGTAATGAACTTTCAGGTGAAACCTGACCGCTTCCTGTCCTGCGTTTATAAAAACAACCCTTGGTTGCGGTGTTTCGGTTGCGAAGGGCATCAAAGCCTTTGTAGTAAATGGTTGTAGCGATTTTGCACCGCAACTAAATTATTCTCTTTGTATAAAGAAATAAATAATATTACTATACAGTCTGAAAACTCAACTAAAATTTTGATAACGAGTAAAAGGTTTTAAAGTATGTCATTGAGATTGACCTCATAGAGTTCACAAAGAAATTTCTCAATCAAATTCTTATCATTTAATTCCAATAATATTTGCCTTTGGTTTAGATTGAATTGAAAATACCCAAAGTTCTTTACGTAATTTTTTGCTAATGCAAAATAGTTACTACCATATGGCTTACTAGTATGTTTTATATAAAACCAAAATAACTTTGACATTAATACCTTTTGTGCAATCAACAGATCCTCCTTACTCTCTGAGACCAAGGCGTATCCATTATAAAAAAGTAAGTCTCTCTGACTAGAAAAAACAAAATATGGATAATCTGAGATATATGGAAACATCAATTTAAATCCATTAATAGTAATTGCCTGATTTCGACCATATGCATACCAACCATCGTATACTCGAGTTCCTTTATCTCTATTTGCAAGTGTATTCTGATGTTCTAAGAGGTAATTGTAGGTATTAGGATAATCCTGTTTAAAAGAATCATTTGAAATCAATGTTATCTTATTTTCTTCAGATATGTTATATGGAAAAATTAGTTTCTCGATACTGTCTTTAATATCTGTTTCGTTCTTCAATGTATTCGGTTTGATAGCCTCTCTACATATTCCTTTTTCAATTTTATAATCTTTTTCATTTTTGTTAAAGTAATAGAATTGACTATCAAATGATGTCGGTTTAAAAAGATATATTTCATTTTTTAGTGTAGCAAACCCATTTTTTATATCGAAACAATTACCTAATTTATTACCCGTGTCTTCTATCTTGTTTAAAATATCTCGAATAGAATTATTTTGCAAAATCCAACCCTCATGATGATTAAGATTGACATAATCAATAGGTATGAAATCATTATCATTTAAATTGCTTACTTCTTTACTTTTACTTTTTGTGTATAGAATATTACCTTGAACTCGATGTATGAAACAAATACAAGTGTAGGTTGATCTCCCCCTAAAGACTTGTTCAGAACCAAAATCAATAAATTTTAAATAATAATTATTTTCAGCAAAGTATTGCCTAATTGCTCTCCCATTTAAACTTCTATAAAAATTATTTACAGTAATATATCCCAAAATCCCATTTGGCCTTAAGCTCTGAATAGCAATTTGGAAAAACGGTATATATAAATCTGTTTTTCCTGTCTTAGAGACCGACCAATTTTCTAATAAGAGTTTACTTTCAGAGTCAATTTTTGATGAACTAACGTACGGTGGATTACCTATAATTGCATCAAACCCACCATTTACTCTTATTTCTTCTATTTGTGCCCAATCAAAACTCAAAGAATTATCTACAAATAGATTAAAATTATATTCAGTTTGATCTTCACCATATGAAAGTGCAAGAAGTGATAAAAGCAATTTAGTTCTTTGTATACTATAAGGAGCAATATCAACCCCATAAATGCAATTGCTTATTATATTTGCAACTGTAACATTACAACGTACTTTTATTGATTTAATTAAAGTAAAGAAAAAACCCCCACAACCACATGAAATATCTGCATATTTCATTAATGTTATTTCTTGTTCTGGTATATTACAAATTACATATTCAATGATATAATCTCTTATATATGAAGGAGTATAAACAGCACCATTAACTTCCTTTTCAGCTGGAGAAATTACAAATTCAAAAAGTTGAATCAGTTGCTCTTCATCTAAAGTGACATTTTCCTCTTCAAGTATCTCAATAAACCTATTGAGAGAATCTTTTTTCTCATATTCTATTTCATGTTCCAATAATAAAATATTGTTTACAACAATAAGATTATTTACTTTTATGAATGCTGATATTAACAGTTTGTCAATATCATATGGATCAAATGAGTAATTTTTTAGGAAATGACGTATTTTGTAGGTCATGAATAAATAAGTGGGAATAAATTATGTTTAGAATAGTCCTCATGACTATCGTCATTAAAAGCACCAAAGTATGGTTTTATAACTCTTTTCTGAGCGCGATCTATTATTGCTTGATAATTTTCATTATCAATTATCTCCTTTTGTTTTTTAAAGTCCTTTGTATTGAAAAAATTCAATATTATGAAATGAATTGCAAGAAAAATATCCATGGGAGGATGAGGTAATCTCGGAGAGCTAATTAACAATAATTCACCAGGGTTTCTTTCACCAATATGATGACCGCCTGCATGAAAATGGTAATATGGATGTGCAAAATTACCATCCGTTGCAAGTTCCCGATCTAAATGCCAACAAAAAAAATTCGAATCATCATCTGTTGATGCCGCTTTGTCCCAATAACCCTTTATAAATAAGTTGAAGTTGTATTTTTCAAAAATATATGATTTATCAGATAAATTTTCCTTTAGTTGATATTGTGTATTTAAAATAACAACTATCTTCTTAACTTCTGGATTTGAATTCATTCCAGAAGCTGAAACATTAAAAACGATATCATTTGTATCGTAGATATAGAAAATTTCATTACCTGCTTTCAACAAGGCATTTAAATTTTGAGGTTCAATCAAAGTTGGAGTAAACTCATACTTTTTTAACAATACAATGAGTTCTCTTAAATCTACTATAATGCTAGTATGCTTGAGGTAATTCATTTCATTTTTTTTTGAAAATCACGCAAATCTTTTCTATCAATGTCTGTAAGTTTTTCTTGTAATTCAGGGTAGTCCAAAAGTGCGATATGAGATATATAAGTGTTTTCTTGCCAGGGTTGCAATTCAAAATCATTTATAATATAAGCCTCACTAGGATCTATGGCTTCTTTTGTTTTTGAACATATAGTCCAATAATTTGAACTATTGTAAAATCTAGCAGGCTTTATTTGACTTAATTCAAAGGTAGTTGCCTCAGAAATTATTTTAACTCTAGCTTCTGAAGGAGTTCTTCGTAATGATTTACTTTTGGAAATCTCAGACCACCATCCCAAAATATCATCCATCCACCACCGATCATAAACATCAGCAAATATACCTTTATACTTATATATTTTTAAAATATCTAACAATCTATCCCAATCTTTTGATTCTTTTGATACACCTAATCTTGCAGAAAGTAAATCTATTCCAACTAATGGACCTTTTGATCTAATTAACGAGTTGCATATTAGAGAGCAACAGCCAAACGGATTCTCTTTTATATTTTTCTGCAAATCAAATTTCTCAATAAATCTATAGTCAAGTTTATTTTTTAGCTGTTCTTCTGTTAAACTAAGTAGCTTTTTCAAATCATATTTTGAAAGAATTATTGTTTCATATGATTTTATATATTCAGATATTCTGTCAGCATATTTTTTTATGTTTCCTCTAAAGTTTTCCTTTGTTACAGAGAAATCAAAAAGGTCCTGACTTGTATAATCCTCATAAATATCAGTTAAATATTTTTCATTAGAAATCAATATTATTGGTGCCTCTTTGTGATTTATTTTTTCATTTTTACTCCTAAGCGTTTGAGCATATGTAGGTGCGTCAACAATTCCTTTTTCAGCTGTCAATCTATAATCAATAATATACGCATCGTATTTATTCTTAAATTGGTCAATGACATTTGTAATGTCATTTGCTTTATTTGTGTCAACAACAAAGCCCAGTGAGTTCAAATCACTTTGTATTGAATCTGCATCGAGATCTTCAATATATAATATTTTATAAGCCATATTCGTCTAAATCTTTATCGGTTGCTTTTGGAATTTCTACTCTAATGCATGTTGAATAATTTTCTTTTGGAGATACTACAACAATGCTCCCTCTATAACTTTTTACAATGTCTTTTACTATTTTCAATCCTAATCCAGTTCCAGCGATTTGTGTATTATCATCAAAATCAGTCAAATCAGCCTGCGAAGTTGTAGTATAAAATTCCAAAAAAATATCTTCTTCATGTTCTTTTGGAATGCCAATACCGGTATCTGAAAATTCCAAATAAACAAATCCATTTTCCTCACCACATTCGATACTAATTTTGCCTTCATTTGAAGATTGTTTAATGGCTTTTTTTGAATTTGTATAGAAATTAAATAATACTGAAGACCACTCAGATGGATGCATTGGTTTAGTATATAATCCAAAAGACCTATAAATTGGTTCTGAAAACTCAATTCCTGATTTTATAGCATCATCTTTCATTGTATCAACAAATGGACGAACTACGGTTCTCAATTCTATTGGTTTTAATTTCCTTATGACGTTTTGAGAAACAACATTATTAAAGTAGGACATGTAAGTTTTGAAAACAGCAAAATTTTTATCTAGTATTAAAACTCTATGCAACTCTTGGGTTTCAACGTCAAGTTTCTTAGATAAGAAATTAATATCATCGCTGATATTATCCAGATAATACTTAATCTCATGTACAAACTGGCCTACAGTAAGCCCCACACTACTCAGCACACGAAGCATGGATTTTTCTTTAATAAACTTTTCATGTTCGGTTTTTTGAAGCTTACTAACTTCTTCTATTTCCTTCTTAAGAGCAACAATTTTTTTCTTCCTTTTTTTCTTTGCAACAATATTGTTTCCTTCAGATTCTAACGCTCTATCTAACTCATCTAACGTAAATGCAATATTTTTAATTCTAAATTCAATATTTTCCCAATTACCATCTTCATCTGTTCTTTGACTAGTTGTTATTTTTACATTTCTTTTCTCAGCAATCTTAATAACAGCGGTTGCAATAGTTCTATATATAAAATTTTGTAATTGAATAAAAGATTCGTTTTCCATTAGACCCTCTCTACTGGATGTCTCCTCGAAATCACCACTGTTTTCATCTATTTCCACAAAACCAAAGAAGTTGTTATTTGCGTGAACAGGCAATAATGTACGTTTTCGAGTTGATGAATCCAATGAAAGCCAATCATTTCCAGGTTCTCCGTACGGTAATACTCGAAAACCGTTACGATATAATCTAATCCCTCCAGATACATTAGACAATTTCCGTATTGCATTTTCATGCATTTTAGAAATTAAATCTGAAGAATAAATAAAATAATATGCTCTAAAGTTTATGTTTCTGATTTTATCAAAATGACTTTCATTATTATTTGGATCTAATCCAATCTTTCCTTCATAAGAAAAATCTAATTTATTACTAACTATTGAATATAAACCATTCCCTTTTTCATCAATCATACCGTCTATACAAGCACTTGCATGATCATATATCATTATTTTATCATCAATTATTTTTTTTCTAGTTTTACCGTCAGGCAAATGATAGAAAGCAACTTTAAAACCGGGATCTAATTCCTTTTCTAATTCATAAATTTCTTTTTCTTTATTTAGATTTAATGAGAATGGCTGTAAGATATCAGAAACATATCTGTAAATTCTTTTTATTGCCGCTTCTGTCCACCTATCTCTTAAGCCATCAATAATAAGTGTAGTTCCAAACTCCCTTTGCTTAATAGTAGATTCTAATGTATTAGTAATTCCATACAATTCACTATTACTAGAATAATTATTCCAATCAATTGACAATTTCAATGCTTCATCGTTATTTTTTGTTTGAGTTATTATCGTCAGTTTTTCGCCAAGACGTTGAACTGCAAATCGTCCGATACCTTTTTGTCCTGCACGTTTTCTGTTATACTTATCAGAATATGGATTCTCTTTTTTATCAGTTGATGAAATTCTCATGAATCCATTGATAAGCTGTTCTCTTGTCATCCCTACTCCATCATCCGAAATAATTAACCTGCCACCAACCTCATTTGAGTTGTAAAATGAAAGATTTACAGTCACTGAATCTGCATCATATGAGTTTTTAACCAACTCTGAAACTGCAGTCTCTTGACGAGCAACTAATTCATTGCCCAGCCTATCAATTACTCCAGCATCTACCGAAAAACGAATATTATTCTTATCGAATGACGCAAGTTCATTTGATAATGATAGAATCTTGGAATAGTTAGTTTCATCACTATTCAATAATTCAGAAATTTCTTTTCTAACAGCGTTTTCTGACCTCATTTTAATTAATAGTCAATTATTTATAGCTAATTTATTATTATAATGCAAATCTACACAATTGATTTCGATTTTATCTATATTTTATCAATTAAACTGTTTTTCACCAACTCAAACGCTTCTTGTGGATCGTACGCTTCCCCATTACGCAACAATAATTGTGTGTCGCCAAGAAATTCGGAATCTAACATTTTTTCTTCCATATTAAGCAAGAATTCTTTTTGTGTGGGTACATTGCTGCCCACAACAAAATTCATGTATTCGCGATAGCAATTAAGTATTTGGTCGAAATTTAAATCCTTTTGAGTTATCGCAGTGTATAGGTCAAATAAATCACGCCCTTTGCGCCGTTGGTAGAGTGCCCTAAGTTTTGTTCCCAACAGTTCTTCGAGTGGATAGGTTGTGATTTCACAAGAGTCGGTGTACCATTCGCTGTCTACCGAAAATGGAAATTTTGACCATCCTAATACCGAAAAATGTTCCCTGCAGTTTGTTTCGACCTTTAATCGAATAGGCATAACCGGTGCTATTTCTGACTCGAAGCGAAAAATCAATGTATTGTTGTTGGCCTTTTGCTTTACAACCGGAACACCTAGGAAAGATAATACTTCATCACGAAGTTTATCAATGATTGGTTTTATTGGCCCGGCACTGATTTGCACTAAATCGATGTCCTCAGAATAGTTATCACAACTTGTGATAAATTTTCTTATCCAAAGTAAAATATTATCCCTAATTTGCCATCTATCTACATTGTAAATAATTAATATTCAACTCAACTTTTGATAATGTTGTTTTGATAATATTACTTTGTTCCGGGAACGAACATAA
>Ga0247844_1006976_pt1 | contig 13158 bp, 14 predicted proteins | sample LaCtaG_FD_192421 | JGI IMG/M metagenome (GOLD analysis project Ga0247844, IMG submission 192421) | Freshwater microbial communities from meromictic Lake La Cruz, Castile-La Mancha, Spain - LaCruzMarch201714.5m_1 | ecosystem: Environmental > Aquatic > Freshwater > Lake | place: Spain: Castile-La... | reverse complement strand
TATAAGGTCTAGATAAAATCTGTTCCGTCATGTGGAGATTAGTGAATGAAGTTAGAACCTTTGTAAAATAAAAATCCCCACGCAATTTCTTGCGTAAGGATGAAATGGAATCTTGTAAAATTACAAACCTATAATTTCTGGGCGCAGAAGCTTCAATGCTTGAGTGCAGATTTCACTTCTTTGTCTCTCAGCCCTTATTTTATTTAGGTCGAGAAGGAATTGAATTGGATCAAAGCCACGAACCCCTTGAACTTTGTCAACACTGAGAACAGCATACCAATTGGCATATGCTGAGTCAGAAACCAATATTTCAAACTCCTCAAGCTTCATAAGTTCTGGTCGATTATTAAGAGTCTGGAGCTTTTTGAGCCTGATAGGTTTTCTCGCAGAGCTAATGTTTGTGCTTACATCAAATTCGATGAAGCGATCTGTTTCCTCTAGAGCTACCGAAATTACTCCACCAAGAAATTTACCATTTCTCAGCTTTTTGTCAGTTGAGTAAAAGACGATTTCATCACCTTTGGTGAAGTGTTTATACCTTCGATGGGATGGTAAAACTGGTCGTTTCGGTGACAAAATACACTGAGGCGCTGTGTTTGAACGGACTGAAATATCAGACTTAATGTCTTGAAGAAGCCAAATCCTTCTTTGCAGTTCCTCAATATTTTCTCTCAAGTCGTCCTGTAACCCGTCAAGATTTGCTTTTCCGAGAGACCATAGATCTTCGAAATTTTTCAGCTGAGGATATTGCCATGATTCGGGCAGATTTTGTTTGAAGTATTCCCATCCAATAGAAGGCGGGATTTGTTTTTTGGGCAGTTTTTGCTTTTTCATTTTTTAAGACCTTTCTAATTTCATACTAACATTGAGAAATTTTTTGGCAATGGAGGAGGGGTGAACTCTAGATTGAAATTCTTTGAAATATTTACAAATTGTTGACACAAGGCGAAATTTATTGAACCGGTTGAAAGACTATTTAAAAAGGTTTTGGGAGTATTATGAGAGTAGTCCTGTGCTTAAAAGGGCGCTTGGAAAAATTTAGCAATAACCGTTAAAAATAGCAAAAAACAATTATTTTAACGATTATCATTGACATTATCGTTAAAAAGTATATAATATATAACATGTCTAGAATTCCAAAAGTTTTAAAAGATATATATGTCTTGCGAGAAAGATATTTAAAATTTGCCACAGGAAAATCTGATCTTTTGCGTATTATTACAGAAGCAGAGCTTCCAGAACATGTATACAATTCAAACGCTATTGAAAATAGCACCCTAACATTAGAAGAGACAGAAAAAATTCTATTACAACTAGATTTAGATCGTTTTATTTCTGAACGGGAAATTTTTGAAGCAAAAAATCTTGGTCGGGTTTTTGATTATATTGAAAAAAGAGCTCCAGAGAAAGAACTTGATCGTGACACAATACTTTTTATACACAAAATGCTTTTGTCTAATATTCGGGATGATGTGGCAGGCAGATTTAGAATTGGCAATGAATATGTTCGTGTAGGTTCTCATATTGGAGCAAGCCCAACTGATATAGAAAAATTAATTACAGACATGATTGTTGAATACAAATCAAATGTCCATCAGCATATTGTTTCTCGTATTGCCAAATTACATTTAACTTTTGAAAATATTCATCCTTTTGTAGATGGAAATGGCAGGATTGGGCGTGTAATTATCAATTATTTATTAATTCGGGAAGGATATGTGCCCATCAATATTAAATTTATGGATAGAACTCGCTACTATGATGCCTTTAAAGAATTTGATACTACGGGTAAAACCATCATTATGGAAGAGATAGTTGGCCGTGCCCTAACCAATAGTTATTATAAAAGACTTGCATATCTTGAAGATCTTAAAATTGTTTTACTTGATGAATATGCCAAAATATCAAAGCAGTCATATTCAAATGCACTTAATAAAGCCAAACGCCAAACTATTCCTGCATTTTTAGAAAAAGGTGTTTGGAAGGTTGGATTGGAAAGAAAGGAGATATAAATAATAGTGGAGATGGCGGGAATCGAACCCGCGTCCAAATAAGACAGTCATATGAATCTACAAAGTTTAGTTTATCTTTTGATCTTGATCTCGTGCCTTAAAAATAAACAGAACAGCACGTGATCACAGCTTTTAATTTCGAAATGGTGGCAAGCAACACCAAATCAATCCTATTATCCCGCGATTAAGTCACCCCAACAGGCAACGGCTGATTAATCGTCGCTCTATTAAGCTAGAGCGAATGCAAACTGGTTAGCCTTAAAATAAGGACTAACTATTTTTTGATTTTTTGCATCTATTGTTTTGACAGTTTTAAGAGTTACCAAAGCTCTACTTTGCACATATGAATGCGATTACTTGTCGAAGCCGATCATCCCCTAAAAACTTTCGTCTAAATTGGTGGGCAAAATAAACAAACTCTTTTAGTGAATGACAGGTCTTATTCGAAGTAGCTGACTTTTAAAAGTCTAGCGCAATTTTTTCAAAGTTCTTTCCATTTCTCGATTATCTTCTCGTTTTTTAATGCTTTGGCGTTTGTCAGTTTGTCGTTTACCACGAGCAATAGAGAAGGAGACCTTCAGTAATCTACCCTTATTATACAACGAAATTGGCACTAGTGTCAAACCTTTGTTTTTATCGATTTCTTGTATTCTTAAAATCTCTTTTTTGGTCAGTAAAAGCCGGCGATTTCTGGCAGGATCATAATCCTCAGGAGTATTGCTGGCTTGATAAGGAGGAACGCTGGCGCCAATTAAATAAACTTCTTTACCTCGCACTACAATATAAGCACCATCAAAATTTCCATGACCAGCCTTTATGGCTTTTACCTCAAAACCCAAAAGCTCAATGCCGGCCTCAAGGGTCTCGCCAAGTTCATAATGAAATCTCGCTTTTCGGTTTTCTATAAATGTTGTCATGTTTTAAAATTTTATCTCGCGGTTTTTTATTCTACACTTTTATTATTTTACACCAAGCTTGCGTTTTACTCTATCGTAGATTTCTTTGCGATGATCGATTAAAAGAATTATAACAGTTTCTTTTTCCATAAAGAAAACAATTCGATAACTGTTAATTCTGAGACATCTAAAATCTTTGAGTCCATATTTTAATGATTTACTGAAAACTAGGGGGTTTGTACCAAGTTTCATTTCAATCGAATGTAAAATATCTGTCTGGATAGGGAATGATAATTTTTCTAAATCTTTTAAAGCTATGTCGCTGTATAAGATCTTGATCATTACTTTTTATTATTTTTATTTTGTAATTTTTTCAAAACCTGTTCGTGAGTATAAAATGTTTTGGTATTTTTTAATCTTTCTTCTGCCATTTTTCCCCAGTAAGCGTCTTCTTCGATTTCCAGCGCCAGTTCAATTAATTGAGCAGCCTTGGTTCCAACAGGTAATTTGTCGCGTTTAGAAATAGCTGAAATAAATTTTTCAGCCTCAGGATTTAAAGTTATTTGAATTCTTTTTTTAAGAGTAGTCATGTGAAGTAGTGTATCAAAAGTGTACCACCTTGTCAATTAGCTTATCTAAATCCAATTTTTATGTATAATGTTCTGTATGACAAAAGAGCAAAAAAAACAGGGTTCAAAGCCTAAAAACGCCCAAAACCAAAACGAGCAAAATGACCAAAATCAAAACGGTCAAAAGAGCAAAAAAATTATTAAAGTCAAAAAAATGTCACGGCCAGTTGGTTTTATGGCGAATTTACTAACCGCTATTCTTATTATCTTTACCATCGTGCTGCTGTATTCTTTTATTGAAGAGGGTAAATCTGCTTCTCAAGAAATTTCTATTTCTCAATTGGCCGCCGATATTCAAGCTGGCTCTGTTCAAACTGCTACTGTCCGAGGTGACGCTATTGAAGCCGTATACAAATCAGATACCGAACCAAAACCTTTGAAAAAAACTACTAAAGAATCTGGTACAGCTCTTTCAGATACTTTAGCAAATTACGGCGTAACTTCTGAACAATTAAAAAATGTCAGCATCGAAGTAAAAAATCCTGACGGCTTCGGTTATTGGGCGGTTACTTTATTGCCATTTTTGTTGCCACTCTTTTTCATTCTATTTTTGATTTGGTATTTCACTCGCCAAGTTAAAGGGGCCAGTATGCAAGCTTTCACTTTTGGACAATCACGCGCCAAATTAGTTGATCCAACAGACAAATCTCGCGTGACTTTCAAAGACGTTGCCGGCGCCAAAGAAGCGAAACAAGAATTATCTGAAATTGTCGACTTCTTAAAAAATCCAAAAAAGTTTATCGAGATTGGTGCGCAAATTCCAAAAGGTATTTTAATGATGGGTGCGCCTGGTACTGGAAAAACTTTGCTAGCGCGAGCTACTGCCGGGGAAGCGGGTGTGGCTTTCTTCTCAATCTCTGGTTCTGAATTCGTAGAAATGTTTGTGGGTGTTGGAGCTAGTCGCGTTCGAGATTTATTTAAAATGGCCAAAGCTGCAGCACCTTGTATTATTTTCATTGACGAAATTGATGCAGTGGGACGAGCTCGAGGTGTTGGTACAGGAGGAGGAAATGATGAACGTGAACAAACTCTTAATCAAATTTTGGTGGAGATGGATGGATTTGAACCAAATGAAAAAGTCATTGTTATGGCAGCCACAAACCGACCAGATGTTTTGGATCCAGCTATTTTGCGCCCAGGACGTTTTGATCGACGAGTAACAATTGATTTACCAGATCGCAGTGATCGCGAAGCCATTTTGCGTGTGCATGCTCGCAATAAACCATTAGCAGAAGATGTTAATTTTTCTGTCTTGGCTGAACGAACTCCTGGATTCTCTGGCGCTGATTTATATTCCATGATGAACGAAGCTGCGATTTTAGCGGCGCGTGAAGAACGCACTAAAGTAGGGCAATTTGATTTAATTCGTTCTATTGAAAAAGTTATGCTCGGTCCAGAGCGACGCAGTCATTTGCTTTCTAAAAAAGAAAAAGAAATTACGGCGTATCACGAAGCTGGTCATGCTTTGGTAGCATCACTGTTGCCGAACGCTGATCCTGTTCACAAAATCTCTATCATTGCTCGAGGTCGGGCAGGTGGTTACACTTTGAAATTACCAAACGAAGATCGAAAACTTCAATCTAAAAAAGAGTTTTTGGATGACTTAGCCATGACTCTTGGTGGTTATGTGACTGAACAAATGGTCTTTGGGGATATTACTACTGGTCCTTCAAATGATTTGCAGGTGGCTTCTGGTTTGGCTCGCGATATGGTCACACGTTTTGGTATGTCAGAAAAAATTGGCCCAATCGCCTTAGAGGGTAATGGCGGTCGTACTATGTTTGGTAGTCGCGGTGTTGATAGCGAATATTCAGAAAAAGTTTCTGCTGAAATTGACGCTGAAATTTCTCGCATTGTGAATGAGGCTTTGGAAAAAGCTAAAGTGTTGTTGACCGAAAATCGCAAAGTCTTAGACATCATCGCTAAAAAATTATTAATCGTAGAAACTCTGGAACGCGACGATTACGAAAAATTACTCGAAGGCCAAGGCATCTTCTTAACAAAGTATTCTCCTGATAACATTGCCGAAGAAGAGGTGACTATTGGCGAGGATTTAAGTAAATAATTTTTGGTCAGTGCTATAATATTTGAGTGATAATTATAGAATTCAAAAAATGTTGTAAAACCTATCAAAAAGGTTTTACCTTAATTGAATTACTTGTAGTTATTTCGATAATATCTTTACTATCGACTGTTTTTTTGACGTCTGTTGAAGATAATAGAAATAAAGCCAAAGATAGAGCATTAGTATCTTCGGCAATTCAATTAAGAAATGCGTTAGAGTTGTATAAGGCTGATAATGGTGACTATCCTCAAATGCCTTATCCTTATGTATTCTGCACCAAAAATACTGCCGGTGTCGTATCTTGTAATGGGACCGGGCCGGATTATGGAACTCCTGCGTTAAGAGAACAATTAAAACCTTACATACAAGAAATATTAGTACCCCAACATAATGGATCGTCCTATTACTATTATCAAAGTAGTATTAAATTAAAATGTGAAGGACAGACGGTTATACCAAAATATCTTATTTTAATTCAACCTAAAAAAGACACAACATTTCCTAGATACCTGTCGGGTGGAATAACGCCACATGCAACCTTGCGCTGTCTCTCTGCTCCAGAATAATATTATAATTATAAGTATATTTTACTTTTTGCTATTTTTTCATTAGAATGACTTTTACCAATACATTGCGCCCGTAGCTCAGTTGGTAGAGCGCCGAGCTTATACCTCGGTGGTCCCAGGTTCGAGTCCTGGCGGGCGCACTAATCAAGAGTTTTACTCAAAATGAATATCCTTCCTTTCTTCAATTTTCTGCAAGAGGGTAGGATATTTTGGTAGTAAGTTTTCGGAAATAATTGTTTCAGCTTCGTTGCGAGCAGCTTCGACCATTTTAATATTTTTGATGGCTTCCATACCAAGATCGCTGATACCCCATTGTTTTTTGCCAGATAATTCACCAGTGCCACGCAACTGCAAATCGTATTCAGATAATTCAAAACCACTTTTAGCAGTTTTCAAAGCGCGCAATCTTTTGACAGAAGTTTCAGTTTTGGAATCAGTAAAGACATAACAATAGGCTTGATGATTGCTACGAATCACCCGACCACGCAATTGATGAAGCTGGGCCAAGCCAAAGCGTTCCGCACCCTCAATTAAAATAATAGTAGCATTAGGCACATTCACTCCAACCTCAATCACGCTAGTAGAAACTAAAATATTAATTTCACCACGTTCAAATTCTCCCATGACCCGTTCTTTTTCTAAGTTAGTCATTTTGCTGTGCATCTCACCAATTTCTAAATGAGGAAAAATTTCTTCACGCAATCTTTTGGCTTCAGATTTCACAGATTTTACCAGCAGAGCATTTTCTTTGTTGGGATCAGCTTCATTAATGCGAGGACAAATAACATAAGCCTGACGACCGGCGGCAATTTCTTTTTCAATATTTTTATAAACCGTATCACGCTCTTGCGGTAAAACAATTTCAGTAATAATCGGCTTGCGACCCATTGGCATTTGATCAATCACCGTTAAATCAAGGTCACCATAAATAGTTAGGGCCAAGGTGCGGGGAATGGGTGTAGCGGTCATCGACAACAGGTGAGGCATGAAGCCTTCTTTCTTAGTAATTTTTTGCCGTTGATTAATGCCAAAGCGATGTTGTTCATCAATAATCACGAGAGCGAGATGCTTGAATTTGATTGATTTTTGAATTAATGCGTGCGTACCGATAACAATCGGAATTTCTCCATTCTCAACCCATTTGGATAACTGCGTTCGAGAAATATTTGTATGTTCAGTCGGGTTTACTTTTGAGGGAAATTTTTTACAGCCAGAACCAGTAATTAAACCAACTTGAATGCCAGTGTGTTCAAAATATTTTATAAAGTTTTCAAAATGTTGCTTGGCTAGAATTTCAGTTGGCACCATATAAGCCACTTGCAGATTACCGAAGTTCTGATTTTTAGGTCGAGAAGTCACAATGGAATGAACCGCCACCGCTGCCACTGCAGTCTTACCAGAACCCACATCACCCTCGATCAAACGAGACATAGCGTGCGGAGTACTAATGTCGTGCAAAATTTCATCGACAGATTTTTGTTGGCTTTCAGTTAAATCAAAAGGAAAACGACCAATAAATTTTTTAACATTTTCTTCTTCAATTTTTATTTCATAAGTTTTTTCAAGGTCGGCTTTTTGGCGCTCGCTTTTTTTAGTTAGTTGAATATAAAATATTTCTTCAAAAGCAAAACGTTTTCGGGCCGACAAAGCATGATCATCGTTCTTGGGTGAGTGAATCCAAATCAAAGCCGTTTTTAGAGAAGGTAAATTATATTTTTTTAAAATCTCGGCAGGAATAGTGTCCATAACTTTATCTAAAAGACCAGTATTAAAAATTTTCTGCACAGAATGATAAAACCAATTTGAAGTCACGCCTTTTGATTCTGGATAAACGGGCGAAAGACGACTATCATCATCGCCACTACCGAACAAAGAATTTCCAACCCCATCCGGAACTTTACTAATTTTTTCAATCGTCGGATTTAAAATAGATTTCACACCTTCTTTGGAAGTAGAAATTTTGCCTTCAATTTTAACCAAGGTATCTTCGGCAAACATTTTGGCAATGTAAGGTTGATTGAACCACATCAATTTAATCGAGCCGGTTTCATCCGACAAAACAGCGTCAGCCTTTGGAATATGTCCCCGAAAAGTTTTGCCAGTTTTTAATTTAGAAATTTTACCAAACAAAGTAGCCGACACTCCAGAATCTAAATTTTCAATATAAGAAGCGGTCGCCACATTACCATAACGACTAGGGAAGTGATAGAGCAGATCTGAAACGGTTTTCAAACCAAGTTTCTCCAAAGCGATTTTATGATTTTGGCTTAAGCGAAAAATTTCCCGCAGCTCAGTTTTTAGAGTTATCTCCATCCCACTATTTTACCAAATGCCCACCATAAACAGTAATTTCATTTGGACGACGCTTTCAGAAACTTAATAAAATAAAAAACACCGCCAACTTGCGCGGTGCCTATTTTTCATTGTGTGCAGGGTGGTTCTGAAAACCCCGGAATTTCCGATTGAAGAAAAGTATCAAGCTTTGTTTCAAGCCTTTTCAGGATTTCCTGTTCCTCGGCCAGTTGTTTGGTCATGTTAGCAACATGAACTCTGGCCAAAGCAATCTGGTCTTCAAGTTCAAGCCTCTCTTTATCGGTTAAGGTTATATTTGTCGCTTTTTGAGAATCGAATTCCACAAACTGTCCCAATTTTTCGGTAATTTCCTGAATTTGCTTGCTATGTTCTGCAACAGTTTCAAGAGCGGCATTGTAGTGTGTTTCAGCCGACGTTAATTCATCAAGGTTTGCGCTCTCATCGATTTCTTTGGAAAATATTGCCAGAGTTTCGAGAGCGGACTCAAAACGTGCATTAGCTGAAGCCAGCTGTTCATTGAGTGCGATTCTATCGCTTTCGCTTAGTGTCGTATTTGCCATAAGGTTCGTGTTTAACTCATACCTTACTCGCATATTTTATAGTGTCAATAGTCAGCTTCAAAAAAATATGCTAACCTTTAAAAACCACTAAATGGAGACGTGGCTGAGTGGTCGAAAGCGCCTCACTGCTAACGAGGTAGGGTGTTAAAGCTCTCCAGGGTTCGAATCCCTGCGTCTCCGCCAATTTTTATTCACCGGAAGAATTTTTGGTTTTTTGTTATACTTTAATTTAATAATTTATTTAAAGATGAAACGAGATTTCTTTTCTAAAAAAGGTTTTACACTTATAGAACTTTTGGTGGTAATTTCCATTATTTCATTACTTTCATCTATTGTTATGGCATCTTTAAATGAATCTAGAGAGAAAGCACGCATTGCCGCGGCTCAACAGTTTGATGCCAATGTCTACCACTCATTAGGTGATAGTGCTGTTGGAATTTGGGATCTTGATGATGGTGGAACGCAACCAAAAAATAGATCTGGTTACGACACTGTTGCAATAATTAAGAATTCTATATCAAATTTCTGGTCTTATGATCCTGATTTTAAAAAAACTGTTTTTCGTCTAGATCATACATGGCTAGATTTTGGTTATAATAAGGTTTTTGATTCATCGGAATTTACCATTTCTTTTTGGGTTAAACCTATAGAATTTGTAACTGGTAATCAAGGTGATTCCAACCCTCTTATTACAAGAGAAATTTATACAGTTAGTGGCTTTACTTCTTTTTTTGATACTAATTACCGCGTTGGTTTTTGGACATACAATTACAGCGGCACCATTAAACTTCTATCACCAATGTCTTCTGCTCTTAAAATAAATAAATGGAATCATGTATTAATTAGTTATGGAAATGGTGTGGGAAAAATTTATTTAGACGGTAAATTAGTTGCAAAACAAGATGGTACATATGTTATACCGGAAGGACTAGACTTAGATTTTGGTGAAATTGGAGGTAAATCTTATCCTAATGTTTATATCTCTGGTGTAAAATATTATTCTAGAGCAATAGAATAATATGGTATAATGCTACCCTAATAACTTATTAATTTAATTAATTATTTATGGCAGAAATTTTGACTTTATTTGGTTTAGGTGCTGGCTTCTCATTAATTGTCCTTGTTTTTGTGGTGTGGACAGTTTTTTGGAAAGGCTGGGCATTGTGGATTGCCGCTAGAAAAGGCGAGGTGTGGTGGTTTTTGGCAATTTTAATTGTTAACACTGCCGGGATTCTAGAAATCGTTTATTTGTTCGCTTTCAAAAAAATGATTTTCAATTTTAAAACTAGAAAATTTGAAGAACAAAAAGAAAAAGTTTCAGAAGTAAAGAAAGAAGAACCTGTCGTTGAAACTACTTACGAACCAATCAAAGAAACTGAACAAACAGAATCTCAAAATTAATAGGCGATAGTTAAAGCTATAACAGATGCCGCGCCATGAATTAAAAGTTCGTGGTGTGCTTCTTTTAAAGTGGCACCAGTTGTGACTACGTCGTCTATTAATAAAATATTTTTGCCGACTATTTCTTTTTTAAATTTATCTCTGACTTTAAAAACAGACACAATATTTTTTTGTCGCATTTCGCGATTATTCCAAGATTGTTTTTTACTATAAACAACTCTCTTCAAAATTTTTCTAAAAACAATTTTATGGCCAGTTTTTATTTTTTCTTTAGAATTATTTTTATTAAAAGCTTTAACAATTTCTTTACACAACCATTCGCTTTGATTAAAACCACGCTCTAATCTGCGCCGCCAATGAATAGGAATGGGAATTAAAATATAATTTTCCAGTTTATTTTCAATCAAAATCTCTGCCATTTGTTGACCAAAAAATCTAGCCACTTTGCGATTTGATCTATATTTCATTTGCCATACCGCATTTTTCACAGCACTGTCTTTATATTTGTATAAGCTAAAAATCCAATCTTCCTTTAAAAATAATTTTGCTTTTGGAAAAGTTTCAAACGGTTTTTCATCAGCCCAAAATAAACCACTCAAAACTTCAAAAATTTGTTTTAAATGAAAAAACCACTTTATCCCAAAAACCTGCGTTATCCATATTCTATTCATTACAAGCTATGATATAATTTAATACAAAGTTTATGGCCAATTTATTTGAGAATATTTTAAGTAAAATTTCAGGAGGAAATAATAACAGTATCATTGGCGTTGATATTGGCTCTTCTTCTATCAAGGTCGTCCAACTAAAAAAGAACAAAGGAAAGGCTGTTTTGCAAACTTATGGGGAAATTGCGCTTGGTCCATACGCTGGAATTGAAATAGGTCGCGCCACAAAATTGCCAGCTGAAACAGTTGCCGAAGCCATGCTTGATTTGTTAAAAGAAGCAAACGTTTCTACTCCAGACGCTGCAATGTCAATTCCAATGCGATCTAGTATGGTTTCAGTTTTTAAAATGCCAGATATGAAAAATCAGCAACTTGCTCAGATGGTACCAATCGAAGCTCGAAAATATATTCCTGTGCCAATCGCCGAAGTCAGTCTCGATTGGTTTGTTATTCCAAAAATCGAAGACGAAGAAATGATTCCTGAAACAGGAAAACCAAGTCCTCAAAAATTTCAAGAAGTTATGACTGTGGCAATTCACAATGATATTTTGAACGATTTTAATTTGGTGGTTAATAAAACAGGTTTAAAAACTTCTTTTTTTGAAGTGGAAATGTTTTCAACTGCGCGTTCCGTTCTTGAACCAGGCTACTTAATGCCAGTTATGATTGTTGATATTGGCGCTGGTGCTACAAAAGTCTACATTACAGAAAGAGGTGTTGTTCGCGCCTCACATATTATTGGTAAAGGTTCACAGGATATTACTATTGCTGTCTCCAAGTCTTTGGGTGTACCAGTTGATTTTGCAGAAAAATTAAAACGCAGTTTTGGTGCAAATTCTCCACAACAAGATGAAGTAATTGCCAATATTTCTGATATAACCATGAATCCTATTTTTACTGATGCAAATAATATTTTATTAAAGTTTCAGAAAGAGCATAATAAAAATGTTTCAATGGTTTTATTAACAGGGGGAGGGGCTTTATTAAAAGGTTTAACAGAAAAAGCTCAACAAAAATTCGGTATTCAAACAATTATCAGTAATCCTTTTGATAAAGTAGAAACCCCTGCTTTTCTAGAAGGAATTTTGCAACAAACTGGCGTTATGTTTGCTGGAGCCATTGGTTTAGCAATGAGAAAACTACAAGAGTTAGATTAAAAATAATATTTTCTTTTTATTTTTTTTAAATATACACAAATAGTGAATAACTTTTGTGGTTTTTTAAAAATATGATGTATAATAATTAAAGTTATTATGGCTGGAGAACAAACAAAATTTACAACTTCATTTATTCCTAAAAAACCAGTGTCACCAACTGTGGCTGGTTATAAATCTTCGTCTAGTTACCTGACTATTATTGCTGTTGCTATTTTTCTTGGAATGCTAGTCTTTGGCGCAGGTATTTTTGCTTATAAATTAACTGTTCAAAAACAAATCGATAATCAAATGGCGACTCTAAAAAGCGCAAAAGCTGAATTTAATGAAAAAGACATTAAAGAAAAAACCAGACTAAATACAAAACTTATTGCCGTAAAAACATTGATTGATAATCACCAGTCTCCATCTGTGATATTTGATTTATTTCAAAAAACAACGTTAATCAGTGTCAGGTTTAATAATCTAAAATATTCTACTGACAAAACAAAGGGTACAATTTCCCTTGATGCATCTGGGGTTGGTACAGGATATCAATCAATCGTTCTTCAATCAGACGAATTTGGAAACACTGGTGCCCTAAAAGACGTTGTATTTTCTTCTGTTCAACCAAATGATGATGGACTAGTTTCTTTTTCTTTTAAAAGCGGCCTAGATTCATCATTGGTTTTGTACCGAAAAGCGATGGCTGGCGAGCTTAATAATATTGTAAAATAAAACATGAAAGGATTAACACCAATAATTTTAATACTAGTTTCAGTCGGAGTATTCTTTTTCTTTATTGATCCACAAAAAAAAGATTTGAATCTTCGTCTAGAAGAGAAAAACAAAAATGAGGTGACTATGCAAAAAGCTACAGAACTAAGAACAGCTAACGGATCTTTAACAGAAAAA
>Ga0247844_1006975_pt1 | contig 13161 bp, 16 predicted proteins | sample LaCtaG_FD_192421 | JGI IMG/M metagenome (GOLD analysis project Ga0247844, IMG submission 192421) | Freshwater microbial communities from meromictic Lake La Cruz, Castile-La Mancha, Spain - LaCruzMarch201714.5m_1 | ecosystem: Environmental > Aquatic > Freshwater > Lake | place: Spain: Castile-La... | reverse complement strand
CCACCGTGCTGGGGCTGGCCATACTCTGCAAGCTGCTGCGGCCCCAGAGGCGGGTGAGCATCTATTGGCATTCATTCCTTGAGGTGAATCCCACAGCTGTGGGCGTGCTTGTTGGGCTCTATCAACAAGTGGCCCAGGCCGGGGGAGATCGATTATAATTGCCCAATGCTCCTGAGAACCGAACTACCAAGATCTCTTGAAAATTGTTGAAAGAACTCTTCGCGCAACATTAGATATCGATTCATTCTTGAAGTCGGCAGAGCATTATCTCCCCCCCAAATACATCTTTGGCACACTTCAAAAAGCCTCGTTGACCAGCTTGAGGCCTCAAAACCCTGAACCAACTCGATAGCCTGCTTTAGAGAGGGGATGGCAGCAATCTCTCTATGAGGCGGTATATCGCTAGCAAGTACTTGCAAACCCATAGAAGCTGCATCTAGAACAGGAATTCCAAACCCTTCACTCAACGAAGGAGAAACCAGGAGGGTTGCATTAAGATAAAGCCAGGATTTTTCCAACTCGTTTACGTATCCCAAAAGCTTGATCTGAGGAGCCGATTTGCAAAGCCCAGTGATTCGTTGACCATACGGATCATCATGCAGCTTGCCGGCAATAACCAAATCAATTCCTTGATTAACTAAGGAAGAATTCAAATACGCCTTAATGAGAAGATCAAGACCTTTCCTGGCGACTATAGACGAACTAAATAAGATGTATCTATCTGAAAATTCACCAAACTTAGGGATTCCAACAGCCTGATTAAGGCATAAGATATCTAAGCTCGGCGGCTGGCGAAGGGTAGCGATATGCCTATCTTTTGGATCGCGTCCGGTAACCCGGCAAACTTTATTCCTTGTGTCCTCAGAAACAAATAAACAATCGGACCTAGTCGCATCAACCAGCCTATTATAGAAGCGAAAGGGGTTGTCTGGGTGCTTAGCAAATTCCAAAGTAAACATATCATGAACGATTTGCAAAATTGGTATATTCTTTCCATTCGATCCTCTTATTTCTCCAGTAGAAAGGGGTGAACAAGTCACAAGAAGATCAATTTTGACATCTCCCAAAACAAGGCTAGGGCGAAGGACTCGCCTTCGTAGAGCCGAACACAATGAGAACACTGCATAACATTTCTTTGCCGAGAAAATACCACTTATGTCACCGATATAGTTAATTCGCTCATTATAGCTATAGGGAGAAAGGACATCATCGATAATTGGCAACAGCGAAGACTTTTTCGCTAATGGGAAAGCGAGAACTGTCGGCAAAATAGATATCAGCTTCTTAGCACAATTGAAAAAATAATTTACAGAAAAGCGAAAGCCCTTCTTCCGTTTCTCCGGAAGGTCTGGACACACAAGTTGATCAATTATATCCGCTAAAGTGATCAACATTGAAGCATAATTCGAAACAGAAGCAAGTTTTCCCCTCGACAACCTCCTGGCACCTAATCCAGTTAATAGATAAATATCTGCTCCCTGTTGCGCAAGAGCGGCAATGACTGATTTAGAAAAATAGGCAATTCCCCTGTGCTCTGCTTGCTCCAAATCGAGAGCTGTTACAACAATTTTTAAGCCCGAAAGAAGTTTTTCCTCAGCCAAGGAAGCAACGAATTCATTTGCAGGAGGTAAGGGGTTCGCCATCCGCAACTTAGGGCTCAATTATCTCAAAATCTAGCATCACAGCGACTTTGTTTTCGAATGCTTGGAAGGGAGAGAAACCAGAGTTTTCATAAAAAGAATTCTGTCTTTATGAGGTGAGAAAACAATATATTATAATTTCGGAGGAGTTAGAAGCTAGAATGCCGAAATGCGCAAAATTCGTGCAGGGTTAATATGTAGCCAGATGACAATCGAAGTAGGCCTTTAGAACTCCCCCTGAAACATCTAAGCCTTAAAAAACTAAACGCCGCCTGCGATTCAAAAGGTCATGAATTTGCTGCTGTTGATCGCTAATGCTATAGGTCTTGGCCACTCTGAAACCCTGCAGCGAAAGTTGATTCCATAGATTTTGGTCGCAAAGCAATCTCTCGAGCGCAAAGCCAAACGATGATGGAGCATTGTGGAGGTCATAATACAAGGAAGTATCACCGTGGAGTTCACGATGTACGGGGATATCACTAACTATAGTAGGCAGCCCCTCAGCCTTAGCCTCCAAAATGGGATAGTCAAATCCCTCCATCCTGCTGGGCGAGACAAGTGCAAAACTGCCTCGCAACAACTTAACCAATTCAATAGATGTAACCTGTTCGAGAAGGACAACCCGTTCGGGCTTTGGTAATTGATTTACAATCATCTTCAAATGTCGAGTTTCTAGTCCAGGTCGACCCACAACGACAAGCCGACCTGTCCATTGAAGATTTCGCTGTATGAACTTGCCAAATGCTTGAACGACCATAGCAACATTTTTATTTCGGTCATGACGCGCGAGAATCAGCAAATCACTACTAGCCGGTGCGGCAATGGGTTCTCTTTCAATAGCTACGCCATTATAAATTACCTCAATTTTAGAAGCAGGAACACCAAACTCAACCAGCTGATCGGCTACAAAGCGACTTATCGCAATCACAGCAGTGGCTTTCTTTAAATGGAGAGGGGTCCAGAGATTATAACGCAACGCAGCTTTTCGGCTGTTGGGATAAACCAAAGGAGTGAGATCATGGCATGTGATCACCTGTGGTACACCACGTATTGCCAACAAGGCGTCACAGTAGGGGCTATAGATACATTCGATATTATTCATACCAAGACCAGCCTGCCTTAGGGCAGATTTGATGTCCACCCCATGCTGTGTTAGAGCCAACTGGTGCAGTAGAGCAAGTGGCTGGGTTTTAGGAGACTGCTCAGGCAGCCAGTCATCATTCCTACAGATGGCACGATCATCTGCACCAACCAACAGCCGAAGACCAGAGACGCCAGGCATAACACGCTGCACATAATTTGAAAATCCTGAGTGTCCAGGCACGTAAGGCAAGAGATTAGTAAGAATCATCTCGTGGCCAAAGCACTAAGTTTCGCCCGCCAAATCTCCCTAGAAAACGTATCCCGATATCGGCATTCTGCGGCAATTGACACCTCCGCCAATAGCTTGGGATCGCTGGATAAACAATTAATTGCCTCAGCCAGATCATGACGCATTAAATACGGCAAGCCAAGTAATTCTTTTAGCCCACACACCCAAGACATGCCTGAACGGGGAAGATCAAATGCCAGTGCAGGTACCCCACAGGCCATCGCCTCCAGCTGCACAATCCCAAAGGCCTCATTGCTGCAATCCGCAGGAAGCACAAGCAGATCCGAATCCCGCAGAACGGCCAATTTCTCCTGCTCGCTGATGCGGCCATGAAAGACAACGGCTTGATCGATACCCGCGGCCAGGGCCTTTTCTTCGAGCTGCCTGCGCAAGGGCCCATCTCCAACCACATGGAGATCGGCAGCCCCCGAGGCTGCACATGCCTCAATCAGCCAATCCACCCGCTTATAGCTGTCCAGCCGACCCATAAACAAAAGCCGCAGGGGCGGCTGTTGACGCAGATGAGGCCGCTGGCGGCGTTCCTCAGCAATCTGGCCATACAACCTCTCTTGCAACTCCCCGAGGCAGCAGGGCAAAACGAATACTTTTTGAGGCTTTACGCCCTCTTGAACAAGAACCTCAGCCAGCACCGGTGAGGTTGTAACCACAGCCTGAACACCGTAGGTCGCCCAATTCAAGGCAATCCACTGATAGAAGCGAATCAACCATCCTTGAGGTCCACGATCCGGCTGTAGAAACGCATGCCAATGCAGGCGGATTGTCCTGCTGGGTTGCAACAGCCTGGCCAGCACACTCACCGCCAGCAAACCAGGGCAAGGAAGATGCACATGCAGCACCTCTGAACTTGTTAGTACAGCCCATAGGCGCCTCGATGGCCAGGGAAACAAGAACTGGCCAACTTTGAATCTGGGCAAGCTGCTCCGCAGGTAAGGCACCGGCAACGATGGGTCATCGGCCGATGTGGTATGAGGCTGCAGCGAAATCGTTGCGCTCAGTTCACCCTTTGCGTGCCAGGCCGCCGCAAGCTCATGGGCCACCCGCTCCACACCCCCATGGCCGGGGGGGTATTCCCGCACCAGTTGAACAATCACACCGCAGCAGGAGCAACGCCGATGCGCTCACCGCTATATCCCGCCCGATCCCTCACGGCGGCGCACCAAGCCAGATTGGCCAGATACCAATCCACCGTGGCCGCCAGACCTTCCTCAAAGTTGTGACGTGGCTGCCAGCCCAGCTCCGTGCTGATCCGGGTGGGATCGATGGCATAGCGCCGATCATGGCCAGGGCGATCCTTTACCATCGTGATCAGGCGAGCATGGGGAGCACCGGAGGGCCGCTGCTGATCCAGCAGGGCGCAGATGGCCTCCACCACCTGCCTGTTGTTGCGCTCGCCGTGACCCCCCACGCAATAGCTCTCACCCAGCCGCCCCCGCGTGGCCGCCAGCAGCAGGGCCTCCACGTGGTCTTCCACATACAGCCAGTCGCGCACGTTGGCCCCGTCTCCGTAGAGGGGAATCGGCTCACCAGCAACGGCCTTGAGAATCACCACCGGAATTAGTTTCTCGGGAAACTGCCAGGGGCCGTAGTTGTTGGAGCAGTTGGTGAGCACCACCGGCAGTCCGTAGGTGTGGTGCCAGGCGCTCACCAGGTGATCGCTGGCGGCCTTGCTGGCCGAATAGGGGGAACGGGGGTCGTAGGGGGTGGTTTCTGAAAACCGACCCTCGGGCCCCAGTGAGCCGAACACCTCATCGGTGCTGATGTGGTGAAAGCGGAAGTGTTCCTGCCGCTCCTGGGGAAGCTGCTCCCAATGGGCTCGCACCGCCTGGAGCAGGTTGAAGGTGCCGCTCACGTTGCTCTCGATGAACGCCGCAGGCCCATCGATCGAGCGATCGACGTGGCTCTCGGCTGCCAGGTGCATCACCAGGTCGGGATCGGCCTGGCGCACGGCTGCGGCTGTGGCATCGGCGTCGGTGAGGTCCACCCGCAACAGCTGGTGGCGCTGGCCCGCCTCGGGGCCCAGGCATTCGATGCCGGTGAGATCGCTGGCGTAACCCAGCTTGTCGAGATTGAACACCGTGGCGCTGGAATCGCGCAGCAACCGGCGCACCAGCGCGCCGCCGATGAAGCCGGCGCCGCCGGTAACCAGCACGCGGTTGATCCCTTCGGGCAGTAGTGAGGGCATGGGATCAATCAAGCTTTTATGAGGCTACCGGGGAACGTTGTTCCACAAACCATCCCCACGGAAGGGGGGCATGCCTACGGGCAAAACGCCTTTAACCTGACCTCATGGGCTTGATTTACGGCACCGTTCAGCTCTCCAACCCCTCGAGCCCCGAGCTGCAGGGATTGGAGGTGCGGGCCCTGGCCGATTCCGGAGCCGTGCACCTCTGCATCCCTGAGCACGTCGCCATCCAGCTGCAGCTGCGAGAGCTGGAGCAGCGGGAGGTGATCCTGGCCGATGGACACCGGCGCACGGTGCCCTACATGGGCCCCATTGAGGTGCGCTTCGCCAACCGCCGCTGCTTCACCGGCGCCATGGTGCTGGGCAACGAGGTGCTGCTGGGGGCCATCCCCATGGAAGACATGGATCTCGTCCTGCGGCCCCAGCTGCAGTCGATCACCGTGAACCCAGAAAGCCCCAACATCCCCTTGAGCCTGGCCAAGCAGACCGATCGCTAAGCCAACCGCGCCGGCCACCTGGCCGATGCCTGAGGCTGAGCTGAAAGCGTCCAAAATCTGTACAACCTGTACAGATTTCCTGACACCCCCAAACAGCTGATCGACCCCTCCGAACGCAATGCCAGGCGAGTCCGAGATGTGATCTCAGTGCTTGAGGAGTACGGGGGAATGGCGGGCTAAACCTGCGCTGTGAATCGACGTAGGGTCAAATCACAGCCCATCGAGGGCCACAGAAGCCAATCTGATCAGCAAGGGAAAAACGCCTTACAATCAAGATCGAAGCTGCCCATTGCAATGGTCGAGCCCCCAACGCAAAGGCGCAAACGATCGCGCTCCCTCACCGTCACCCGAAAAGGGCAGGTGACGCTGCGCAAGGATCTACTGGCCCATCTGGGCATTCAGCCTGGCCAGCGCATTGATGTGGAGGTGTTGCCTGGCGGCCGGCTGGAGCTGCACGCCGAGCAAGCCACCGGCAGCATCAACAGCTTCATCGGCCTGCTGGCAGGCCGCAGCAGCCACTGCGCCAGCCTGGAGGAGCTGAATCAGGCCGCCGCCGCCGGCTGGGCCGGGCTCGGCGACGCAAACGCCCAACCCAGCACCAGCCCATGAAGATCACGGCCGACACCAACGTGCTGGTGCGCGCCCTGGTGCAGGACGATCCCGAGCAGGCCAAATCAGCCAGTGCGCTGCTGGAGCAGGCGGAGCTTGTGGCGATCCCCCTCCCTGTGTTGTGCGAACTGGTTTGGGTGCTGCGCCGTGTCTACCGCTTCTCCAACCACGACTGCGTCAGCGCCATCGAAGCGCTGCTTGCCAGCAGCAGCGTGGTGGCCGATCGACCGGCCGTGACAGCCGGGCTCAAGCTGCTCACATGGGGCGGCGATTTCGCTGATGGCGTGATCGCTTTCGGCGGACGGCAGCTGGGCGGCCAGCAGCTGGCCACCTTCGACCGCGAAGCAGCGCGCCTGCTGGGCGAAGCCGGCGAACCCGTGCATCTGCTGCGGTGATCGCCGGGAAAGGCGATAGGCCCGGCTACGGATGCAGGGTGATCCCCGCCCGGTCGATGTGCCCCAGCAATTCTGGATGGCGGATCAGGTGGCGCAGCTGCAGATCGATCTGCCAGGGCAGCAGCAGATCGTCGAGCTGGGCGCCCAGCACCAGAAGCTCCGCTAGGCCCATGTCCGGAGCCTCCTGCGGGAGTCCCGCAATGCTGGCGCTGGCCATGGCGGATGAAAAGGGTGTACCCAGGCTAAGGACGGGCTGCAGCCATGCAGCGCAACACTTCAGCCAACGCCTCGCGCCAGTGCAACGGCTCCAGCCCAAGGGCGGCGCGGCTGGCAGTGCAATCCAGCAGGGAATAGCTGGGGCGCTGGGCCGGCGTGGGGTAATCGGCTGTGGTGAGCGGTTTCACACTGGCGGCCCGCTCCAACAGGCCGGCCTCCACCCCCAGCTCACCGATCGCCACGGCGAAGTCGTACCAACTGGCGGCGCCGGCATCGCTCCAGTGCAGGATGCGGGGGCTTGCGGTGTCAGCGGCGGGATCTGCCCCCACCCCGATCGCCCGCCAAAAGGCCGCCGCCAGGGTGAGGGTGCTGGTGGGGCAGCCCACCTGATCGGCCACCACCCCCAAGGATTCGCCCGCCGCGGCCTTCAAAGCGTGGAGGCGCAGCATCGTGAGACAGAAATTTTTGCCCACCGGCCCATACACCCAACTGGTGCGCAGCACCCGCGCCCCCGGCAGCTGCAGCGCCGCCGCCTCCCCCGCCGCCTTGGTGGCGCCATACACACCGAGCGGATCAAGCCGCTGCTCAGGCCGATACGGCGAACCCTGGGCCCCATTGAACACAAAGTCGGTGCTCACCTGCAGCAGCCGGCCGCCTGTTGCCGCTAGGGCCTCAGCGAACGCCGCTGGGGCGCCGGCATTCACCGCCGCCGCCAGCTCCGGCTCGCTTTCGGCCTTGTCCACCGCCGTGTAGGCGCCGGCATTGAGCACCCAATCGGGCCGATGCTGCTGCACCGCCGCCCGGCAGGCCTCGGCATCGGCCAGATCCAGCTCGCCGCGGGCGCAGGCGATCAACTCCACCTCGGGCGGCCTGGAGGCGATCAGCTCCTGGCCCAGCTGGCCGGCGGCGCCGGTGAGCAACACCTTCATCAGAATAGGTCTCCTTCAGCCAGCTCGGCCAGCAACGGCGCCACAGCATCCTTCTCCGACAGCTGGGGCTCGGCGCCAGCCAGGGCCTCGAGGGGCCAGGCGATCGCTAGCGCAGGATCATCCCAGCGGATGGCGCGCTCACACTCTCGGCTCCAGAAGTCGGTGGTTTTGTAGAGCACCTCGGCCTGCTCGCTCAGGGTGAGGAAGCCGTGGGCAAACCCCGCCGGCACCCAGAGCTGCTGCTTGTTGTCGGCGCTCAGCACTGCCCCCACCCACTGACCAAACGTGGGGGAACTCCGGCGGATATCGACCGCCACATCGAAGATCTCCCCCAGCACGCAGCGCACCAGCTTCCCCTGGGGATGGGGCGGCAGCTGGTAGTGCAATCCGCGCAACACGCCGCGGCTGGATCGCGAATGGTTGTCCTGCACGAAGGCGGTGTCGCCGGCGGCAGCGTTGAAGGCTTGCTGGTTCCAGCTTTCAAAGAAGAAGCCCCGCTCGTCGCCAAACACCCGCGGCGTCAGTAGCAACGGTCCCTGAAGGGGCAAGCCGGCCGCCGTGGTGAGCACTTCAGCCTGCATCGGGGGTCTCTAGAAGTTGCAGTAGATAGTCGCCGTAGCCACTCTTGCGCAGCGGAGCAGCCAGGGCGACTAGCTGGTCGGCGCCGATCCAGCCCAGCCGCCAGGCCACCTCCTCAGGACAGCCCACCTTCAGCCCCTGGCGATGCTCCAGGGTGCGGATGTAGCTGCCGGCCTCATGCAGCGAATCGCAGGTGCCCGTATCCAGCCAGGCCATGCCCCGGCCCATCAATTCCACCTGCAGCAGGCCTTCCTCGAGATACTGGCGGTTGAGATCGGTGATCTCCAGCTCACCACGGTGCGATGGCTGCACCCGCCGGGCCCGCTCCACCACCGATGAGTCATAGAAGTAGAGCCCGGTCACCGCGTAGCGCGACTTGGGCTTGCTGGGTTTTTCCTCCAGGCTCAGCACCCGGCCATCCGCGGCAAACTCCACCACCCCGTAGCGCTCCGGATCCCGCACCGGATAAGCAAACACCGTGGCTCCCTCAGCTGGGCCACTGCAGGCCTGGAGCTGGGGAATCAAATCATGGCCGTGGAAAAGGTTGTCGCCGAGCACAAGGGCCGCCGCCGCACCGTCCAGAAAATCGGCGCCAATCAGAAAGGCCTGGGCCAACCCGTCCGGGCTGGGCTGCACGGCGTAGGCGATTGTCATGCCCCAGCGGGAGCCATCGCCCAGCAGGCGCTCAAAGGCCGGCTGATCCTGGGGGGTAGTGATAATCAGCACCTCCCGAATTCCCGCCAGCATCAGTGTGCTGAGCGGGTAATAAATCATCGGCTTATCAAACACCGGCAGCAGCTGCTTGCTCACTGCCTGGGTGATCGGATGCAGCCGGGTGCCGCTACCTCCAGCCAGGATGATGCCCTTGCGGGTCATGGGGTGAACATTCTGCTGGGAGGATGTTGCCATGGCAGCACTGCGCCTCCTAATCCACGCCCCTGGTGCCCCTGGCCTGCGCTGGTTTGGCCTCGGCCCGGGGCTGCGGCCTACCCGGGGCCTATGGAAGCTGCAGCGCCTGTTCAACAAGCACGCCTTCTGGGCCCAGCAGCGCAGCCACGGGCAGCTGCGCAGCCTGCTGGCCGGCAGCACCGTGGTGGTGAGCCTGTGGCATGGCAAGCGCCTAGTGGGATTCGGCCGGGCCAGCAGCGACAGCATCTATCGCGCCGTGCTCTGGGATGTGGTGGTGGCCGGCGACCTGCACGGCCAAGGCCTGGGTCGCCGGGTGGTTGAGGCCCTGCTGGCCGCCCCCGCCCTGCGCGGCGTTGAGCGCGTTTATTTGATGACCACCAACAGTGCTGGCTTTTATGAGCAGCTGGGCTTCCGTGATGCAGCCCCCCAGGCCCTACTGGTGAAACAAGGAGTTTCAGGGAGCTCAGGGGTTTCGACCGGATAGGAAAGCGCGCCAGCAGCCTCAGCTAGATCCCGATCGAGGGTCGCCGGCAACAGGCCCAGGCGATAGGCAAGCTGGAGCTGAAGCAAAAGGGGCAGGGCTGCAATGCCAGGCCTGTAGCGCTGGCGGTGGCGCACCATCGCAAAGTCGTCTGGCTCAAAACAAACCACCGGACAACGTTCCGCCAAAAAGCCATCTAGCAAACGTTGCGCGGCCTGGCTATCGAGCTCCCCCTCGAGCTCCATCACACTCCACGCACTCACCCTCAGCAGCCCCTCCCCCACCCGCTCCAACCAATTCAGAGCAGCAGCACTCTTTAGCCATGGCTGCCCATGCGCCGCCACGGTTCAAACGGCTCCATGGCCCGCCTCCTGGTGCAGACGACGTAAGCGCTCAAGCCAAAGCTCCGCTCCAGCCTGGCCTGCCAGCTCAGGAATCAGCCGCGCCACCGGTTTGCCGTAGCGACTGATCACCACGCACTCACCAGCTTGTACGCGATCGAGCAAGCCGGACAACTGCTGGCGAGCCTGAGCTAGCGGAACCGTGGTCATGGCGGCGGCGGGGGCGAAGGAAGGGTTGCGCTTATGGAAACTGTCAAAGAAGTTGTACAGCTGTACAACCTCCTGCATAGCGTCGAAACAGCTCCACCAGCATTCCCACAGTCAGCAGCTCCCACAGTCAGGGGAAACCCAGACAGCGGAAACCCAGCCAGCAGAAACCAACTACCCGCCACTTACGGACGCTGCACCCGCGTACTAGCACCACCAAACCAAGCACCTTCGGCCCGGCACCTTTAGTCGGGAATAGCCGCCATCAAGCTGCCCATCTCTAGGGCCTGCAGGCCGTAATTCCAGCCAAGGTTGCTCTTGATGCCGGCCCGCTCCAGGGCCTGCTGCAGGGTGTCGGTGGTGAGCACTCCGAAGATCACGGGAACGCCGGTGTCGCGGGCCACGGCAGCCACGCCTTTACTCACCTCGGCCACCACCACGTCGAAATGGGGGGTGTCGCCCCGAATCACGGCCCCCAGGGTGATCACCACCTGGTAGCGACCGCTAGCCGCCAGGCGCTGGGCCACCAGTGGGATCTCAAAGCTGCCGGGCACCCAGGCCACATCCAGCTGGGCACTGGCATCACTGGTGTCGACACCGTGGCGCAAGAGGCAGTCGAGGCAGCCGCTCAGCAGCTTGCCGGTCACCAGGTCATTAAAACGGGCAACCACGACCGCGATACGCAGACCAGCCGTATCGGTGAACCGCCCTTCAAAAATCGCCACGCTTCAGACCACAAAGATGCTCATGCCCCAGTTGAGCAGCACCAGGGCCACCCAGGCGAGGCCGCCAAGCAGGATCAGGCGATTGGAGCGACCTGAATCTTCACTGCTGGCGTAAAGCACCGGCACCGCCACAATCAAGGCGAACGACAGCACCACCAGAGCCAAAACGGTGAGGGTGTTGAGGATCTGCATGGATTAGCAGCGGCTACACGCCGATCGGTTGCGAGATTCTCACACGCAGACCCAGGTCAGCCGGGGCACCGCTTCACAACATGAAGCCACCGGCAAGTCGACCTACGATCCAACCTCACCAGGAAAGGGCCGTGGCCGGGGAAGCCGAACAACAGCTTTCGCTCACCGCCGCCCTGGGCCTGGCCGAAGAGCCCCAGCCCGCCCCCGAACCCGGCCCAACCCGGCCCCGCAGCCGTCAGCGCCAAGCCGCCCCAGCTGCCCCGCCGGCCGCAACCACAGCAAGCTCAAGCCCCGACTCCGACCTGCCCCCCTGGCACCACCACGGCCTGGTGGCACCAGAGCAATTGACGCCGATGCTGCGTCATTACGTGGAGCTCAAGGCGGCCCATCCCGACCGGGTGCTGCTCTACCGCCTCGGCGACTTCTTCGAGTGCTTCTTTGAAGACGCCATCACCCTCTCGCGCCTGCTGGAGCTCACCCTCACCGGCAAGGAGGGCGGCAAGGCTGTCGGGCGAGTGCCGATGGCGGGCATTCCCCACCATGCCGCCGAGCGCTACTGCGCTGAGCTGGTGCGCCGCGGCCTCAGCGTCGCCCTCTGCGACCAGCTGGAAAGCACCCCGGCTAAAGGCGAACTGCTCAAGCGCGGCATCACCCGGGTGCTCACCCCCGGCACGGTGCTTGAAGAGGGCCTGCTGGCTGCCCGCCTCAACAACTGGCTTTGCGCCGTGGTGATGGAGGGCGCGTGCTGGGGCCTGGCGGTGGCCGATGTCAGCACCGGTGAATTCCGGGTCACCGAGCGGACCGGCAGCGCCGGCTTGCATCAGGAGCTGCTGCAGGTGGAGGCCGCCGAGGTGCTCTGGCCCGGCAACACCGCCAGTGCCAGTACCGGCCCCTGCCCCACCTGGTGCCCTGAAGCCCTACGGCTAACGCCCCTGCCCCGCACCCCCTTTGAGGCGCCGGAAGCCTCCGCCACCCTCAAGCAGCGCTTCGGCCTGGCCAGCCTTGATGGCCTGGGCCTCGGCGAAACGCCGCTAGCCCTGCGCGCGGCGGGCGGCCTGGTGGCTTACCTCGACGACACCAGCCGAGCCCGGGTGCCCCTAGATCCGCCCACCACCTGGCAGGCCGGCGACCAGTTGGTGCTCGACGCCGCCACCCGCCGCAACCTGGAACTCACCAAAACCCAGCTGGGCGGCAGTGTCCACGGCTCCCTGCTCTGGGCGCTCGACCGCACCCACACCGCCATGGGCGGCCGCTGCCTGCGCCGCTGGCTTCAGGCGCCGCTGGTGGAGCGCGCGGCGATCCTCGAGCGCCAGGGCGGCGTCAGTGAGCTGGTGGCCGATCGCGGACTGCGGCTGGCCCTGCGCCGGCTGCTGCGTCCGATGGGCGACCTGGAGCGCCTGGCCGGCCGCGCCGGCGCCGGCAGCGCCTCGGCCCGGGATCTGGTGGCATTGGCAGATGGTCTCGAACGCCTACCCCAGCTGGCCGCCCAGCTCACCAACGCCACCAGCGCCCCGCTGCAGGCCCTGGCCCGCCCCTGGCCCGAGCTTGAAAGCCTGGCCGGCGAGCTGCGCCACGCCCTGCTCGACACCCCACCCCTATCGCTCACCGAGGGCGGCCTGTTCCACGACGGCGTTGATCCGGCCCTCGATGAGCTGCGCAACCAGCTCGACGACCAGGACACCTGGCTGGCCCAGCAGGAATCGGAGGAGCGCCGGCTCAGCGGCCTCACCAGCCTCAAACTCCAATACCACCGCACCTTCGGCTACTTCCTGGCGGTGTCGAAGGCCAAGGCGGCGGCGGTGCCGGAGCACTGGATCCGCCGCCAAACCCTGGCCAACGAGGAGCGCTTCGTCACCCCAGCCCTGC
>Ga0247844_1006967_pt1 | contig 13172 bp, 2 predicted proteins | sample LaCtaG_FD_192421 | JGI IMG/M metagenome (GOLD analysis project Ga0247844, IMG submission 192421) | Freshwater microbial communities from meromictic Lake La Cruz, Castile-La Mancha, Spain - LaCruzMarch201714.5m_1 | ecosystem: Environmental > Aquatic > Freshwater > Lake | place: Spain: Castile-La... | reverse complement strand
CGGCTGGAAGCAGCCCGCACATTGGGTATACCCGACGAGTTGATAGCAGTAACCAGTCCAGCCACGGTGTTGTTGGGAGCTGAAGGAATCAGCACTTCTTGATTGTTGATGCGCAGGCTGTCACCAGCAGTAAGAGCAGGATTGGCCACGGTACTGGTTGTGATGCCATAGATCCTGCTTTGATTGACCTGTCGTTGGACCAGGCCGGCCTGTGGTACTCCTGTGGCCGAGCTGTCTAAAGGTGCACCGGTATACACACTGCAACTGTTGGAGCATATGGCCACACTTTGGCCAAACAAGGATTGGTCAATCACGGTGTTGGCCGTGATTTTTTGCACTTGTTGGAATTCATTGGTTTCAATCACCAATGAGTCGCCTATGGTCAGCGAGATAGAGGATGACAACACTATGGTGTTGCCAACAACTGTGAAATCTCCATTGATGTATTGTGCTGTGTTGGTCAGATATTGATTGTTCAGGATCACTGTGATGGGATCCTGTGCAGTGACAGGTATGGCATAGGCGAGTTGAGTAACATCTGTGATTATGTACTTGAGCACTCCACGGTCAAATGCGTACACAGCACCTGCTGACAGTATGGTATCGCCTTCGGCATCCACGGCACTGTCACCTGGTGCACCAATCAAGATCTGGCGTCCCAACACATCTGTGCTCAGGCTTGTGCCCAGACCTGCATAAGTTCCAATGCCTGTGACAGTCATGGTGTTTACATATTGCCAATAAGCGCCTACACTGGCCGAAGTCACAGTGATAACAGCACCTGCGGCTGGCACTGTCAAGAAAGTGATTTCAGGTATGCTACTGTCACCTGGATCTTGGAAATCATAGTCTATGTGTGGCCGTTGTAGCACCCCGTCCACTTCTACTGTGAATGAATCCAGATCCGTGGCTGTGTAAAGATAAGTGTCCAGCGCAAATATGGCAGTGTTGGTGACTCCTGTGCCGGCGGGTGTAAAACCTGTGATGCCACCCGACGTGACTTCTGTCACAGTGATAGTGATGTTGTTGGCCGCACTGCCAGTGGGATCGACCTGGGTAAAGCTGATGATCAGCGTGTCGGAAACCGCATAGCCTGTGCCCGGGGCAGTCAGCGACACAGAATAAACACCTCTGGTGTTGTTGATGGTAAATGCAGCACCGGATCCTGCGCCCGAAGTGCTGTTTTGATTTATGTTGTAATAGGTATTGGAATCCAGTTGCACCGAGCTACGTCGAGATATGACTATTTCGGAGCCTGCGGTGGGTGTCGACGAGAACTGAACCAGCGTAGCATTGATCACATAATCCTGGCCATAAACTGCCAACAAGTTGTCCACAGTCACTATCAGCTGATCGGGTTGCGAGCTGTCTATCTCAATGTCATTGTTGTATGTGAATGTGGCCACATTGCCTGGCGCGGTGTATGTCACAGACTGGTGTGGAACATCTATTCGAGCATAGGCATACACTTCATTGGCCCCAGGGGCGCTGGCATACATCCAACGTTCGTCGGCGGTGATCTTGACCGTGGATCCAAAGCCCACTGGTCCAAAATCCTGTGTGGGGTTAACCAGCAACTGTGTTTTGGCATAATTGTTGGTACCTGGCACCAAATACAGCATGGCAACGTAACCAGCGCCTGAATTGCTGGCACTGGCGCCGGCCACGGCCCAGGTCCTGTCGCCAAAATCCACGCTGTTGCCAAATCCCACTGTGCCTGTGGCACTAAGAAATAATTCTGTGTTTTCCACATAATCATCCACATTACCCAAACGGTAGGTATACACAGCACCGGCGCCATTGGCCGAGGCAGGTGCGCCGACCAACAACGCATAGTGATCCGAACTCTGTGCTAAACTTGTGCCAAACAATGAGTTGGGTTCTGGAACTGTGGCAGTGACTGTGTCAATGGCAGCAAAAGGATTGGTTTTTTCCAGCACTTGCCAGTGTCCAGTGCCATCGTTGTCCACCCAGGCTATAGCGCCAGGTATGAGTTGATTGGCCACAGGCAAGTTGACTATATCGCTGGCCTGGGCCACACGCATGCTCTGCAGATAAAATACCAGACCCGTGCCAGTGATTGTGGTCTGATTGGAGTTGCTGAATTCGAACTGTATCACGGCAGTGTCGATGCTGGGTCTGCTGAGCACGCGATACACACCATCTACTGATTCACTGAAATATCTTACTATGATAAGATCACCCACGTCCAAGTCCACTGTGTTGCTGAATTGCGCACGACTGGTACCATTGAGATTATCGGTCAGTTGTGTCAGGCGACCAGGAATCTGGGCACATTCATATATGTTCCAATCATAGCTGTTGGCCTTGGCCACCCAGATTTTGGTGCCATTGCCCACTATTTCAAGATTGGCACCAATGCTGGCCGGGTCGTTGAGACTGAACACTGTGATGTCCACGCTGTCAACATTGACATAGCCGGCAGAAGGCAAGGCTGTGTCGCTGTTGGTGACATCTGTGGTGGGCAGTATGTTGGTATCTGTTATCTTGTAACTTTCTGCCCAGAGATTGTTCAGTTGCACAGTCTGATTGGCCTGGCTGGCCTGCCCTGGCTGTATGATTTGCACTGTGCTGGGGTTACCGGTCAAGAGTTCTTCGTCGAGAGTTATTTCAAACCAACTGCGATTGGCATTGGCTCCATAGGTGCCGGCCAGTATGCCCCAGTTTTCGTAGATGCGATACTGTGCTGTCAAGGGGTCAAAGTTGACCTGTGTGAACAGATCTGTGGCCTGTGTGGTGCCTTTGGTCTTGATGAACTGCTGATACAGATTGACCTGGCTGGTGTCGTCCAGGTTCAAATCTACCATGTACTGACGTGGTCTGAAACCAATCAGACCAAATGCCAACAGATCGTTGTCAAGATTGAGATTGGCAGTTTGGGTGTCGTAGCTGTTGGCCAGTTGATCTGCCTTGGTGGCCAGATTCTGCAACAGACCTTGCTCGATACGATCGTAGTTGCTCTTGAGCCAGTCTGTGTATTCGAACTTGTCCTTGGCTGGCACTATGGTGGCAGCTTGCCAGAAGTTGTTTTTGTAAGAAACTATCTGCCCACGTGTGTACCTGACGTTGGGTCTCCAGGCCTCCACATTGTCCTGATTAAGTATGAATCCCTGTGCATTGACAGTGCCGTTCCACTCTGTGGACATGGCCGCAGACAAACGTAGTCGGCTTTGTCTTTCGGCTGTGTAACTGTTGTAGATCAGATCATTGAATATGGTCCTGTTGTCTAACACCACCATGTTTTCATAGGCAGTGAACTGCAACCGTAGATAGCTCACGGTCTGGCTGCCACCAGGTTCGGGATTCAGTGTAAATGTGTTACCGAGTCGGCGTATGACCAGGTTCTTGGCATCAAAGGCCCGACGATTTTGATCCAGCACTAGATTTTCAGGTGTGTAGTCTGTGACAGAATCCAGCACGGAACCAGCGCGGAAGGCCTGGGCTTGTGTGGCCGATGGGTTTAGATTGATGATGGTGCCGGCGGCCCAACCTTGATTGGCAAAATACAAAAACTCCTGGGCCATCTGCAACCAGTTTAGTGTGTAACCATTTTCTTGCGCAGTGAATGACAGTCCTTGGCTGGCCAGATATTCACCGTAGCTCAGCAAGAAATCTACCACTCCAGCCAAATTGGCAAAGATATAGCCATAGGGTATCTGCACCAGCTTGTTGGTGTATTGTGACGGCACCGTGACCGAAACATTGCCACCACTCAAGGTCTGCTGTATGCCGGTCACACGGCTGGCCAGTGTGGGGAAATAAGGGTCCGTGGCATTGTAGCCATACACCGTGTAGCCACCTTCGACCACTTCCACGATCACTGCGCTGTAGTTGATACGGCTGAATGGCGTGTTTTTGTACAACAGCAGATTGTAACTTTCTGGTGGAATCAGCAAATTGCTGTTTTCGCTGTTGGGGCTGCTTTTTTCCAGATACATGTCCAGATTGCTCTGGGCCACGAATCCTGCCATCCTGTAGCACAGGCGTATGTCTAGATTGGCCAGATCCGTGGTCAGGGCAGTGGTGCTGTTGATGCCCTGTTGTTGATTGTAGTCCACTATCCAGTTGATGTAGCTGGCCTTGCTGACTCCGTCGCCGTAGACCTGGATCAGCTGTGGTTGTATACGGTAACGGCCACGATACAGATACTGATCAAAATCAGAGTTGTAACGGTAAAGATCTCTGTCGGCAAACAGGCTGAAAAATTCTGCAGGGCGTGTTAATATCAACAAGCGCATGACAGCAAATGGATAACTGGAACTGGACCACCAGCTTGCTTCTACTGGGCCGCCATCACCGACCTGCCAGCTTTTCACAAAGCCCTGTGGATTATATGCGCCCACCACACTGTACAAGGGTGATACCAACTGCCCCTGGCTGTCTACGGGAATCACCGAGGTCAGTCCAGGTCTCACATACTTGGGTATCACATAAAAACCTGCAGGATCTGCCACTAAACCGGCTTCAAGGTCGCCCCACAGCACCAAGTTATCACTGGTGTAAGGTGTGGGGCCATATCTGTCAGTCCACCACTCGGGCTGTTCACTGAATCCCAGCATTTCCCAGGGAGTGGTGTCCGGGCTAGTGGTGTCATACCAGTAGCGGTATATGCCGCGCCAGGCGCCCAGCAAGGGCTTGTTGTCCAAGCGATTTCCGGCCTGGTTCCAGTTATAGGTAAATGGATCAGTGGCCACATAGGTCTGTGCTGTATAGTCCAGTTTGTTGCCGCCGACCCAGGCCAAGAAACTTTCTCCCAAGATCTGATTGACCTCAGCAAAATCATAACCGGTGGTGCGGAAATAACCCGGAATGACATCTTCAGCCACCAAGGGCACAGGATTGTCATCTGTTTTGAGGTTGCTGAATATTCTAGTTTCAAACTCCAACAACACCTGGTCGCGTGGATCAGGATTCTGCTGTGTACCAAAGGCCACCGTGATGCTGCCGTCATGCCCCTGTATCACCCAGGCAGGGTTCACATATGATGTGTCATAGAACAGTCTGGGTTGGTATTTGGGATACAGTCCCAGTTTGGTAGGTGTGTTGGGCACAAAGTTACCAGCGGTGTCGGTGTATTCGTTGATCTTGACCACTGCGTCCACGGCCAAGGGTATCAGGATGGTCAGTGTGGGTCCTTCAGTGCTGACCACATATTCAACTCCGCGAGTCAGCAATACATTGTTCAAATACACACACAGGCCCAGGAAGTTGGACTGGGTGAAGTCATAGGTCTGCACTGTGTTGAACGTGTTGGTGGTTATGGGATTCACTGTGTAGGTGTTGGACACAAACGTGGTACCTGTGGGCACCATGTCACTCCAGTAGAAAGGATTAATGTTGGTACGACCTGCGGTTATCTGGGCCATGCTACGGTCCAACAGTTCGGCCACGGTCCAGTTACCATAGTCGGATATGCCAAACGTGGTAACGGCATTGAGCAACTGTGATTTGAACTTGATGTATTCAGTGCTGTTGTAGGCCAGAGATGCAAATATGTCATAGTCAGGATCACGCATGAAATACCCGGCCAAGGTCAAGGGCGAGCTTTGCTGTAGTATCTGTAGACCGTAAGGTATGATGTTGCCAAGGTCTCGGGTGTTGTTGGCGCCAATGGGCGGACCTGACAGGCCAATGAGATTTTCAGCTGTGCTGGCATAGTGGTTGCGTATGGTACCCAAGGTAAACTGTGGACTGTCACCATTTAGCGCATTATTGGACAGGTTGATGGGCACTTCGTAGAATCCCTGCACACTGACCTGGTCGCTGAGTACCGACACTTCAATGAGGTCTCCGGGCTCATAGGTGGCCAACAAACGTATAGTAGTGGTGTTGGTGCCCACCGTGTAGGTGTAAAGATCCGTGGATTGATACTGGCCATTGGCATAGATCTGTATGGCAGGCACAGTGTCATTGTCGTTGACCGCGACATCCAACAACAACGGAGTGCCATCATAGGTGAACTGGAACTGTTGCCGGATCAGACTGGTGGTGGCAGCAGTTTGCCAGCCTATTTCGTCCTGGAACTCACTGCGCATGCTGTACTCGCGTACAAAACCTGTGCTCAGCGACAGAGTTTGGCCGACATTGTCCAAGGTATATTGGAAGGTGTCTCGGTAAAAGTTGTTGTCAAACACTATGTCACCGATGTTGGTCAGACTGAGATAGGTCAGCGGAAAGCCCAATATGAGATCTGGATCACCATCACCCACAGCATAACTGAACAAAGGACTGCCGTTGAAGTTGGAACTTGGGTAGGTGGCCTGGTCACCAAAACTGATACCATTGCTGTCATAGATGTCAAAGCGTGGAGGCTGATTCACACTGATTTTTTGCTGAGCTTCCAGCCAGGTCACACCATCATAGTAGTAAGTGATGCCTTGCTGTGTGAGTCCGCTGAGACTGACCACGGTGTTGTCGACCACGGCCGTGGCTACAGGAGTCAATATAATCACTGGCACATCTACTATGGTAGAATCCTCAGCGTTGGTGTTGGTTACCACAAACTCTACTGTGTACACTCTACGACGCACTTCAGGATCCAGGTCCGCGGCAAATATCACACGGCTGCCATTGATCAGCGTGTAACCATTGGTGCTGTAGCCCAGGCTACCGTTGACATTGCTCAAGGCATCAGTCTCTGAGAAATCTATGATATCCACCGGAGACAAGGCCTGGGTGCCCGAGTTGAACAGTCTGGTACCAGCACGGAACTCCAACACAGGTCGGCGAGCACGGAAGTTATTGTTTAATAATGGTGCAGTGTTGTTGTAGGCCGCACTGGCAGTGATCACGTCTATGTGGAACCAGCGATTGCTGCGGGTCCAGGCATTGAGATCAGCACTGGCACGGTTGATGGTGAGATAATCTGGCACCAGAGGTTGGTTCAAGCTGCCATCAAAGTTGCCCACGTCATAGGGAGTGGTATCATATGGTACTTCAAGATTTTCGGTATAGGTTTCTGGTGTGACAAAACTAGTCACAGGCAACAACTTGATGCCATTGCCAATCACAGTGTGTCCTTGATTGCTCAAGGGTGCGCCGGCAGGACCACCTGCACCTATATTGTCCAGACTTTGCGCCACGGTGTCGTAGATGTATTGATGGAATGTGTCGGTGTGTTCGGCTCCCACCATCTTTTGTCCCAGATGCACATGATAAGGACCATAGTAGGCTTCACCATCAACGAATCCCACACGGAACGGCAGGCCAGGCCCGGTACCCACACCTTCCACATAGTATTCTTGGTTTTGATATGTGGCAGGAAACACATTGCCACGGAATATGACCTTCATGCCATTGCTGAACACCACTCCATTGGGGCTGCTGTATGTGGTGGCTCCGATAATGCTTTCTATGTCCAGGGTGCTGGACATTTCACTGTCAACTATGTTGAATCTGCCAAAGATTTCAGGATCAGTGCCGTCCTGATAATACAAGACATTGAGTCCGGCTGTGAGCAACGGTATCTGTTCAAAAACACCGTCTTCGTTTTTGTACCAGGCTGTGCTAGAATATGCGGCACCAAATATAATGGTAAACTTGTTGAGCACCGCTACAGTTTGAACGCTGATCAGTTGTATGAACTGAGTGCCGTCAATGGTGTTGTACTGTATCTGCCATACACCATACTGTACCGCAGGATCGGTTATGGCCGTGGACATGAATGGGTCGCCCAACACAGTCTGTTCCCAACCTGTGCTGGTAGCTTCAAATACCAAGGTCCTGTTTTGTAGATTGGTTATGCCGTCGATGCCACCGTACTGATCCAAAAATACCGACACAGGCACATTGTTGATCTGATCAAAATCCAAGCTGGTTATCAGGTCCACTGTGCCAATGCTGGGCATGTTGTAGTAGAAATTCTGGGCCGTGGCCAAGGGTACGTTGAATGTGACAGTGCCTAGGTCTTCACCGTTGTTGACCACACCCAGCACATCTCGGCTGCTGATATTGGGCGTGGCTATCATGCGACCGTTGATGCCGGGGTCGGCCTGTATGAAAAATCCTGGACCTGTGCCGGGTTGGCCATCAACAATGTTGAGTTGACCGTTGAGGTTTACAGCCACGTCATTGCAGTAGAACAATGTATCAGGAGCATCCTGCGGCACTGTGAATGTGATCAGGCCTGCTGATGCGCCATTGCCTGTGACTCCCGGCGTGTAGATGTCAGTTGTTCCTAGACTCACTGCTGTCTTGATATAGAATGCCAAGGGTGGCGTGGTCTCAATGTTGAACACATAGGTGTTGCCACGCACCAAGGTCAAGGTAGGATTGGGAGCATAGTCCACGTTCCAACTGCTGAGATCATTGTTGGTCACCCGGAAGTTTTCAGTTTCCTTGGTGTTTTGTGCCACCTGGAACGTGTAGGTGCCACCGCGAACCAAAGTTATTTCTGGATTGTTGCCGGTGACTCCACTGAATGTGTACACTCCTGCGGCTCGGTCAACCACAAAGTTATCGGTCTCTGGCACTGTGGTAGCAGACACATCCACTGACAAGGGTCCGCCGGGCAACCAGTAGTATTGAGCATAGTTCACAAACTTGTCAAGATCTACAAAAGGATCCCAGGCATAATAATCGCTGGTGTAAAGTCTGTCAGCATTGTTTACAAAGGCACCTTGTGTTTGTAGTGCGTCGTTGATGCCAGGATATGTGATGGCATCCACCACCTGACTGGTATTTTCAGGATTGACCTGCACCACGCCAGGTTCCAGTTGATAATCTGTGCGGACCTTGGTGGGCTCGGTCACATAACTGTCATTGGCATTGACCCCGGGACCAATCCTGCGACCAACAAATCCTTGAGATTGCACATAGCGCGGATCCTGGATCAGCTGATCCAAAGTGGCACTCAAAAACTGTTCGTTGATGGGTGTTTTAAATATTTCTGGCAGGAAGTCAACACTGCGAACTTGCTTGGCCATCAGTAGCCGCCTCCGCCACCACCGGAACTGCCACCACTGCTGTAAGTGCCGCCACCTCCGGAACTACCACTACTGCTATAAGAGCCACCGCCTCCGGAACTGCCACCTGAGCTGGATCCACTGCTGGCAGTTCCGGCATTGCTGACCGTGCTGGTGGTCTGTGCTGCCAACAGGATGTTGAGTCCGCTGACCTGAGATGTGCTTCGTAGATTGGTTGTGGTCAGGGCTGTTATCACTTCCACATCGTTGACTGTGGCGCCATTTACAAAGATCTGATTGGGTGCTGAACGTATTTCATAAAGATCTCCAAAACTCTGACCTTCGGACAAGGGCACCAAGACCACTGAGCTGACTACACCACCAATGTTCTGATGCAGATAGGCTGCCAGTTCGCTGAAGAAGAAAGTGTCACCAAAGTTCCAGTTTTCAAGATTGAAGTAGGCATTCATGTTGGCCACCACTAGATTCTTTATGGTGCTGACACTGGCGGTGTTGTTGGGCGCACGTATGACCTTGATGGTGGCACGCAAGGCCGGATCGGCTTTTTGTCCAAACAAGGGCTGGAAGTCCACGGTGTTCAAGATCATGTTGTCTGATATCATTTTGAAGTTCTGCAGACCTTGATAGGCTGTGGTCAGGTCGTCAATGGTGGGCGGTGTGGGTTCTGTGACCACTCCTGTGGTGTCCTGCAACCAGTTGATGTAGGCAGTGTAGTAGGCATTGGTCACAATGTACACGTCAATGATGTTGGTGCTGCCAGGATCGATGCGGCTGGTCAACGGACTGTTGTGTCTGTACTGGAAATATAAGTCTTGTCGGCCAACACGGGCCAGATAATCCTGTGTTGCGGTCAAGACAGGGTTGTCCAGGCTGTCCGCACCCAGCACATAAAATGTGCCGGCACTGTAGTTAATAGGGGTGACATTGTTGGGATTGTAGGCATAAAACACCTGGCCAGTCACAAACTGTGACTGCACGGCCTGTATGGCCGCCAAGGTTGGATAGTCGCTGTTGACCACACCTGCACGAATCAGTAGATACCGTTGTAGGTTGTCAAAGTCCTGGGTCAGCTGGAAAAACACCAGTTTGTCATTAGCATCCACTGCAGGAGCCACGATGTCATCAAAGAAATCTGGATTCACTGGTGTGAGATTGTCGGCTTGGGCATAACTGACCACCACTTGGAAATCATCCACCAGTCCATCACTGAGCACAGGTTGATCTATAATGGTCAATATATTGTCAGACCCCATGGGGTTGGCTGTGTCCGGTTGACTGTTGACCTTGAGCACATTGATGTAGTCGCGTATCACAGTGCCAGTCCTGCTGTCATAGATGGGATCACTGGTGTAGAAGAAAAATCTAGTCTGTAGCACACTGCCAAAATAGTATTCCAGGCTGCGACTGACCACGGTATAGGTGGCTCCATCATAGGTGGCCTGTATCAACCAGGATGCATCGGCATTGGTGCCTGTGGTGCTTTGCGCATTGGTCTGACTGAAGCTGGCATTGATGGCCAAGTTGCTGGCTGTGATCACATACCAGGTGTCGGTGAGGTTGTTGTAGCCAAGGCCAAAGTTCTGATTCAATGAAATCTGCTCCACCACGCTTTGTTGCACTGTGATGGGTATGTCCGTGGTAAACACTGGAATGACCTGTGTGGGTATGGCACCTGTGGGCACAAAGTTGTTTAACACCACAGGACCTTCTCCGGATGGCAAGTTGCCCAGTCCTTGACCAGTGCCGGACAAATAAACAGCCAAGGGACTGGCCCAGATGGTGAGTTTTTCGTCGGGGTTGGTTGGTTGTCCCAGCACCAAGCGATTGGTGGCATCAAAGAAGTAACCAGTGGGTGCGGCAAACTCGACCAGGCTGCCTTCGGTGATATAGCGACCGTTGTTGCTGGCATAGGTACCTATGGCCACAGGATTGCCTAGATCGTTTTCAAAATAGCCAGTGGTTTCGTTGGTGATGCTGGTGCTTTGATTCCAGGTGTAGTTCAGTACTGACAGCGTGGGTCTGGGAAAGTTATCATAATAAAACTGTTGTAGACCCGCACGCAGGGCCAAGGGATTGATCTGATTGATAACGGCATCTGAAATGTCATTAGATGTCAACCAAGTGAACTGGAATGAATAAAGATTGTTGCTTTCATACAAGGCCCCATCGCTGGCCAATATGTCAGTGCTAGAATATTTGCCGGTGCCATCCACTAGATCCAGATAACGGCTGGTGCCTATGCTGGCACGATTTATGGCTGTGCTTTTAAGTATGCTGGTGTACTGAGTATATGGAAAGTTGTTGTAGTCTTCACCATTGACCATGCGATTCTGTGTGTAGTATTGGGCTGGTGCACGCTGTTTGATTTCTTGTATGGTTTCACGGGCCTGGGCATTGGTCACTGGTTCTGTGATGCCACAGGTAAATGTTATGGTCTCAATCTGCCCAGTACGGCTCACGTAGCTGATGGGCACGCTGACACTCTGCATCTCCACGGGATTTATGGTATAGGTCAGGCCGTTCGAAGCACGCACATAGGCGCGGTAGGTGCCCACGGGTATGGTGGCAAACACTCCGTCACCAAAGTTCAGAGTGATCTGATCATTAGTACGGCTGCTCACACTGTAGATGTTGCGTGTGCCCGGAGCCAGTTGTTCCACAGCAGCCGCATACACACTCTGTACCTTTTCCCACAGGGTACCCACGTTGCCTAGGTCATCTAACTGATACAACCATACATCCGAGTTGTTGATGCCTTCGATGTTGATGGCAACGGCACGATTTGTTATTCGTTCGGCCAGATTGAAATCTTGATTCTGCAGGATGCCTTGCTTGAACAGGAAGAAAAATCCTGTGTTGCCACTGAGGAAGCCTTGCTGATCGTTGCGGAACAGCACGTTGAACTGACCATCGGGCAAGGGCGCAGGTTCATACACAAAATCTTCACCGGCCGACGTGGCTGTGACCACTTCAAACGGCATGTTCACAGTGTCTATGGTGGCTGTGTAAGGAATCACTGGCAGGAAGCCGGGCACAAGATTGATGGTGTATTCCTGGGTGTCTATGCCCAAGATGTTCTGCCGGTTGCCAGGATTGCCAAACTTCTGTGTGTTGACCAAGGCCGCATTGAGTATGGTGGTAAACTGTTCTTGCCAGTCTAGGTTTGTGGGATCAGCCCAGTTGACAGTGATGTTGGCCAAGTTGATGCCGTTGTAGTCTACAATGTTTTCTGTGGTGCTGACACTGAATACCTTGAGATATCCCTGTGCTTCGGTATTACGCTTGGGTGTGTAGCTGACCAGGTTGGCCAAGCGTACCACGCTGTCACGCCGTTCAGCTGTGTCTATGTAGTTTTCTCGGGTGTTGAGGTCAGTACGGAAGGCCAGACTCTGACCCATGAAGGCCATGACATCCAGCAAGGCTATAAACTCTGAACTTTCAATGTAGTCGTTGAAAGTTTCTGGATAGTACACACGCAAGTAGTCTATGAAACTCTTGCGCAGGGTTTCAAAGTCATAGCTCTGGAAGTCAGCTTCTTGATAGGTCTGGTATATGCGTTTCCAGTCTTCTACCCCAAATATTGCTGTTTGTCTCGACGTTGTGGCCATAAATGTTCCCAGTTCTAGTATTTAGTTTGGCAATAAACTGGGCCGTTAAACGAAGGTGGCTGTGCGTTGTTGTTGATCGAAAAATATGCTCAACTGTTCAGCTGTGGTACTGGGCACCACGGCTAGACCCAGCTGTATCAAGATGCCGTTTTCCTGCGGAAACATCTGCATGCCACTGATGAAAATTCTGGGATCTCCGGCACACACACGCTGTATTTCCTGTTGCAGGAGTGCCTGTGTTTCCTGTGTTTGTTGTTCAAACAAGTAGTTCCAGATCACGGTGCCATATCCGGGACGACCCACTAGTTCTCCTTGGCGTATGTTGAAGGCGTTCAAGAGGTCAATCTTGATCAGGTCAAAGTCCACGGCCGTGAACTTTTTGTTTTGATCAATGGTGCTGAATCCTATGAAAGTGGGCATGTGGTATTTACCGGCTAGATCACTGTGCCTGCTGCAGGATTAAACACTGTGGTGGCAGATCTGGCCAAGGTAGTGGCCTGTTGCTGTGCCGACCCAGACAAGGCCGTGACCTGAGATGTGATTCCACCTAGACTGCTGCCAATGGCATTTTGTACACCACCCAGGAGTCGACTGCCTTGTCCCTTTAAGTCTTTGAGCA
>Ga0247844_1006965_pt1 | contig 13173 bp, 16 predicted proteins | sample LaCtaG_FD_192421 | JGI IMG/M metagenome (GOLD analysis project Ga0247844, IMG submission 192421) | Freshwater microbial communities from meromictic Lake La Cruz, Castile-La Mancha, Spain - LaCruzMarch201714.5m_1 | ecosystem: Environmental > Aquatic > Freshwater > Lake | place: Spain: Castile-La... | reverse complement strand
TCAGATGAGGCGACGTTACTTGAGGGGCAAAGATCGATTTTTTCACTAAACCTGAGCAGATTTACCAAAGATTTAGCTGAAATGAAGTTTAGGTGCGCCGGTTAAAGCGCACCACGCTCTAATTAATTCCAAGCCTCTTAACTAAAAATTCACCCATGGCGAGATTTAATCCATTCTTCTTGTTGTAATCATCTAAGGCCCTCTCAACCTTTTCCATTTCAGAGAGGCTTGATTCTTGAATCTTCTCGACGTCCTTTTCAGAGAGCTTACTCACTGAATAAAGAGCAATGTCCTTGAATTGAATTTCTCTGCCATAGGTCTTTTCATTGCATTTGCCTAAGAGACTAAAAATCAAATCCAAACCTTCTTTATCTGAACCCAGATCCACAAAAAATTTGGTCTGCTCTTGATTAATGACAAACCCCTTCTTTTGATTTTTAGGCTTTCTTCCTCTTTTCTTCCCTTCCCCTACCACTATCTCACTCATAATTATTTTCCCTTAATATCCTGCCCGCTAATTACTCAACTTCTTTTTCCCTACGTAGACTGTGACTCCATCTATCCACAACGTGAGAGAGAGGGAGTCACAGTCGGAGTGGGGAAATTCTTTTGTATTACAATGAATTAGCGGGCAGGAAAATTGCATGTAATCCCTATTCAATTCCACTTCTACACTCTTTCCACGCCTTTTCTATGATCCCTCCCAAAGCTCACTCATAGTCACACTTTTTCCTTTGAACCAACCTTGGATCTCAGAAAAGTCAGTGCCTTTTGCCGTTAAAGATTCATCATAAAAAAACATGACTCGATTCAACACACCTTCACCGAACTTTTCCTTAAGAACTTCTAGATATTTCTCCATAAGTTTTTTCTTTGAAAAAAGATAAAGGACATAGTTAAACTGAGTGCTCTCTAAGTATTGGCCGGCCTTTTCAATAATCCTCTGGTTGTTTTTCCGTGAAAGCTCTAGCTCAAGAGCGACCTTAAACTTAACTCCCTTTTTCTCTCCATAAAGAATGGCATCCGGGATCACTTTATAAGTCGTTCTAAAGTTTCGCTTGTCATGAATCTTATGCTCCAGCTCAACATCCTGAATCCAGCCAAGCTCAAGCATCGCCTTGGCAATCTCAGTCACCTTGATGTCATGAATTAAAGTATCTTTCGAAATGGCAGAGGGATTCTCATTGAGCGATAGTTGACCCTCTCCGAACGAGCTAAGATAGACATATTTTTTGCGACTGAATGGGTCTCGATACCCTTCCAGTACATTCTGCTTTTCAAGCGATCGGATAATCCGATGAAAATTTTTATATTTTGGGGCACGGAAACACTCCTTCCTTAAACTTTCTAAATCCAAAACCCTCCATTTCAAAAGTGGCTCTAAGTAATTTAAATGGGCGCTGTTCAAGTTAATAACGTCACTCATGCTTCTCCTCAATTAAAAAAGTTCTGGAAATGATTTCGTAGATTCATTTAGTTTTTTGATGGCCTCAAATTTTCTATTTCGAATATTCACCAAATTAATTCGGCTTGGGCCTTGTCTTAATAAGACACATTGGCCAATTCCAAGATTTTTGATGATGTCTGGGTGAACGATGAGTTCATTTACTTCTCGAATAGAACCTCGGGCCTGAACTTGGCCATCCTCCATGACATGAGTTTCTTTCTTGCTTAAAACCGTGCCGATGGCATCGGCAAATAATGAAGCGGAGGCATCTAATCTTTGTTTTAAGATAAAAAGATTTCCGGCGTTCTCTATTACTTGTTTTGTAAGATCAGGACTAATCCGGTCTATGTCTGAAGCCGTCTGAACTGCAAGAGTCAACTCCATTCCTGCGCCTCGACATTTGTTTTGAAGTTCAATGAACTCAGGAGTAACCAGTGAGCCAAACTCATCAAAATAGATGCTGATAGGATTTACTAATCCGCTAGAATCAGCTGATTGGCTCAAAGTTTTATACGAATTATAAAGAAGCTCTCCTAAAAAAAGTTTCCCCACTGCCATGGCCGTTTCACCATACCCTTGAGTTGATAATCCGATGTACAGGCAAGCTCTCTCTTCTCTGATCTTTGAAAGTGTTAGACCTTGTGGCCCAGAATTTAAAATCTTTCCAAAATCAGAAACAAGGATCGCTTCTAGTTTTGCAATCAGACCAATATTATCTTTGCTCTCCATCTGGACTAACTCATCAAAAATTCCCTTTAAGGTAAAAGGCTTCTCGTCCCTTTCAAGATTTTTCAGAGACTTAGTTAAACTTCTGCGAGAAGCATCTCTGTAAAACGGCTCAGACCATTCAAAAGCACACATGATCCGATCAACAACTTGGTTAATCGTTCCTTCTAAAACTGGATTTAAAGAAATCGAATCTTTGTAGTGCTCGGAGAAAATATAACAAGGCTTTTTATATTTTCGACAAATGCGCTGAAATGTAGTCAACGCTTCCATATCCCCTTTGGGATCAAAGAAGATAATGGGTTTATTCTGCTTCAAGGAATTTTCTTGGAGGATACTCATCAAATTTGTTTTACCAAAGCCTGATGCCCCGACAATAAATGAGTGCCGTCTAAAGTCGATCTCTTTAAGTAAAAGTGGCTTTTTTGTCTTGGTATCAATTCCGATCGCCTCTTCTAATTCAGTGGTCTTCTTTACAGCTAAAGTCTTTCTTTCTATTTTTTCAAGAGAAGTTACTCCAGTTATTTTTTTAAACATAAATTTTGCTAGCTCCTTTAGTAGATGAAATAAAATGACACTCAACTCATGAAAAATTTCATAAAAGGGTGCGAGAAAATCCATCTGTGGTTGTTGATTCTTATTTTTCATAAACGTGCTCCCAAGCCTTAAACGGGCTTATTTGAATTGTTCTGTTATCAATTTCTAATGTTCTTGCTTCTGACTCGTACTCGATGATGAATTGCTTTTTGACTTTACCTTCAAGCTCTACAGGAAGCTTCTCTTGTGGAACCTCATACTTCTTCACTGGTTTAAAGTTCACTTCAGGCTTGATGTTTTTAAGCTCAGGAGAAAAATCAAAAAGTGGAACTGACTCATGAGTTTCGGTAGGCTCATCTAGAATCATCGGGGGTTTGGGCTTATTAGGATCGTCATATAAAAGATATGCAAGACCGGCCCCTGCCACTGCTCCGATGACCCCAAATAGGTATGCATTTTTTGTTTGAGATTCTTTTTCTGGTGAAAAGATCGCTCCACCAGTTCCGCCAACCATTCCCCCAATAAAGGCTCCGCTGAGTAAAGATTTCTTTAACGATGAACACGATGCAAAAAGAAAAAGGATGAAGAGTGCACTAGTTTTCATTAATGGCCTCCATGAAATAAACTAAAACCTCTTCACCGGCCTCAACCGTTACAACGGGCTCTTTAGTCTTCATTTCATCTAAAAGGACATCCGACGTGGTTCTTCCAGACTCAATTGCCCCCTGGAGGATCTGATTCTTTACTGAGTCATCTCGCACGGCCCCGAGAGGACCCGCAAGCCTAGACTGAGCTGCTGACAGAACACCTTGAGAGAAGTCACTAATCACTGCCCCGACAATTAAGGAATCTTTACCGTCATCATAGCTACCCACTAAGCCACTTGATCCATCTGAGTTCAAAACCTGCGCCTGAATTAAGATTTCTTTACTGGCAGTGACCATCTTGTTGCAAAGGGTAAACACACGCTTATTTTGGGTGACTCCCTGACAAGAAAACTTGGTACCTGATGGAAGTCCCTGCCCGGGATGAGCAAGAACGAGAACCGGTGAGCTAAGATTGGTTGAAACAATTGAGTTCAGAAGAGTACCACGAAAGACTTTTCCTGTGAGTATACGTGAGCCTCCTTCCCAAATAACAGGAACCGAACTCCTTCTTTGAAGAAGTAAGTTAAGTCTTTGGTTGTTTTCGAGTAACGTTTTAAGAACATCATCATTTTTATTCCTCCTTACCGGTCTATAAGTTTTAACATGAGTTTTCTTGACCTCAAGCCGCGAGATGACCGAAGTTTCTGCTTTTAAGGCAAAGCTCCCCAAGCCGATCATTAAAATCGTTAATTTCTTCATAAATTGTCCGTCTTTCTTTTTTAGTTTAGAATTCGATGGCCCTCATAGAGGATCGGAACTCCTTTAGATAAATATTCTCGCTTTTTGATTTTCACTCCATTAACATTAACCTCATCCATCCGCCGGTTAATGAAAAGAAGTGAACTATCGCCTTCAAGAATCTCATAATCTTTGGTTTCAATTTTTTTAGTTAAAGCGTGGTTCATGACACCATCTTTAACTTCAATAAACTGATGACTCCCAGTAGCAGCTTCCCTTAGATCAAAGTAATATTTTCTTTTTTTCGTAATAACCAAAAGATTAGAAAGACTGCCAGCTAGTCTCGGCTTCATGGCCAGTGTCTTTTGATTATTCGTCACTTGAAAAAACATTTCTTCAGGACTCCCCCCATAGAGATAACTCTGAATTTCAGAATCAAAACTCAAGGTTGTTAAAAGATTAAGACTTAAAAAGAGAGTCGTTATCTGATTCAAAATTATATGAAAAGTCATCGTTTCTCCTTTTCAGCTAAAGTCTCATCAAGCTGAGTCAGTTTGTAGTAAAAGGAGTTTTCATCAGTTCCCGATAAAGAAACTTTAAAGGCCACTAACTTACCCTCTGATTTCAGAATAATTTTACAAGTATCCACTTCAGTTGATTTAACGAGAAGAAGTTTATCTACCATCACCCGAAACTGATCATTTTTTGCAGCCTTAATAAGACCAGTGCTTACGACATAAGGATTTGGCTCACCTTCAGCAAGACTAACAAAACCCAAACGACAGATTTCTTCAACGAGTGGCCGCTCCTCAAAAATCGCTCCACCTTTGTACAAATAATATCTTCTATTAATGATATTAAAGACTGATCCAAAACCAAAAACGATAATCATCAAAAAGATAATGATCTTTAGTTTTCTATTCTCTTTAACAAATGCCGCCTGAAATTCATCGAAGTTCATGTTTCACCTTTCTTTCATGAGGTCTCATCTGATCAACCTTCTCTGACTTAATTTGACTCTTCACTTGAGTTTGGTTCTGAGTTTTCAATTCCTTTCTCGTTTCAATTTTCTCCATAGACCGTTCTTTATGATTTACAGGTCTAAATTCTGAAGACCTACTTACTGGTTTTGAATTCTGAATAGACTGAGTCTTAACAAATCCCCCCTTCTCAAAATGAGTCTTTACTTGCACCTGACTTGTATTTAATACTTTAGAACTTTGAGACTGATTTTTAATTTGAGAAGTGGTGTTTCTACCTTCACTCTTATGAGTCGAGAATTCAGATTTAACTTTTTCGTTTTCACTCATCTTTGATACTGATGTCTTACTACCCCCAAGAACCTTGCTTCCAATTGTCTCTTTGGCACGACTAGCAGTCTTGGCCACTCTTGAAACTCGCCCAGGTAACTTGACCATAAACGGAGCAACGGCTGCCGCCTTAATACCAGAACCCACAACCATGGTTCCCATCTTTGCACCAATCGTATGAAATCCATCCCCTTTAACCATTCCAAGAGTGATAATTGGACTCAAAAGAAGGAGAAGAGTGATTCCAAATAACCAAACAATCGTATCAATTCTGGCCACCACTAGCTCACCAGAGAGGGCCTTCTCATCAATACTATTTCCAACGAGAGCCAGGATTGAAACAACAACAAAAGGAAGAAGTAGACACCAGATACTCGCTTGAACAGTTCCTTTAAGTGCATCCTTGGTCCAACCAAATAAATAGAGAATTGCCGTGATCCCTGAGAAAACATATGTAAGATGGTAAACACTTGAGTAGATGAGCTTCAAAAGCCATATAAAAGCTTTTGAAGCGATAAAAAAAGCGGTCGCAATAAGATCGTTTAGATTAGGTACCGCAAACGATTCTAGAAATCCCCATTGCTTTTGCTCTGTAGTACGAACTTTTACATTGTACCACTTCTTAACAAAAAAATTTCTTGGACTAATCTTTTTTAAAGTAATACTTGCTGTCTCAAGAGATAAATCAATCGCCTTCGTATGAAACTCATAAAAGAATCCCATAAAAATTGAGATCAGGAGGAGTTTTTTAATGACTCCTCCAAAATCCATATCTCCAAAATACTCTAAGACAAGAGCTAAAGAAAATGCAGGAGCAATAAGATACCCAGCGATAGTTCTCATTTCTTCATAAAGCTTGTAAACACTCCCCTCATGAATGAGAAGCATTTCTGATAAGATATTATCCTTCATGGCCTCTCTCTCCTTCCGTAAGACTTTTCTTTATCCATTTGCTCAAGTCGCTTCTGCTCCATCTGTTCGGCCATAAGCCTATTGGTGGTAGACATTTTTTCAAGAATTTCTAACTGGGTATTATGAATATCGACATTCGACTCATAAATCATGGCAGTATTTTGGGCTGTTAGCTGAGTGGCGCGACCTGAAGTCCTAGCAGTAATTGATTTATTTACCTGGGATCTCGCAATTTTCTCTTTTCTGACGTTTACTTTTTTGAGTGCCTTAACTTCGATCTTGGTTTTTTTCTCTTCAGCTTTAATCATTGAGTACTCTTTCATGAGCTGGCGCATCTCCTCCATGGAGAACTTAAGTTCTCGTATGGCACTATTGAGATCCCCAAGACCTGCCACTTCTTGTTTGGCCGAAACAGACTCTGCAAGATATAAAACTCTTTCAGCCCGAAAGTACTCATCCTGAAAAAGCTCATTGTAACGCTGAATCCTTTTTGTATATTTTTCTGCATTACTTACAAGTTTTTCAAGTTCGTTAAGCTGACTTGCTGTCGTCGTTACAAGTTCAACTAATAACGCTGTATCTGAACTAACGATCTGACTATAAACTGGCGTTGCCAGAAGTAAACTTGAAGCGAGCAGAAAATAGTTGACAAGTTTATTCATAGGCCCTCCAATTAGGATTTTTAATCTCTGTGTAATTTTTTATGGCATCTTGAAAGGATAAATATTTTCCCTTCTCACTCATATAAAATTCAAAGCTGTTATTGTCCCTCCGGTCAGAGGTAAAGAGTTCATACTCCAAAGGACTAGGATAAAAGCGCAGAGGTTTTTTATTTGTCTCCGTAAGATATAAAAATTCACTGTAAACTCCTTTTTGAGACAGAATTTCATCCAAAAGGCTTTTTGTTATAGGATCAATGAATTCCGACTCTGAGAGTGACTGCTTAAAAAGAAACTTAAAATAAGTGTTCTGTATAATCACTCTTCCTAGCTGACTTCCTGAAAAATCATCGAGGTTTTGAGAAATTGCAATCGCTGATGCTTGATGTTTTCTAAAGGTTCTGAAACATTCGGCAATGTAATCCGCATTTTTCTCTAAAAGATGCCAGCACTCATCAAAGACAAAAATCTTTCGTCCTTTGAGGTTCTTAAAATACTCGATTAAGTAAATAATCAGTGGGGCCTTCATGACCTCTGGATAAAGTGAAAAATCACAATACGTAAAATCATTCAAGGGAAGTTCTTCATCCGTGAAGAACTCTTCAATCTCTTTAAAGTAAAACCCAATCCCTGGAAATGATTTTTCAAGCTCGCACAGAAAACCTTTAAACGTTTTGACTTCTATGTTTAAAATCGTTTCAAATAGTCGTCCCTCTTCTTTCTTTCCCAACTTTTCTTCCAAAACAGCTAAAACAAATTCTTTAAGATATCTCGGATCTTTAAATTGAAGTGGATTAAATCTTTCCGATAAAACGACCCCATCGTGAAAAAGAGCATTTTTACGAAATGAGTTTCCTAAATCTAAAACCATTGCCTTAGTTCCACGATTAAGTTCAAAGCTTAGAAGCTTATTGGCAAACATGGACTTACCTTGACCGGTCGTACCTGTAATAAGTCCGTTATAATTAAGTGCACTCTCATTAAAGAGATCAATATACACATCATTTCGCTGCCTACTTTTAAAGTTAAGGCCTTCAGATGATATAAAATCTCTATGAAATGGCATTAAGAAGGACAGAAAATCACTGGGAAGTTTTATCTCCCTCTTGAATGTAGACACAACACCGGGAACTAAAGAGTAATAGAGAAAAGAAAGACCTCGTTCTTCAATTAAAAGTGTTGCCCCTTTTCCTTTAAAATCTTTTACCACTTGATCTGTAAGCTTATCTAATTCAATTTTTGTTGGTGCCTTTAATACAAAATAGAATTCGGCCTGAAATAATGCCTTCGAATCTCTTGTTACATCAGAAAGAAGCTCTTCGGCCTGATAATAGGCATTTTCTGAATCAAGGTCTCTCATTCCTTTAAAGAGGGATGAAAAGTGCAACTTCCGCTTAAGATTAATCTGTTTTTTGGCCTCAATCTTTGGAATTTTCTTAAAGATCAACACAAAATCAGGCCAGGATATTACTTCGAGAAGATTTAACTCATCGGGAAAATCTTTTATCGAGGCAATCCGAATAAACTGATTCCCAACTGTTAAATAGTTTTCATAGAAATGTACAAGTGATTCTTCCTTCTCAAGAAACTTTTCAACCGGTTTTTCAACGGAATTCATTTGTCCCTGACTCAATGTGAATTCGCCAAATGAATTTAGAAAAAGTTTTCCCTTAATTGAGTAAATCTTCATAAGGAAATCTGTATTGATTAAATCACTCTCAAGATCAACAAAAACTCGTTCTTTTGTCTGAGCATCCTGGCCTTCAATATCCGGTGGAAGGATTTCAAAGAAAGAACTTGCTTCCCCTGTGAGGGCCGTCATCCCGTTACCAATAACATTAAACAAAGGAATCATTTCTCACCCCAATCAGTATCAGTAATAAAAACCTGCTTTTTTTTTGGTAAAAGCCAACCAACGAGATCGAAGTACTTTTTCACAATTTTAATTCCTACAATTCCCACAAAAATCAGAACAATATTGAAAACGGGATTTATCCTTAAAACTGCTGAAACAATAAGAAGGATCACGACATAAGCTAGCTCGTGAAATCCAAGTCCAAGTGTTTCAGGCATAACTTTTAAGAATTTGGGGTATTGTCGACTGCTCATGCTAAACCCTTCATAAAAAGAACTAATGGCGCGACAATAGAAACACAGAGTAGACCAAACATGGCCTGAGTCATCCTTGCTGATGCATTTTGGTGCCCAATCATGAAGTAAATCCCAGCAAATAAAATCCCAATTGCTCCTACGACATAGGAAATACTTTGAAGTTCGCTACTAATCTTCTCACCTACAGCTTTCAGGCTTGCTGCAAATGCCCCTTGAGACATCACGAACAAATAAAATAAAGCTACTTTCATTTTTAATTCCTTAGTAAACAAAGACTGATGAATAAAAAGTATAATTAAGAGGAAATGGCTCTTTGGAAGCACTTCCATTGTCGGTCACTTGAGAACATCCAATTCTATTCGGTGGCCCACCACAAGCTCCCCAGCAATTGCAATCGGCCACATAACTTCCAACTTCGATATATTTCTGTGCCCGTCGATGAAACATCGAGAATTTTACAACCTCTGCCCCAAAACCTTTTAAACTCTTAATGAACGAATCATTTGACTCAAGAACGATCTTGCCGTCCTTTTCAAGAAAAAATCCAAACTTTTTATCAAGGAGCAGTTTCTCCAATGGATACTCAAAGCTATCAATTTCAATATAAGTATTCTTAAGAAAGCTTTGAAATCTTGAATCGTTAGAAGCAACTGGCTCTTTTCGAAAAGCAACAGAAGTTTGTTTGTAAGTTACATCACCACTATGGCATCTTTGGCCCCCACAAGTTCTTTGAGTAAAATGACTATCGGTAAGATATGGCTCATCTGCAACCAGTGAAGAGATAACAATTTTAAGCTTTCGAGTTTTTAAAGGAACAAGTCCCTCGCCTTTGAGCACGATATCTTTCTTCGTGTCACAAAATGAACTCACTACATTTTTGGCCATAAAGACAGGATCAGTTGATTTTGAATAATTCAGCACAATCATGTCAGATGGTAGGAAGGAATAAGAGAATGGATTATTGTTTATCTCATTTGTAACAAGACTCCACTTGGAATAGACATTAACTCTGCTTCCATCAGTTGAATCATGCCGATACTCTCCGACTGGATAATCCTTAAATTTAATAAAACGATTCTCATCAATCTCATACTGCGACTTCAGAGACTTTTTGACTAAATCCTTAAACTGTCCAGTTTGGCCATTAACCCCGACATAAAAGACATCAAGACCATCTGGAGAATTTAAGACAAAAGGCACACTCTTCTTATTCACTTCTTTCATAAGATCTGAATAATTTGATTGAATTTCAGGTATGTAAAAGTCCTTAACTTTCACATAGAGAAACTTTCCGGCCTTCAGGACAGAATTGTCCATGATTCGAGTATTGCGAGTCTTAACACTCGGAATATCTAAAAGATGATCTTTGTTAAATTCAAATGACCCCATATTCTTAAATGAATCAATGAATTCTAGTTTCTTAGTCTGATAATCATAAAAATAAACATCTAGGATTAAATCTCTGAAACTCTCAAACCGTGCGCTAGCGAAATTGATCTTATTTCTAATCTCAAACTCAACCGAGTCTAAAAAATATCCCTGCCCTTCAAAGTCAGAAGAGTGGGCCATGTAGTTATGGGCAATTCCGTCTGTAATGATAGGGGCCGAGTATGTATCAATTTGATCTCGAGTTAGAGGTAAAATGAAGTTGTCTTGAGATCTTTCACTATAGGCCGTTACATCTTCAACAAGATTTTTAGCAAGGCTTCCGCTGGGTTTAAGTACCATCGACTCATCAGATGATTTAACTATGAGTTCAGATGTCTGAAACTTATCAAGGGCCCTACTATAAAAACTTGTGTTAATTTTGATTTCTTCAAGCATTTCACCTTTGAATAAAGGAATATCCGCAACAGATGGATCTTTATCCACACGATCATTTAATCCATCACCATCTGAATCTAAGGCAGAGACATCAGCGACAAGAGGACTACTCGCTTTCGTTTTGTTATCTATTGGTGCCTTAAAAGAGCAAGCACTCATAACCAAGCAGAGAGAAAATATTTTAATAGATGTATTCATTTTTACCTTTTAAATTTTGATAACGTTTATAATTGAACTTACGGGGAATGTTAAAATGACCCCAAGGCCTGCAATCGTGGAGATATAACCCTTGTAGTTCTCCATCAAAATTCCTTGATACGATTTTCCATCTTTGGTAAAAATTTTGATTTCGTTACCAATGGCCAATTTTTTGTTCATTTACTCGCTCCATTTATTCGATCGAACTGATAATCGAATTGTTTTGAAATCTTTTTATATTCACCCATCGCCCAATCAGGAATGGCTGAACTCGTTACCAACTTGTCGTGAATGTGAAAGCAGTTCACGCAATGTGAATAAGTTCTTAGATGTTCAAAACTTCTGTGATTGCATCTAGGGCAGTATGAAAAAAAACTTTTCCGACTCATATTTCCTCCTCGAAACTTGATGTCTAAATGTTCGCTACAAACTTATATAGACAACTTCCGTGCCAACTTTGGGTATTCAGAGAAGGAAAAAGTCAAAATCCCATAAATACATGCACTAGACTTGTTGCACACAACTTGAAATTGCCTTGACGAAGATAAAAAAAAGACCTAAAAAGTCCACAAACGTGGACCAGAGTCCATGAACGTGGACTTTTTATGAAATGCATTATTGTAGAAGATGAGAAATTGCAGCGGTTGGGATTAAGAGGATTACTTTGTGATCATGAGGTCATCGAGGCTTCAACATTTAAAGAGGGCTACGACTTACTGGCTTCAGAAACTTTTGATGTGGCCTTCTTGGATCTTGATCTCGATAAGAAGCTGGCCGGACTTGAACTTGCCAAGTTAGCAAAGGAAAGAGGGATCTATGCCATCATCACAACTGGCCATATAGAAAACTCAATTATTGAAAAGGCCTATCAGCTTGGTTGTCAGGACTATCTGACAAAGCCGATTACCAAAAACTCTCTTGATTTAGTTTTAAAAAGATATAACTCATTTAATTCTGAAGACAGAATTGAGTCTTTAATCTCCAGTAACTACATTACAACTCACGCTCAAACTTTAAATGAACTTAACATCATTAAGAAAATTGGCCTGACTGATAAACCGGTCCTCATTAAAGGAGCAAGTGGTACAGGAAAGAGAGTCGTTGCTCATATCATTCGAGAAGCTCTTAAGACCTCTAAAGAGAAATTCGTCGAGATTAACTGTGCTCAATTTACAGAATCTCTTATTGAGTCTGAGTTATTTGGGCATAAGAGAGGCTCTTTCACTGGTGCGACCGAAGATAAGGTGGGCCTCCTTAGCAAGGCCAATGATGGGATTGTCTTCCTAGATGAAATCCACTCCCTTTCAAAAAATGCCCAACAAAAGCTCATGAAGGCTGTAGAAGAGAAGGTATTTTATCCAGTTGGATCAAATGTACCTGTGAAATCAAATTTCAGGGTTATTTGTGCGACTTGTGAGGATTTACTCGATTTAGTTACTGAAAAGAAGTTCCGGCCCGATTTTTACGCTCGAATCAGCAGCATTCAAATTGAACTCTTTCCTCTTAAGGATCGAAAAGAAGATATCCTTCCACTTATTCATTTCTATTGTAATAAGTTTTCTCGAAAAATATCCATTACTGAAGAAGTCAAAAAAATCTTAGTCTCCCTAGAATGGAAGAACAATACCAGAGATATCGAAAGCCTTGTTGAATATTGGCAAATTCATGGCTTTGGAATTATTACTCCTAAAGAAATCCCCGATCAGTACAAATCAACAGCAAGCGAGAAGGTCAATTTCTCTCTGTCAAAAAAAGATATTAAAAAAATTCAGGAACAAGGTTTGATGGACTATTTAGACCAACTGAAACATCAAATTGTTGAGCAGTTTGTTGAAATGAACAATGGAAGCCAAATTGAAGCCGCTGAAATGCTCGGGACTTCAAAACAGTTTATCGGAAAGATTATTAATAAGAAAAATCAAACACCAATGAAAAGATTATCAAATGGAGCAGAAAATGAAGAACGAATCCAATAGTCTTATTCATCGTTTTAATAATCTGCGTATTCTTGTCTCAACTGGCCAGTGATTCCTACAACAACTGGCCACCGATTCTTGCAGTAACTGGCCGGCCATTCCTACAATAACTGGCCACTTCCGGACCTCATTTTTTTACATGAGACA
>Ga0247844_1006964_pt1 | contig 13175 bp, 8 predicted proteins | sample LaCtaG_FD_192421 | JGI IMG/M metagenome (GOLD analysis project Ga0247844, IMG submission 192421) | Freshwater microbial communities from meromictic Lake La Cruz, Castile-La Mancha, Spain - LaCruzMarch201714.5m_1 | ecosystem: Environmental > Aquatic > Freshwater > Lake | place: Spain: Castile-La... | reverse complement strand
GGAAAAGGCACCGCATGAATGCGGAACTACGAACGGGGACGCCGACTCTGTTGTTCGTAGTTCCGCCTTTAGGCGGGGGCGGGGCTTGGGGCGTGCGCGGGCAAAGGCACCGCATGAATGCGGAACTACAAGCGGGGACGCCGACTCTGTTGTTCGTCGTTCCGCCTTGAGGCGGGGGCGGGGCGTGCGGCGGGCGCGGGAAAAGGCACCGCATGAATGCGGAACTACGAACGGGGACGCCGACTCTGTTGTTCGTAGTTCCGCCTTTAGGCGGGGGCGGGGCGTGGGGCGCTTGCGGGAACAGGCGCCGCATAAATGCGGAACTACGAACGGGGACGCCGACTCTGTTGTTCGTCGTTCCGCCTTGAGGCGGGGCTGGGGCGTGGGGCGCTTGCGGAAAAAGGCACCGCATGAATGCGGAACTACGAACGGGGACGCCGTGCTCATCATTCGTGCTCCTATTTCCAAATGCTCCAAAACGCAATATTTTATTCCCCATCTGGGAATAGGAGGATTCCTGCATGAATGGCAGTGTATTGCCACACATCCTCGCACATGCGCCCCCATCACCGCAATCTTATCCTCCTTGTTCTCCCGCTTCTGATTCTCCCTGTGTTCCGGGCCACAGCGGGAACGGTTGACGATCTTTACTCGTTCAATTCCTACGATGGTTATGAATTGGACCCCACGATGTATAAGCTATCCATCCCGACGAAAAAGATTTCCGGGACGGACACGGAGATCCCTGTCGTGCGGGCGATCATCTGTGTCTATCCCGGCACGGGGGGCTCGGGCAACGCATCCACCGCCAACGAGCTCTACGCCCGCTGGGCCTACGAAAATGGGATCGCCTTCTGGAACGTCGGGCCGGTTTACGACCCGCCTGCCGACACGATCACGTATCTGGCCTCCACAGGAACGCGCATCGGCCGCCCCGAGCTGTCAAACGCCCCGCTCATCCCCACCGGCGAATCCTCTGGTGCCTACACGGCATTTGATGTGGCCACCAGCTATCCGGCGAGAACGCTCGCGGTTTACGGTCAGCACAAAGGAACCACCGGCTCGTATTTTCCCCCTGCGAGCGTTCCAGCGAACGTGACATTCGGCGAGTTTGATGCGTCGCGCACGGAATACATGTATGCCCTCGCGCTGAAAAACCTCGAGGCCAACCAGGCGGCCGGAGGTGCCCCCTGGTCGTTGATGATGGACCGCGGGATGATCCACACGGCCAGCCTTGATTACCGCGAGGACCTCATGCTCTACGTCGAGACGATGATTCCGCTGCGCTACGCCTACGCGCAGGGAGTCGCGGGCCGGGATCCGAAAATCGGCGCGGTGACCCTGAACTCGCTCGGCCTTTCATCGGGGTGGCGCGGCGAGCATCTCTTCTCCCCGGAACGCCCGGACATGGCGGAAAATGGAACGCTTCCCTATAGCCTCATAGTGAAAGACTGGGACAGCTCGATGCTTCACATTTCCCCGGGCGGATCCTTCGACCGAAACAACCCGCACATGCACTCGTGGTTCCCGAATGCCGCCCTCGCCAGCGCATGGCGGTCGCGGGCCGGACTCGGCGCGCGTGAGATGCGGTTCGTCCTTCGCAATGTGCCGGGCAACGACTATGCGGACAACATGCTCTTGCCGCCCATGCTGAACACCGATCAGAGCGTTGTCGCGGCACTTGATGCCGGCGCTTTCACGACCGCCGGGCGGGTTGAGTTTTACGACAATGACACGCTTGTCGGCACCGACACCGCCGCACCCTACGATCACTCCTATTCGTGGGGTTCCGGCGCGGCGGGCTGGCATGTTCTTTATGCCATCGCCACCGACCCCGCGACCGGTGAGCAGCGCGTGAGCGGTTCGCGCTCGGTCCGCGTCTCCCCGAAAACCGTTGCTGCCAATTCCGCCCCCACAGTCTCCGCGTTCACCGAGCAGACCATCCCATCGGGTACCTCCAGCGTTTCGTTGCCGTTCACGGTCTCAGACACGGAAACCGTCGCCGGTTCGCTTACGGTCAAATTTTTCAAATCGAACAGCCTCGACGACGGCGATCTCGATGGCGGCACGATCGCCTATTCCGGGGCACTCTCGGGAAGCGGCGGCAGCCGGAGCCTGAACCTTACGATCGCCGACACGGCGAAGAGCGGGGTCCTCTGGGGCTATGTGCAGGTCCATGACGGCGATCTGACCACGAATTCGTATTTCAAGGTTAACATTACACCCACCACCTCATCGGCTCCGATGTTCGTCGTCGGCCAGACGGTCAACACACTGGGAACCGCCAACGGCCAGGTCGTCTTCAACGGCGGCTGGTCGAAGGAAATTGCCATCCGGGTCTTCGATGCCGATACGCCCGCGGAAAACCTGGTGTTGAGCGCGACCACGGGAACCCCCGCAAAAATCCCGCTCACCAACATCGTCTTTGGCGGCTACGGCGAGTTCCGCACCGTCAAAATCAAATGCGATGGCACGACTGGCTCGATCATGACCTTCACGGTCTCCGACGGAGTGAATTCCTCCGCTCCACAGACCTACAACCCGACCATCGCCACGGCTTCAGACACGCCGCCGGTCGTGGATCTCGCGCCAGTGATGAACACCCTTGCCAATGTCTCGCTCTACTCCGGCGAGTCGTTCGCGCAGATCGCCCGGGTCCACGATTTCTTCACTGCCAGCGAAACCATCGGGGCGCACCCCAAGCTCACTGTCACAGCGACTTCCTCGAACCAGGTCCTTTTGCCCGACGCGAACATTTCGATCGTGGCTGCGGGTGCCGGACGGCGGATCGCCGGCACCACCGTTTCCGGGCAGACCGGCTCGGCTTTGGTGACCGTCACGGTGACCGACGCCCAGGGGCTTTCCGTCAGCGATTCGTTCACCGTGACAGCGTCCCCGGCCGTGGCACCGATCATCACCTCGCAGCCCTCGAGCCAGCCAGCCTCCTACAATGGCTCGGCAACACTGAGCGTTACAGCAACCGGCGGTGCGCCAGCCAGCTACCAATGGTATCGCGGGAGCAGCGGCGATACCGCCCAGCCGGTTTCCGGAGCCACAGGATCGAGCTTCGCCACGCCGCTGCTGGTCGCGTCCGCCAGCTATTGGGTTCGCGTGACCAACAGCGCGGGGACCACCGACAGCGCGACAGCGAATCTCTCCGTCACCGTGCCGCCAACCGTCACCGCACAACCGGTCAGCGCGAGCATCTACTCCGGCCAGCAGGCGGTGCTCACCGTCGCAGGATCGGGCGGCGAGTTCGCCTGCCAATGGTATGAGGGTGACAGCGGCGATACGTCCACCCCGGTCTCCGGCGCGACATCCACCTCGCTCATAACCCCGGCACTCACCGCAAACAAAAAATTCTGGGCGCGCCTGTCGAATATCTCCGGGACCTCCGACAGCCTGGCTGCGACGATTTCGATCAAAACCCGCTCGTGGGCCGCCTACCATGACACGATCACCATCGCCGACGGAAATTCCGCAAACGTCACCGCCACAAATGTGGCAACAACTTCGGGGTCAATTACCAGCCTCATCAATTTTGAAACTGGCGCCTTCACCGGCATCACGCTTAACGCGCTGCTGACCGGATCAAAATCGGCGAAGACGAATGGTGACACCGCGCCGTCTGCGGGAACCGACGCCTACAATGCGTTTCATGGCATCATCTCGTTCACAGGCAACCATTCGGAGCAGCTCGGCGGGAATGTCACGACTTCCAATGTCCGTTTCACCTTCTCTGGACTTGCTCCCGCTGCCCGCTACAGCGTCGCATTTTATGCGGCCAGAAATGCGTTCGCCACGCCGAACCGTTACACAATCTCAGGCGCGGACGCCTTCCTTGAGGGCCATAGCACTGGGGTTGGAAATGCGGGCGACAGCGATCCCGCCACCGCCGACGTCGCCTCTGGCGCGGGCAGCGCGACAAACGGGTATCTCGTCAAATGGATTGATATTGCGCCCGGCGCGGACGGCACGTTTGCCGTCGAGGTTCGCACCCATACCGGCACCAGCTTCGCGATCATCCCGCAGGCGATCATGATCGAGGCATTTGTCTCATCATCCCCGCTCGAGTCCTGGGCCGCCAGCCAGGGCCTCACCGGACCCGACGCGGATCCCAACGCCATGCCGCACGGAGATGGCGTGGCGAACCTCGTCAAATTTGCCCTCGGACTCCCCGGCAACGCGCCCGCCGCGCCCGCCGCCCTGCCCGCCGCCACACTGGAGCCCGTCACGGCCGAGCTTCACTTCCTGTTCCACCGCGGCACGGACGACGTGCGCTACGTCGTCGAGTCCTCGAGCACGCTTGCGGCCGGGTCCTGGGTTGAGGAATTCACCATCGAAAAAAACGCCGATCCCGGCACCGTCGGTCAGGATGTCCTCGTCGAAATCCCTATGGGCTCGGATACAAAGAAATTCCTCCGCCTCCGGGTCGCGGAGTAAGGGACGAACAACAGAGTCGCGTCCCCGTTTGGAGTTCCGCATTCATGCGGTCCAGCGGATCGAACAGCTACGCCACAGGCCCGTGGGCCAGCAGCCATGTTCGGAAAAACGGGCTGAAGAACTGGTATCCATCGGCATCGCGGTGGATGAGTCCCTCGCGTTCAAGACGGAAGATTGCTTTCGTCACCGACGAAGGCTGACCGACCCCGGAGGCCTCGAGAAACGTTTTCGAGGTCGGCTGCCCGCCACCGACTTTTGCAAGACCGAAGAGAACTTTGACCTGTCCGGGAGTGAGGAGGTCGATGATTCGCATGTTGGACTCGTTTTCCGTTTGGTGGATCCGCGCCAACCCCTGCCGGACTTCATCCTCCCCGATTTCGCAGCCTTTGTCCGTGCCGTTCCAGATCGCCGAACACAATTGCTGGACATCGCCCGTGATGTCGCGTGCCAAATCAAAAATCATGGTGAGAGCTCCGTCGCTCACCCGCCTCCGGCCCGTGCGGAACTTCTCCCGCAAATACACCGAGAAGATGTCCCGCTCGATGGGGCCCACCACAACGGAAGCCGCCGACTTGAAAAACGGCTGGCGCGGATCATTGAAGAGGGCGTCCATGAGATTGCGCACACTCCCCAAATAAAAATAGGTCACGTGAGGCTGCATCTGGATGGATCCGCGCAGCGTCGCAACCACAGCCTCGCTCTCCTCCATTTGCATCAGCGCCTGGAATTCGTCAAAGACCACCACGAGCGGATGAGCCCTCCCTTCCTCGCCAATCGGGTCCAAAACGCGATCAAGGGACTTGGGAGCAAATTTCCGCCCCCCCGTCAGATCGACGCTAAACGAGGGTTGGCCGGTCACCGGGTCCATCGTCGCCTGCGGGCGCAGCTGGGCAAACCCGCCGAGAATTCGCTTCAGCGAGAGCCCCCGCCGGCTCTGGTAGGCCAAAAACGACTCCGCAATGGCTTCCGCAAGGGTGGCCGGACTCGATTTTCCCCAGCAATTCACCAGCACGCATCCCGCCCTCCGCTGCAAGCGAATGCCCTCCAGCACAGCAGAGGTCTTGCCCATTCTTCTCCCCCCACGGATCACACAGTTCTGCTGCGCGCCCATGTGGGCCCTCAACTCCCGCAGGAGGTCCGGACGCGGACAAAAATTCTTTCCCGAAACCACCACGCCATGCTGAAAAGGATTCATGATGCCGATAGCATTACGCCAATGGCGTTACGCTACAAGGAGATTATCCCGAAGTGTGGCGCACAGCTGTATCTCAACGCCCCGAAATCCCGCCTTGAACGATGCCTTTTCCCGCGCACGCCCCACGCCCCGGCCCCGCCTAACCACCGGAGCACGGGGGTGCTCGGGGAAGACGGCACGAAGTGCAGCCCGCAGGGCGAGATGAGCGGGAGCGAACGAGTCAACGCGGAACGACGAACGACAGAGTCGCGTCCCCGTTCGTAGTTCCGCATTCATGCGGAATCGCTCTGGTGAACGCCACGCCGGCCGCTCCCCGCCTAACCACCGGAGCACGGGGGTGCTCGGGGAAGACGGCACGAAGTGCAGCCCGCAGGGCGAGATGAGCGGGAGCGAACGAGTCAACGCGGAACGACGAACGACCGAGTCGCGTCCCCGTTCGTAGTTCCGCATTCATGCGGAATCGCTCTGGTGAACGCCACGCCGGCTGCCCCCCGCCTAAACGCGGAACGACGAACAGCGGAGACGGCGGTCCCTGTTCCTCATTGATGCGGGCGGTGTTTTCTTTACCATCTTCCGCCATGCTTCGCCCACAATCGAACCCCCACCGCACAACCACATCACTTGACGGGCTCTGGGACTTTCGCATCCAGCGCGAGGAGGACGACGCCTCGCGTTGGCACGCGGGGTTTCCGGGCGGACGTCCGGTCGCGGTGCCTGCAAGCTTCAACGAGCAGTTCACCGACTACGAGACGTTCAACCACATGGGGATCGCCTGGTATGCCCGGCGGATCGCATTCCCTGCGGTCGCGGCCGGGCGTCGGGTCTTTCTGCATTTCGGAGCGGTCAATTATCGGGCGGATGTCTTTCTTGACGGTGCCCAGATCGGCGCCCACATCACCGGCTACACCCCGTTCGAGTGCGACCTCGGCCGGGCATCCGGCGGGCTGCTCGTGGTCAGGGTCGATTGCTCACTCACCCCGGAGACCGTCCCGCAGGGCGGGTTCGACAAGGCGGCGATCCCGGGCCTGACCAGCCCGTTCCACCCGTCGGTCAATTTTGATTTTTTCCCCTACAGCGGGATCTTGCGTCCGGCGACGATTTGTTCGACCTCGGAATCCGCATTGGAATCCCTGCGGATCGAGACCGACCCGTGCGACGGCCAGGCGAGGGTTCGCGTCATCGCCGGCCTTCGCGGCGCGGCCGGTTCCCTGCGCTTCCGGGTCGAGGAGACCGGCGAGGGCGGCGAATGCCGGGCGGGCGAGCTGATGGAATTTTCCATGGCGGCGCCCAGGCTGTGGGACGTCTGGCAGCCGAACCTCTACCACCTCGCCGTCGAGGTCGTCGCCGGTGGCGCCGTCGTGGACTCGTATCGCCAGCCGTTCGGGGTCCGCCGGGTTGAGGTCGCCGGCGACCGGATCCTGCTCAACGGACGGCCGGTTTACCTGAAGGGATTTGGCCGGCACGAGGATTTTCCGGTCATCGGGCGCGGTCTGGCCGAGGCGGTCAACGTGCGCGACATGGAGCTCCTGCGTTGGATCGGTGGGAATTCGTTCCGCACCGCCCACTATCCGCCCGCCGAGGAGATGCTCGACCTTGCCGACCGCCTCGGGGTGCTCGTCATCGCCGAGTCGCCAGCCGTCAGCATGATCCCCTCCGCCGCCAGCACCGCGACCCTCGACCTCCATTGCGAGGCCATCCGCGAGATGATCCGCCGGGATGCGAACCATCCGAGCGTCATCGCATGGTGCCTCGCGAACGAGGCCCATAGCGACCAGCCGCAGGCGGTTCCGTATTTTGAAAGCGTCTTCGCGGCCGCGCGCGCCGAGGATGCCACCCGGCCGATGATGATCGTCATGTGCCGGTTCCCCAATGAAAAATGCCACGACCTCTGCGACATCGTCGGCCTCAACGCGTATCCCGGATGGTATGGCGGCGGCGCCCCGCTCGGCGAAACCCAGGCGTATTTCCGGAAATTCCTCGACGACGTCCGCGGGCTCACCGGCAAGCCGATCCTGATGACCGAGTTCGGCGCCGACGCCATCGCCGGACTGCACTCGCTGCCTTCGTCGCTGTGGACCGAGGACTACCAGTCCGACCTCATCCAGGCGCTGATTGATGTGATCCGAGAGAAGGGCTATATCGCCGGCGAGCACCTCTGGGCCTTCGCCGACTTCCACACCGCACAAAACCACTTCCGCGCTTATGGAAACCGCAAGGGCCTCTTCACGCGCGACCGCCAGCCAAAGCTCGCCGCCCGCACGCTTCGCGAACGCTGGCAGGAAAGCTGAACGCGGAACGACGAACGACAGAGTCGCGTCCCTCGTTCGTAGTTCCGCATTCATGCGGAATCGCTCGGGTGGACGCCACGCCGGCTGCCCCCCGCCTAACCACCGGAGCACGGGGGTGCTCGGGGAAGACTGCACGAAGTGCAGCCCGCAGGGCGAGATGAGCGGGAGCGAACGAGTCAACGCGGAACGACGAACGACAGAGGCGCGTCCCCCGTTCGTCGTTCCGCATTCATGCGGAATCCCTCTGGTGGACGCCGCGCCGTGCGCCCCCCGCCTGAAGGCGGAACTACAAACGGGGGAGCGACGTCCTCATTTGTCGTTCCGCATTCATGCGGAGCCTCTCTGGTGAACGCCACGCCGGGCACCCCCCGCCTAAAGGCGGAACTACGAACAACAGAGGCGCGTCCCCCGTTTGTAGTTCCGCATTTATGCGGAATCCCTCTGGTGAACCCTGCGCCGTGCGCCCCCCGCCTGAAGGCGGAACGACGAACGACAGAGGCGCGTCCCCCGTTCGTAGTTCCGCATTTATGCGGAATCCCTCTGGTGAACCCTGCGCCGTGCGCCCCCCGCCTAAAGGCGGAACGACGAACAACAGAGGCGCGTCCCCCGTTTGTCGTTCCGCATTTATGCGGAATCCCCTCTGGTGAACGCTGCGCCGGGCGCCCCCCGCCTAAAGGCGGAACGACGAACAACAGAGGCGCGTCCCCCGTTTGTAGTTCCGCATTCATGCGGAATCCCCTTCGGTGGACGCCGCGCCGTGCGCCCCCCGCCTAACCACCGGAGCATGGGGGTGCTCGGGGAAGACGGCACGAAGTGCAGCCCGCAGGGCGAGATGAGCGGGAGCGAACGAGTCAACGCGGAACGACAAACGGGGGAGCGACGTCCTCATTTGTCGTTCCGCATGTATGCGGTGCTTTGGTTTGTGTCCGGGGCGCTGGTTGCGGGGAGTTACGAACGATGCGGGCGGCGGATGAAGTGTTTTCCAGCGGGGTAAAGGCGAATGCTTCGGCGGGTGCTCCATCACAGGCTGGTGAAAAATTCCTTTTCTGCAAGGCGGGACCATGGGATGGCGTGGGCAATGCCGCAAGGGAGGGAATGGCCGCCGCCGTGGAGGATTTCGGCACGGGCGAGCGCGGTGCCGGAAACCTTTTGAAAAAAGGCCAGCCCGCGCGCCCAGTCGGAGGCGACCGTGGCCCCGGATTTTATTTCGATTCCCGTGAGGTTCGTGTCGTCTCCGGCGAGGAGATCCACCTCGTTCCCCGTATGGTCGCGCCAGAAAAACAGGCTCGGACGGCGGGCGCGGTTGGTCATCGCCTTGAGATATTCGCCAACAACGAGATTTTCAAAAATCGGCCCCCGGAGCGGATGGTTTGCGAGGTGGCCAGGCTCGCGGATTCCGACGAGCGCGCAGACGGTGCCGGTGTCGGTGAAATACAGTTTCGGGTGCTTGGTGAGCCGTTTGCCGAAGTTGCGGTGATACGGGCGCAGAAGCGTCACGACGAACCCGGCCTCGAGAACGGAAATCCATGCCTTCGCCGTATTGAGTGCCACCCCGCAATCCGCTGCCAGGGATGCCAGATTGAGAAGCGTTCCCACCCGGCTGGCGCACAGTTGAACAAACCGCTGGAAACCGGCGAGATCCCCGACCGCCCGCACCGTGCGCACGTCGCGGTCAATGTAAGTCTGGATATAGGCGTTCTGCCATGACGTCGCATCCCGTCCCCCGCCAACCAACGCGGGAAAGCCTCCACGAAAGATCGTCTCATCCAGAGTCCCTGCCACTCCGGTCTCCTGTAGCGAACACGGCAGCAGATGCAGCACCGCCGTCCTGCCCGCCAACGTCTGGCTCACCCCCTCCATCAGCGCCAGATGCTGCGAACCCGTCAAAATATACCGTCCGGGATCGCTCCCTGCGTCCACCTCGCTCTGAATGTAGGAAAGCAACCCCGGCGCGTGTTGGACCTCGTCCAGAATGACCGGCCCGGGAAAAGATTTCAAAAATCCCCGGGGATCCTCTTTCGCCGCCTGCCGCACATCCAGCTCCTCCAGCGTGCAGTAGGCATGCCTTGGAAAAACCGCGCGAACCAAAGTCGTTTTCCCGGACTGACGCGGCCCCGTAAGCGTGACCACCGGAAATTCCTGCGATTGGGTTTTCAGCGCGGCAGAAAGAAGGCGTTGGATCATGGTTTTATGTAAAAATGCATTCCTTCTGCATATTTGCAAGCATGATGGGGACATCTTTTTTCGAATGCGATGAGCGGTGGGCTTGCCCGGAACCCCTGACCTCCGGAGCATGGGAGCTCTCGGGGATGACGTCACGAAGTGCAGCCCGCAGGGCGAGATGAGCGGGAGCGAACGAGTCAACGCGGAACGACGAACAACAGAGGCGCGGTCCCCGTTCGTAGTTCCGCATTCATGCGGAATCGCTCGGGTGAACGCCACGCCGGCCGCCCCCCGCCTAAAGGCGGAACTACGAACAACAGAGGCGCGGTCCCCGTTCGTAGTTCCGCATTCATGCGGAATCGCTCGGGTGAACGCCACGCCGGGCGCCCCCCGCCTAAAGGCGGAACTACGAACAACAGAGTCGCGTCCCCGTTCGTAGTTCCGCATTCATGCGGAATCGCTCGGGTGGACGCCACGCCGTGCGCCCCCCGCCTAAAGGCGGAACTACGAACGACAGAGTCGCGTCCTCGTTCGTCGTTCCGCATTTATGCGGAATCGCTCGGGTGAACGCTGCGCCGGCCGCCCCCCGCCTAAAGGCGGAACTACGAACAACAGAGGCGCGTCCCCGTTCGTATTTCCGCATTCATGCGGAATCGCTCGGGTGAACGCTGCGCCGGCCGCCCCCCGCCTAAAGGCGGAACGACGAACAACAGAGGCGCGTCCCCGTTCGTCGTTCCGCATTCATGCGGAATCGCTCGGGTGAACGCTGCGCCGGGCGCCCCCCGCCTAAAGGCGGAACGACGAACGACAGAGTCGCGTCCCCCGTTCGTCGTTCCGCATTCATGCGGAGCCCGTGTTTTTTCCCGCTGACATTTTCCTTCCCCGCGCAGGGCCGATTCCCCACGATTCGTCGCATGTCCCGGTATCTCTGGCGCAACCTCACCCACGACCAGCGCATGGAATTGCTTGAGTGGCGAAAAAACCGAAAGGCTCCCTGGCATTCCCCCCCGCATCCCGCCTCCGATGGGCACCACCGCTTTCACATCACAGCCGCCTGCTTCGACCATCAGCCGCTCGTCGGGAGGAATCCGGCGCGCATGGAGTCCTTCTCTCAAGACCTTCTCGCGGAGGCCCACCGTGCATGCTCCCGGATCTTCAGTTGGTGCGTCCTGCCCAACCACTACCACCTCCTGCTCGCCACGGAGGATCTTCCCTCCCTCATCCGGCTGCTCGGAGGCCTCCACGGACGCTCCTCACGGAGGTGGAATGCGGAAGACGTCGCGCCCGGACGCAAGGTCTTCTTCCGGGCTGCCGACCGAAAGATCCGCTCCGATGCGCATTTTTGGGCGACGATGAACTACATCCACAACAACCCCGTGCATCACGGCTACGCAAAAAAGTGGGATGATTGGCCCTGGGGCAGCGCTGCGGAATTCCTCGCCACCACCCAACCTGCCGAAGTCCGGCGCATCTGGTCAGCCTTCCCGGTCCTCGACTATGGCTGCGGATGGGATGAAGCGGGTTTGTGAGCGGCTTTTGCGGCCCGCCGCGTGCTCCCCGCATTCATGCGGGGCTTCTCTGGTGAACGCCACGCCGGGCGCCCCCGCCTGAAGGCGGAACTACGAACAACAGAGGCGCGTCCCCCGTTCGTAGTTCCGCATTTATGCGGAGCCTCTCTGGTGAACGCCACGCCGGGCGCCCCCCGCCTAAAGGCGGAACTACGAACAACAGAGTCGCGTCCCTCGTTCGTAGTTCCGCATTCATGCGGAATCGCTCGGGTGGACGCCACGCCGTGCGCCCCCCGCCTAAAGGCGGAACTACGAACGACAGAGGCGCGTCTCCGTTCGTATCTCCGCATTCATGCGGAATCGCTCTCGTGGACGCCACGCCGGGCGCCCCCCGCCTAAAGGCGGAACTACGAACAACAGAGGCGCGTCCCCGTTCGTAGTTCCGCATTTATGCGGAATCCCTCTGGTGAACGCCGCGCGGGCCGCCCTCCTGCTTCAACGCGGTTCGCTTTGCCCGTCTCACCAACCGGTTGCGGCCGGAAAAATGCGCTCTTTCCTGCCAGTTCCCACCACCCCCATGCGACGCAATCCGGAATGAACGTGGCGCATTCTGGTATTGGAGGTTTTGCCGTTTGCTGACATATTGGCATTGTCACTAAACGCATTCCCTCCCAAATACCCCAACACTCACACTCTATGAAAACATCCCTCAAACTTCTCGCGATTCTCGCAATCTGCGCAACCGCTGGCACGGCGGGGGCACAAACACTCGTATCGGAATATTTCGACTACTCTCAGGCCAGCGGGACAGCCATCAATACTCTCAACGGCGGTTCTGGATGGACGACAGCTTGGGCTGACCAAGTTTCTCCAGGTGATGGTGCTGTTCTCGGCGGTTCAAATCTTACATTTACGAACGCAAACTACGGCACGCCCACTGTGACAAACGCAAATGATGCGCGCTCGAGCGACGCAGCTGCTGGAATTAACCGTTCGTTTTCTGCAGGAGTCACGACTGAAGTCTGGATCAGCTTCCTAGGTGCAGCGAACTCGGGAGTAAATAACGCGGTCATTCTGCGCCCGAATTCCACAACCCTAAACACGTCTGGCATTGGAATACAGTCTAGTGGATTTTATTCCAGATTTGCTAGCACGACCGTAACGCTCACAGGAGCACCAACATTTGTGGCGAATACGACATATCTCTTCCTAATGAAGCTGGAGACAAATGTATCTGACAGTAACGACAGAGCTTCATTCTGGATCTTTGACGCGGCATCGTCGATTGATCCTACCACTATTAACACGACCCCCATGGGTTCTTCTACATCTGCTGCAAGCGTATGGACGGGAGTGACCGGTATCGGCCTTAATCTGAATCGTGCCGCTGGAACCACCGATTCATTCGCAGACAACTTCCGCATCGCCTACGGTGGCACCACTCAGGAAAACATCAACGCCGTTCTTGCCGTCCCCGAGCCCTCCGCCTGGGCGCTGCTCGCGGCCGCCGGGACGTTCTTCGTGATCACGCGCCGGCGGAAGACGAACGGCTGAATTTTTTCGCAACGATTTTTTGGG
>Ga0247844_1006958_pt1 | contig 13183 bp, 7 predicted proteins | sample LaCtaG_FD_192421 | JGI IMG/M metagenome (GOLD analysis project Ga0247844, IMG submission 192421) | Freshwater microbial communities from meromictic Lake La Cruz, Castile-La Mancha, Spain - LaCruzMarch201714.5m_1 | ecosystem: Environmental > Aquatic > Freshwater > Lake | place: Spain: Castile-La... | reverse complement strand
TTGCGAATCCGCAGAGCATCTTGAAAAGCCTCCAGCGCAGCTGTCTTTTCATCCCTCTCCGCCAACACGCGCCCAAGCAGCACAAGCCCCTCTGGCGAATCCGGCGCCATCTCCAGCGCCCGCCGCACCTGTTGCTCCGCCGGCTCCAATTCCTTCTTCCGCAAAAAAACCTCCGCCAACTCGCGAACAAACTCCGCATTCTGCGGATCCAACTCGCAAGCCACGGACGCAAACTCGCCCGCCACCTCCAAATCCCCCTGCAATGCCGCCATTCTACCCATCAGATGCCAGGCTCCCGCACACTGCTCATCCTTGCCAAGAATCTCGCGGCAGATGTCCTCGGCATCGGAGAGCCGGCCTTCGGTGAACACTGAAACCGCCGCCTCCAGAGTGGCTGGGGTTGACTCGAAGCTTGGTTGCGGAACAACGAGTTGCCCTTTCGATTTTTCCTTCAGCCTCTCATGAAAGGCAGCAGCATCCGAAAGAGCCCCGATTCCCTCGTCCACCAGAATCTCCAAAGCATTCCCAAGCGAGCGCCCATACGCTGAGGGGTCAAGAAACCTCGGCCTCCGGGACATCGCCTCCAGAATCCGCGATGAGACATCTTTTCGATACTCCACATCCCGAGCCAGGCGGATCGCTTTTTGCAAATATTCCTCCTCGCTCCTTGCCACAAGTTCCTCCATCCCGATCTCCCTCAATTGCGCCCCGGAACACCTCGAACGCGTCGTTTTCCCATTGCAAGCCACCACAGGAACCCCCAACTGCAGTGGGTCCACAGTCGAAATGCTCCCGGCAAACGGAAAGGTATCCAGATAAACATCCGCGATCCGCTCAAATTCCATCACTGCCGCGCGATTCGGCAGCGAAGGCCCGATCACCACCCGACTGGACTTCACCCCCGCCTCATTGAGCACCCCTTCCAGCACCCTATTGAAAGAAGCCTCCGGCAGTTTGTTCGTCCAATTTGGATTGAAGGGCAACAAGCACAAATACGCCTCCGGAACCTCCTTCAAAAGCCGCGCCCAGGCTTGCAGCAACTCGAGAGGCATCTTGAAGCAACTGGCTGCATTGAAGAAAACCGGTGCCCCGGCAGGTATTCCGAGTTGTGCGCGATCCGGCACCGCGCCCGCCGCCGCTCGCGGTTCGCACGAGTAATCCAGACAAACCGGCGGCCCATCCAGTAGGATCAGCTTCTCGTGGAATTCCTCCTCGCTCAGTCCCGGGCTGTAGGCCAGATAACCCGAGAGAAACGCATCGCAGCTCTTGAAGCCTACCGTCATCGGCGAGCAATGCGAGACGATTTGAAGCGGCGCCAACCGGAACGCCGCCAGCAACGCAATCTGGTTCGTCACTGCCGAAATATTCGTCCCGATGATGATCGCATCCAAACTCGCATTCCGAATCATCCTCACCCGCTCGCCAATCGCCTCGGGAAGAAGATGCATCCCATCCGCCAAAGCCCGGCACCGATCTTCGATCGCCCCCGGATTTTTCACGCAATGGAACAAATGAAGCTCGAATCGCGACTTATCTAACTGCATCGCCGGCATCGTAACAAAAGTCTCCGTCTGCAAACCAAAATGGGCATTCAAAATCCCAACACGGATTTTCCGATTTCCGCGCTTGGCAGGCCTCAACTTAGCCGGCATGGCCAAGTCGCCACCGAGTTTTTCCAAAGAATACTCGATCACCCTCGCCCGGAGCCCTGTTAGCTCCCTGTTGCTTTCCGGCGAGCAATAAGCCGGAATTTGATTGGTCAATTGCATCGCCACCGTCGCCAATTCCCTGGTCAACTCCGCCCTCGGCTCCTTCTCGATCCTCCGCACCGCCTCGCGAAGCCAGAAAAGTAAATGCTCGCAGTATGCCTCAGCCTCCCCCGGATGCTGGAAAACCTCGATCGACTTGAAAACATATTCAAAAAAGGTTTTACGAAACTCTTTGGCCAGTTTTGATAACTCGGTAAATTTTGGTATGAGATGTGCAGGTTTAAATAATGCCGCGGCAAAGAAAGCGGTTTTTTGGCCTCTCTGCTCGGTGGAATTTATAGTTTGCAAAAAATCCTTATCCTCAGCAGAAATAATCTCGGCTTGTATTCCACCCAATAAAAGCGCCGAGTAGGAATCTGTAGATTTGTCTTGGAGCAACCTATCCAATTGCCCCTTATCTGCTTGGAATATCAACTTAGCTAATTTAAACCGCAAACTTTTTACTTTTTCTAAAATTTCAGGATCAGAGGGATTTGCGCGCCACGAGCCAATAACCCCAAGATCGGAAGGCTGGGAAGGTGATCTCGTAGAAATTTTCTCCAGCATTTGCGCGGCCAACCGCTTATGGAATATCGGGAGATTTTTGAAATCAATGGATTCCGCAAGCTTCCTGTAAAAAATTTCCCAGTCCCTTTGAATGATGCCGGTTTTTACATTATCTCTCGTGGCTTGACCTTGGTGCAACCGGAAGGTGGATAATTGTTCATCCACAAACCCGATGTTGGAAACTATCATCATCCTCAGCCACATATCCACATCCACAAGCTGTCGCAAGTTTGGATCAAACCCGCCCAAGGAAAGCAGCACTTCTTTATTGAGAAGGACGGTTGTTGGTTCCCCAACTTTATTGATCGGATTAGCTAGAAGTTTGGGGTCATGAAGCAAATCGCTTCCTTTTTGAATTTTTTGAAGCCTTGACCAACCTCTATGAAGATCAATTGAGTCCGCTGGTATCATGGTGCCACCAACCGACTCCACCCCGCGGCGCGAAAAAACCATGCCGATATTGGACTCCCTCTCGGCAACTTCCACTAACTTCTGAACACAAGTGGACTCCAAGTGGTCATCTTGAAAGAGAAATTTAATGTATTTCCCTTTTGCTTGTTCGATGCAGAAATTCCAATTTTCTACCAATCCCAAGCGAGCGTGTTTAAGGATCCTGTAAGGAAACTTGGAATCTCTCAGGGCATGATCGGCAATCTCACAAGTCCTGTCCGTTGAGGAATCATCTGAAACGATGATTTCTATATTCGGAAAAATTTGCGATATAGCAGATAGGAGTGTTTTTTTTATAAAAAGCTCGCCATTGAAAGTCGGAATACAAATACTAACTAATGGCTCATGTTGAGTTGTATTGTTTGTAGTTTCAGACTCCAAATTTATGAGAGAGTCGTTTTCTGAATGCTCGGGAGTTTTTTTCGCATATCTCTCCTGAACTCTTTCAGAAATCTTAACGCCAGTCAGCGACTCAATGACTTTTTCATGAAAGAAATTGGCGTTCTCTATATCATTGAGATTCTTGAAATCCCTTGCCGCATTCAAGCAATGCATGATAAACCCGTTATTCACCTTGGCCAAAAGTTCAGGTTTTTTGGCAAAGTGATCTCTCAACAAATCAAATAAATGAACAGTTTTTGCACACCTTGTTGCCTGATTTTGTGAACTCCAACTACTTTGCCCATGCAACCTGTAGTGCGACATAACTTCGTTTATGTAGAGAAATTTTCCTTTCTCTGCCAATAGAATACAAAGAGGCCAGTCCCCCATCGGTGCGGTGTGATACCATTCCGGAAATTCACCCAGCATGGATTTTCGAAAGACAATTGAGGAAGTATGAATGAAATTACTCCCAAGTAATTCCTCAATCGAATGTATTAAAGATGGATTTTGAGGACGAAGTTGTCCGGACGCTTCCATTTTTTCATTTACCATTAGCGTGTTGTGGAAGCAAAAACTGGCTGTTGGATTTTGTTGTAATAAGTAAACCTGTTTTTGTAGTTTTGTTGGGTCTGTCCAGTAATCATCACCCTCACATAGTGCAATAAAATCACTACGCTGCATTTTTAGCAAATTACCGAAATAAGCATTTCCTTTCGACCATTGGTTCTCGTTTTTGAGCATTGTCCAGAAGAGCTTGGGATATCTTTGCTCATATTCGCATACGATATCCGCAGTGCCATCGGTCGAAGCATCATCATGGATAAAGATTTCCACGGGAAAGGTCGTCTCCTGCATTAGAAACCCCTCGATAGCATCTCGGATGAAATTGACATGGTTGTAGGTGATGCAAAAGATACTAACCACTGGCACCGTTCCTTCGGGCCAGACTTGATCAGTTATGCGAACCGGTTTTTCTAATCGCAGCATTTGAAATTTGGCTTGTTGAGATTTCACTTTTTAACCGATTCTGTTAATAGCTAACAGTTAATTCGTTACTGAATTGCAAATTATTGCGAGCACCCGCTGCACGGTCTCCACCGCCACCGTTTGGCCCGTAGGTAACACGATGACTCTTTCTGAAATGCGCTCAGTCTCGGGAAGGAGCAGACCGGCGTTGGGTTGCAGGGATCGGTAGGGCTCCATTTTGTGGCAGCCAGGCCAGAAGTATTTTCTGGCAATGATGTTTTCCGAATGAAGTGCTTCCACGATTTCGTCGCGGTTTCGAGGACAGGCTTCGGGGTCCACTTCGATCACTACATATTGATAATTGTTCCTCTCGGCAGGATCGTAGTCGATCACCGAGATTCCAGGCAGATCGGCTAACCCAGCTTTGTAGGCCTCGTAATTCCAACGATTCACCGTGATAATATCCTCCATCGCTTCCAGATTGGTCAGCCCCATGGCAGCGGAGATTTCGTTCATCTTACCATTTATGCCGAGGTATTCAACTTTGTCGAACCCAGTGAAGCCGAAGTTTGTCATCATACGCATTTGGTAGGCCAATTCATCGTTGTTCGTTGCAACAACTCCACCTTCCAGGCAGTTAATGAACTTGGTCGCATGGAAGCTGAAAACCTCGCATTCGCCAAAGGTGCCGAGCATTCGCCCGCCCATAGAGCAGCCGAAGCCATGCGAAGCATCATACATGACCTTGAGATTTCGCTTGACAGCGATGGCTTCGATTGCCTCCGTATCGCACCCCCTGCCCCACACATGCACGCCAATGATTCCGGTCGTCCTCGGCGTGATCAAGCGCTCGATCTTGGCCGGATCGATGTTGTGCGTCGCGGGGTCCATGTCGCAAAAAACAGGGGTTATCTCCTGCCACTGCAACGCATGGGCCGTGGCTACGAAGGTGTAGCTGGGCAAAATCACCTCCCCCTTGAGGCCGAGAGCCCTGCAGGCAATTTCGATGGCTGCCGTGGCATTGCACATGGCGAGCGCATGCTTGACTCCCAAGGTCTCAGCAACCCGTTTTTCAAACTCCTGAACAACAGGCCCATTATTGGATAACCAACGGCGGTCTAATATATCATTGACCCGAGCAAGAAAAGATTCACGGTTCCCAATATTCGGGCGCCCGACATGTAGAACAGGTTTATCCATTTTTCTTTTGGGGAATAAAATACATCACCGTTTCACTCCATCCCTCGGTATAGTGCCGCAGATAGATATCGTAATCTGATCGCATACTCAAAACAAGTTCAGGTATTTTCCAAAAATCTGCTGCATTATGATAAACAGCAATCGCTAATTTAGGTTGGTTTTCCAAAATACACTGCTTTGCTCCAACGAGCGCTTTCATCTCCCAACCCTCCAAGTCCATTTTGATAAATGATACGGGACCTGAAATTTTAGCGTCTATCGTTTTTACCGGAATCTTAATGTCTCCTATCGTGCTTACGGAACTGGCTGATCCTGCATCTGGATTAAAACTTAATTGTCCGCCGTGGTCGGAAACACCCTCTTGAAAAAAATGGACACTATGGAATCCAGCAAGACGCGACTTTGCTTCAGCCATGTTAGCCGGCGAAGGCTCGAAAAACCAAACTTGTCCATACTCTGGGCATCGCTTACAAAATTGTTCCGTTGTATCACCATCAAACCCGCCACAATCTACAAAAACCTCTCCTTTTTTAAGTTCAAAAAAAGATTCAAAATATTGATCTGCTAATCTCACAGAATAATCTGCCATGAAGGAGTAATCGCCTGAAAGTCGAAACTTCGTAATCTCATCGAACACTTTCAGCGACTCCTTGTCAGCAAGGAGTGATTTTATCTTATCCCATTTTGCTCTGTTGTTTTTATAATCCGCCTCCATTTCTTGAACAAAAAATGGTATAGGAAAAGAAGACGGCCTTGCATTGGCAATCTCCCAATATTTAATGATCCGTATAGTGGGATATAATGACTGAATTCTTCTTTCCGCAGAGATCGGAGCAATCGATGTAGAGCAATTTACAATAATTGCATCACTTGGCAGCGTGTCAGGCTTTTGAACTTTTATGCCTTCCCAAGTATCACCAATTAAACAAGAATCATCTAAAATACCATTCAAGGGTATGGATTTGTTTAGATTGATAGTTTCCTGATTTTTACCAATTGCGTAAACGGGCGCTACTCGCCCGACAGCTAGCAACTGGAGCAATGCTTCCTTGACACTTTTGAAATGACTCATGATTTAGAAAAAAGACTACTCCGAGGATTGAATTTGTTCCCACCGCCTTGAGTGGCTGGATCTAACCATGGCTTCAAGGAAATCCAACCCCTCAACAGCCAGATCGGCTCCAAAAACCTCCTCGGATTCCTGTTTGCCATTAACTCTAAAACCGCTGAGCGCTGCATGTATGTCAAAATACAAATTCGCCAGCGCCTCATTGAATCCCGCAGGATGCCCAGATTTGAATCGCGTGTAGCGAGGAAGTGAGGCAACCTTCGCATTCGAAGCTCGATCAAAAACTTGCCGCCTACCATCAGCGAATGAAAGAAGCAACTCCTCTGGGTTAAGTTGATACCACTCTGCAGATCCTTTGGATCCATAGATTCTTAATCTCAAGCCATTCCTGTGCCCCAGAGCACATTTGCTAAACCAAAACTGTCCTTGGACGCCTTGGGCATAACGGGCGAGACAACTAACATTGTCAACCACCGGAAACCAACCTCGACTTGATTGATCAGCTACTACCTCCATCGGCTTTAGGCCAATCAGATAGTAAACCAACTCATGCAAATGAACAGCGAGATCCAAGTGCAAAGTTGGAACCTGCCCGTCTTTTTTCCTCCAGTCCTGAGGAATAGGCTTATTGCCATTGTCATCCACTCGCAAAAATCCCTCTTGAGGCATTTCTGCTTGGAAATGCAGGATATCGCCCAAGATGCCTTCTCGTATTATTCGCCGAAGCTCACGAACCATTGGATAACCTGAGTAATTATAAATTACAGCAAGAAAGCCTTTTTTTTGATTACAAAGGGATTGAATTTCCCTCGCCTCTGCACTTGAAGTTGAGAGCGCCTTTTCACATATCACCGGAATCTCTGCTTTGAGGCATTCCAGAACCATTTCATAATGCAATGGTGTTGGCGTGAGTAGCACAACGGCATCTAGGTTATCTTTTTCCTTATCTATCAAGCTGCTAAGACTTTTATAGACATGAGCAGATTTTACACCATATACCTCTCCAGCATTGCGATTTACATCGGCATGACGACTAAAAGCACCTGCTTTCAAATTCCATAACCCATCCATTCTAGCCGCAACAAAGTGAGCATAGCCCACGGCGGAATTTGGAGCACCACCAAGAAAAGCTAAACGAAATTGTTGGTTAATCATAATTGGGGGGACATTAACGAAGTGCGCAATCACCTACATCTTGCCTGTGATTATTCTCATAAATTATTTTCAAAACTGCGCCAAGACCAACCGCAGGCTTTTCAAGATCATATGATATAACCTTATGCAGTTTAGGAAGATTATAGAAGGGAACACCTGGATACATGTGATGTTCCACATGGTAATTCATATTCCAATAGAGAAAGCAAAGAATAGGATTAAGTAAAATAGTCCTAGTGCTTTCCCTATAATCCAATGAGTCATTGTGCATACCACAGTGCTGAGCAGTCGCCAGCATATTTGCAAACCCATTGCAAATAAATGCACCAAAGGTAATAAGTAAAATTCCCTCCCAAAACCCTGTAAATAAAAAAATCAGAAATAGCGTGGATTGCGAGATGAGAAGAATTTGTGCAAACAGGATCAAATCGCGCATTGAATTGGGACCTTGCATCGGAAACTGACAGATACTTGTCTTGGTGGGCACAATACCCCTAGCGTTGAGCATGTGAATGCGTAAGCCTCTAAAAAATCTCGGAATGTCGATTGTTGAAGTCAAGATAATATTAAGCATTTTCCTACACAGCGTAGTTTTAACCTCCTCATCTAAATGAGAATCCAAGGTATGCATGTGGTGAGTGGAGTGTGTTCTTCTAAAATAAACTGGGTTTGTCCAAGAGAGTAAACAAAATAAATATAACCAGAATTCATTTGCTATTCTGTTCTTAAAAACAGAGTTGTGTTGCAACTCATGGCTCGCTCCCACCCAACTAAGAAACGAAAAAGTGATGCCATAAAGTATTAACGAAATTCCAGCACACGGGAAGTTTCCAATATCGACAAAAAATACGAAAGAAAATCCTGCCCCAGCCACCAAACCAATATGGCCCAAGCAGTGTATCCATGCTTGAAATTCATTTTTATATGGAGCGCTTTAAGTGTGTTTTTATCAATTTTTGTGCGGTAATACATTTTTTAAAGGATGGAGTTTCCATGTTAACCATTAAAATTAACAATTTTCTTCTGGATATCAGCAAGATCTCCCTGAAATGAAATAGCCAGCATCGTGTGTGCTATAGAAAATATTTGATGAGTTTGGGCTTTTTCTTTTAAATATTTCTCTACGTCCGTGTGAATATTAGAACCATAATCATGCCAAAGTATTACACTATTTTTTTGACACATTATTATGGATTTTTCAGTATCATTTTTAATAGTTTCATAATCATGTCCTCCATCAATAAAAACAAGTTCCTGAGACCCCTCTAATCCATGTTGAATTGGATCAAAAGCTAAACTATTCTGAAAAATTTGGACAATTTTCTTCTTCACAACCTCAGGCGCGCGATCGATATAATATGCACCTCTCTGTTTGAACTCACGTTTCAAATAGTCATCATTTTCATAACCATCCATAATGTCTAGTTTTTTATTCAAATCGATTTTAATTTCTTCCGGCGGCAAATCGAGCGTAACCACTTTCGCTCCCTCTCCTGTATTACGAGCAAATAACAGAGCACTACTCCCATTAAAAGTTCCGATTTCAAAAATAGACTTGGGATTAACTATCTTAAGAATAGCACATATTACTGCACACTCATAAGTTAGAAGGCTACCAATGCCGGTAGGAGGCAATATTGAAATAACATCAATGTTCTCATTTGGAAACATCTCTTCAGCTACACTGAATACTGCTTTTGGTTTTACTTTTATTATATTTTCATTTATTTTCATATTATTTTAATCAAGATGTGGTTTATTTGGTTATATAAAAATTGAAACCATAGAGACTACCAGCAAGCAGGCTCTCATAGAGCGATTCCTGCTCCGTATCCGATTGCGCTTCCAAAAAAAATAATCCAGCCCTTCCATAGGGACTCGACTTAATAAAATCTCCCGCCGTAGCCAAGGGAACAAAGAACTTCAAATTCAGCGTTTGTTTAAAGCCGAAACCCCAAAGGCAATCACCATCCTTCGATGTCGCCGTATGCCGAATGATCCGTTTCTGCAAAGTCCCCGCATTTTGCGGTAACGGTGCCCCGCCAAGAAAGGAAGCTGCATAACTGGCCCCATAGGGATACCCTGTGGACATTTCGATTAACAAGGCATACAAATCTCCAGGGCAGCGTCGTGTGACCTCGATGATCCAGTAGCGGTCGCCGGATAAGATGAATTGAGAGTGAATAAGACCGTTAACGAGCCCAAGGCCATTGAAAAGTTTACTTGTATCAACCCTTAAGGCTTCACGCAACTTTTCTGGAAAATCAAATACCACCTTGCTTGTATTAACGGTGAATGGATTGGTTGTGCAATCTTCTTGCACCACAAAGTCTGCAACTACTTTCCCCGCCTGCAAGAATGCAGAATGGCTATAAAGTTGCCCGCTCACAAAATCCTCAATAAGCGCGGTCTGTGTTTTCGAAGCCTCGCAACCCAAGGAGTAGGCAGCTTGCAAACTATCGCGTGTAGGGTTTTTAACAATCGTAATTCCTCGTCCGCTGAATTCATCCACCGGCTTCACAATCACCGCATCGCAATGCAAAGCCTGCTCAAAATCTAAAACTTTAGGAACAGGAATCCCAAGACGCGTTGCAACTGCGCGAAACTCACTTTTGTCATTGATAGCAAGCGTAGCTTCCACGGAATCAATTCCTACAAAGCGACCTCGATTGACCTCTGCACAAACCTTGTAGGATACATCTGTGCAGCCTGGCACAATGAAGTCAAAACCCTCCTGATCGATCAACGCATCAAGCGCGGATGCATCTGAGTAATCCAACTGGATAAAATTCGGGCAGATCTTCGCCAAAGGCTCATGACAGTTTACTCCCACCACGAAAACCTCATGCCCCTTGGCCAGAAGCGATTGGTAGATCGTGTAAGCAGCACGATTGGTATCGACTAAAAAAACCTTGCCCATTCAACGATGATTTTTAAGCATATGCTGTGATTTTTTGATCGATAAATCCTTCTTTTTTGATGAATACTATTTCAATAAGCCAGAGTGCATTGTGTTTTTGTGTTCTATTTAGATCGGTGATATCAAATACGGTAAAATCCCTCTTACCCATTTCCCATACTACATTTTTAATACTATTTTTAAACATTTTATTCATCACAGAAGCTTCCATTAATAGGACTTCTGCATTCTCGATGGTTGATTCTGCGCCTTTCAGGACTTCGAGGTCCCATCCCTCGGCGTCAATCTTTACCAATTCAGGCTGAGGAAGGCCGAGCGTCGGTAAATATTCATCCAGCGTGACAACAGGCGCTTTCACCTGTCGAACACCGAAAGACTCTGCCTGCTCGGCTGTAAAAGAAAAACTAAAGCTATCGTCGCGATCCGAAGTTGTTAAGTCCATCATGCCTGAGCTTGCTCCGACCCCTTTTGCATGAAATTTGATTTGGGGATTCTTAATGAGATCCGTGAAACTCGCGGAAAGATACGCCTGGGGTTCGAATAGCGAATAATACGCATCAGGAAAATATTGCAGCGCATTTCGTGTCCACGTCCCACGATTTGCACCAACATCGACAATGTGCGATGGATTGAATCCAAGATTTTTTATACACTGAAAAAACTGCGCTTGGAGGTAAGGTGCAAGGTTGGGTAGCATATGATGTGTTTTTTTATTAAGTTTAGATTTCTGAACTTCTTTTAGATCTGGCCGTAGGGCCAGGAATTAATATTTAATAAATTAGCGTTTGAGGGGGGCATTTGAGTTTGTTTGAGGTGTTTGAGGTCTGAGGGGTCAGGCATTATTTATTGATATTTAAGCGATCAATATGCATGTTTCGAATTTCAGTGTTCAATAAGGCTATGGATAGTGAATTTGTAGGAGTGGAGCAATTAAAAAAACTAAAATGGAGATGCCGAAAAGCCGAAACGATAAAGAGTGGCGGGTTGCTGGTGACGCGTGAGGAACACAGATAGCGGAATAGTTTGAATGAACGCAGATTGGGCTGCCGCAGAGCATTTTTCATGCCGAGTGGCAATACGCCTACGCGATCAGCGAGTCCGGAGAGACGAGCTGAGATACTGAAACGGGTCATGTATGCAACTGATTAGTAGATATTTAAATTGAGGAAAATGCAGGTGAAATTTCTCTACCAACCGCCCGAAGGCTATGGTGTCTTTTTCGCAAATCTCGATCCAGTTCTCCGTCACTGGACTGTGAACCAAGAACTTCTTCAAGCTCCTCACCGGTGAGGTTGGCGGTTCCTTAAACATATGTGAATAAACGCGAACTTGAGTTTATAGAGAAGTCCCACACATTGTGAATTTTTTTAAAAAAGAAAAGACTCATTTTTTGTTAACTCAGAAAGATCATATTCTGCGCGGCATTTTTTCTCCGGGAACCGGGCTCCAGTGCACTTTCCGGTTCCATTCTTGAGCTTCTTTCGGGGTCAGCTCCCTGCCACCCATAGCTATGATCCATCCGTCGAGCTCTTCGACTGTGGGGTTGACAGCAAGAAACGGAATGAAACCGGCAAGCTTGGAGGAATCTTTCGTGGGCAAGGAATTGAGCTTTAATTTGTTCATAATTTGATTTAAATGTGGAAATAGCTAGAGCGAAAACCTGTTTTGAACTAAGGTCATCATACCATATTTTTTGTAGTAGTCCCCCTTTTTTTCCTAATATGTCGAGATGAGGGCAACTATGCGCTGTATAGAATCTTTGAACCCGGATCCGGCGATGGAATAGTTTTGACAAAAATAATCGATTTAAACAAATGACTTACAGAGAATCAGCCAGCTCTGAAAATGTCCCCGCTTTTGGCTGCATGTCCTTTTAGTGCAATTCCGTTCATTTTGTTAATTGATTCACTGCGATCACCCTTCGGGCTGCCTGCAGCAGTCTTTCTTCGCTTCGCTCCGATTCTGTCTAAAATCCGTTTTCGGTTTTTCCAACGCCACGGAGTCCTGTGAGGAGGAGGCTCTTCTCGGATTTTCCCAGTCTGACCCGGCCAAAAAGAATTTGAGCTTGGCGCAAAACCTGATCTCGACCAACCAAATCTGACGGGGGAGAGCCTGCGCCTGGAGAGAAGGGGTTTTGAATTGAGTCCATGATCTCTACTAAATTATATCTACCTATACGAAATATTCAATAGAGATCCTTATAGATTGATAGATTTCCGGCGGGGATTTTTTGGAGCGAGTTTATAGCCCTATCATCTCCCTCTTGACATCGAGGATGATCGGGAGGCTCAGACATCCTGACCTCTTTCCATCGCCTTGCGCATCGCAGGGAAACCGGCTGATCCCCATTTTGCCAACAAAGCCACGGCCATTCGAAAATCAACTGCGAACCGTGAGCCAGGGGAGGAAGACGCGCTGAATTTGTAGCGGAACTCGGACCGAGTTTCGACGGCGCTTGGCGTGGCCTCGCGAGCTGCAGTCGAAATTTCAAATGCCGCGCTTTTCGCGCATGGTCCCGGGGAGCGCGCCCGCCCTCGGGTGCCGTCGGGTGCGCCTCGCGCCCGACTTGTCGAAACAACCACCGGCCTGCGGCCGCATTTTTTCAACTCAGCCCGCGAGGGCGCGTGCTGGTGCACCCGGGGGCGGGTGCGCTCCCCGGGACCTCGGCGCTGCCGCGCCATTTTTTGCGGCGCAGCCGCCTCGATTCCTGTAGCGGAACTCGGA
>Ga0247844_1006957_pt1 | contig 13184 bp, 10 predicted proteins | sample LaCtaG_FD_192421 | JGI IMG/M metagenome (GOLD analysis project Ga0247844, IMG submission 192421) | Freshwater microbial communities from meromictic Lake La Cruz, Castile-La Mancha, Spain - LaCruzMarch201714.5m_1 | ecosystem: Environmental > Aquatic > Freshwater > Lake | place: Spain: Castile-La... | reverse complement strand
ATCCACGCGCGGGCTCAGCACCCCGGCCAGCCAGGCGGCGGCCGCGGCACCGCAGAGCACCGTCAGGACCCGGCGCGGGGCGGGCTGGCCGACCGCAGCGCCGACCTGCCGCAAGGCCCAGCGCAACAGCGCATAGACGATCCCCAACAGGAGCGCCAGACCAAGCGCGCCGCCGAGCACCAGGGGCACGGGCGCGGCCTCGATCAGCATGGCCGCCACCCCGGGCAGGTGCCGGGCGTCCCAGAAGAGATTGATGGGGCGGCCGTAGAGGGCCGGGGCGGTGACCGCGGCGTAGCGCCCGACCGCCAGCAGGGTGAGGAGCACGGCGAGCCCGGCCAGCAGGCGCCGGGAGGGCGGGCCCCAGACCCGCGCACCCAGTGCCAGTGCCAGCACCAACAGGGCGATCTCCGCGGACAACTCGCGGCGGACTTCCACCCAGGGGGTCGGCCAGTGGTTCTGGAAGCTCAAGGCGGTGTTGAGCAGCACGAGCGCGGCAACCAGGGCCAGCCGGCGCCATAAGGCCGGCCGCCGCGGTTGGGAACCGGCCTGCGCGCTACCGCGATCCGGCATCGATCGCTGCCCCAGGCTCGAGCACATCGCCCACCCCGCCTGGGTCCCGGCCGCGCTGGTGGAAGTGCGGTGTGTCCCGCGGGGTCATGGCGTGCCTGCGGTGGGCGGGTCCAGGCCCGCCTGCCGGGCCGGGGTACCGGATCGATCGTGGCGTTCGTCAGTGACCTTCAGCCCTGGCGTCTCCTCTGGCATCAGAGTCTTCGCGAGGGCCAACCCCTGCTCCCATCGTTCCAGTGCCTCCTGGTCGCGACCCTGAAGGAAGGCGGCATTCTCCGAGTCCATCAGCGTCTGAATGCGCTCCACCTCGGTTTCTGCCACCCCCATGACGACCACGCCAATCCGGCCCCCTTGGACCCGCGCCTCCCGCGGCTCACCGGCACGGAGGCAGTGCAGGGTTATGCCCTGCTCCACCGGGGTCTTGCTCGCCACCGCAACGAGCTGCTCTATGGAGTCGAGTGGTGTGTCGCCATAGGCGATGAGCACATCCCCAGGCTGGATGCCCGCCGCCGCGCCTTGTCCATCAGGAAGGATCTCGACTGCCAGCACGCCCTCGGAGCGGCCGAACAGGTTGGGCCGCTGCTGCTTGAGTGTCCGGGCGGCCAGCAGCATCGCCGCCACCGCATCCTCGGTCGGGCCGGTTGCCGGTGCGGACGGTGGCTCGTCTTGCGCCCAGGCGCCGACCGGCACCAGAGACAGGACCAAGAGCAGCGTCAGGATCAGCGGTGCGAGCGTGCGCCTGGGCATTGATTCCTCACTCGTCGGTGGTTTCCATCCTGCGGCCCGCGCGCGGCTCAATCCGCCACGGATCGCGATAGGAAGGCGCCCGTTGTTATTCAAGACAGACACCTACGCCCATAATGAAGCGGACTCCTTGCGTGCAGGCAACGACCGGGATTGTAGCGGGTCGGACTCGGCATGTCCCTGTTGCCCGCTCAAGGCCCCCGCATTGCCCAAACGCCGGGGATCGGTTTCCGGACAGGTGCGCGCGGGACTCGCGACGCAGAGCGTCGCAGGATGTATTCCCACGCGGAGCGTCACTGCCGTTAAGTTAAGCGCCGCAACCCAAGCCCCTGGAGTCCAAGGCTTCAGCCTTGGAGCGCGCCAAGGCTGAAGCCTTGGACTCCAGGCAGAAGCGACAGTGAGCCTTAACTTAATGGCACGCCCCGATCAGTAAAGCGATCATCGCGGGTCTTCGGCAAACACCTCGTCGAGCGTCTGTGCCGCGAGCACACGCCGACCCCAGGCCATCAGGCGTTCGGCATCGGCCTGCCCCAGTCGCTCGATCGTCTCCGCGGGGAGGGCGCCGAAACGCTGCTCCAGCAGACCGCGCAGGAACAGCCCGGCACCGCGCACCTCCCCGCGGCGCTCGACATAACTGACATAGGGCATCTTAAGGCTCTCCTCGATCGCGAAGATCGCATCGGTGTATTGCAACTCCAGATCGTCCGGCAGATACAGGATCCAGTCGAGGAACCGGTACAGGTCGATGATCCGCTGTTTCGACAGCCCGCGCTCATAGAGTCGTCGCGTCAGCGCCAGCTTGCGCAGATAGCGGGCCTGGACATCGTGGCGCGTCGCCTGTGCCGCCAGGTGGGCCAGCACGACGGTAGCGAATGGGTTGTCGTCGGCCTCCAACGCGGCCTGTCGGGAGGCATAGTCGATCAGCTTGACGCTCGGGAACACGAGCCCGAGTCGGCTGCCCCAGCGGCTGATTTCAAAACGGCTCGGACGCCAGCGGCGCGTCGTGTCCGCCAGCACGGCGAGGCTCGCAATCTCGCATCCATAACGGTCGAAGAGCCGATAGGCATAGGTGAACATGCGGCGCGGAAAGGCCGCGTCCGGCTGGCCCTGGACCTCGACATGGACCAGCAACCACTCCTCGCTCCCGTCGACCAGAAAAACCTTGAGGAGTTTGTCAGCATAGCGCCGCCCCAGCTCGGCGTCTCGCACCACTTGAGCCAGTTCCTTGTCCAGGGTCTCGAATCCCCGCGACCAGTCGATCTCGGCCGCGGCGGCAGGGAAGAAGAAGACCATGAACTCGGGAAAATAGACCTCCAGGATCTCTTTCCAAGGGCTATCGTAATCGTCAGCCATCCCCGGAACTCCTGCGCTTCGTCGTCGTGTCACTGTAGGACGCCTGCGGGGGCATGCGCAAGGGGCGGGACCGCACGGCCAATCCGTTCTAGCCTGCCGTCGCTGGCCGTCCCCGCCGACGGCGGCGCGAGTTCTCGGTCATGCCCAGGTAGTCGAACACGAGGCGGACGTTGCGCGCCAGACGTTGGATGGTGGCGGCGACGGTGTCGCGGGATTTCGCCTTGATGGTACCGATGGCGAAGCGGCGTAGCGCGGTGATGTTCGCCGGGCCGTGGCCGGTGCGGAGAGTGCATCGGTCCTCGTCCCAGTTCCAGTCGAGGATGTAGTGGCAACTGTTCTCGATGCTCCAGTGGCCGCGGTTGAAGGCCAAGATGGCGGCGGCATCGGCGCGGTCCGGGGTGTGGTCGGTGAGGCCGTAGACGGTTTCGGTCGAACGCTTGCCGGTGGTTTTCTCGATGACCTCGCGCTCGATGACGAAGGCTTGGCCGACGCCCGGAAAGTTGAGGTAGTGGTTGAGGCGTGAGGTGGTCCAGATCGCGCGCTGTTCGATGCGGCCGTGGGCCAGGGTGGGCGGCTCGCGGAAGTCGGGCGGTGCGCGGTCGCGGTCCGCGAAGATCAGGCGGATATCCGCGTGCAGGGTCGGCTGGTTGTCTTTGACGGTGAAGACGTAGTGGGCGTCGTGTTCAAGGACGTAGTCGGCGAGCTTGCGCTGGGTCAACAGGGCGTCGGTGGTGATCGTCTTGCCGGTGATGTCGAGCGCTTCAAGGAGCGGGATGACCATCCCGATCTCATTGGTTTGCTTGACCTCGTCGCCGCCGTCTACGGGCAGGGCGCCGACTTTTTTTGGGTGTAGCAGGTGTGGCTCTGGTGGCCGACGACGCCCAGGATGTGGGTTTGGCGACCGTCGTCGTCGATGGCATTGCACATCGTTTTGCCGTCGATGGCCAGTGCCTCGTCGTCGGCGTGCTGGAGGTTCCAGCGCTGCAAGGCGCCGCTGAGCGTGTCCGGGTCCGTGCGGATCAGCACCTCACGCAGGACGCTGCGGCTGGGCACCAGGTAGCGACCGTCACGGTAACGACAGCGAAAACGCGCCCGCGCCTGTTGGCTCAAGTCCTGCGCCCACAGGCTGATGGCCTTATAGCCGCGCATCCCGCACAGGATCGCGCCAGCGGCGATGGCCAGCACGGTGGGCAGCGGGTGGCGCCGTCCCTGGCCGCGGCGGGGGTCCGGAATGCCGGTAAAACACTCTGATAGCGAAACCATCTGGTCGGCGCTCAACATGATCTTGGGGGCTCCGTGACGATACTGGGGGGCGAGAATGGGACGTGACAGCCGGGCTTGGGCATGCACATGCAAGGGTCGGACAAAGACGCGCTTGGCCGCCTGGGGTGCGCCGCTGTAGCCGGCCCGGGTGCGGCGAAAGCCACGGGTGTCGCCCACATAACGCCAGTTGGTGGCCTGGTAAATGGTGCCGTGGAAATAGCGCGGATCGACGAAGGTCTCCAGCAACAGCAGCGGGTAGCCGAAGCGCGCGCGCCAGTCCGCGGCCAGTCGGCGTTCGCACATCGCCAGCACGCGCGAGGCGAGGTTCGGGTAGTGGTGTGCGGGCAGGATCAAGAAGCGACTGTTGTTGGCGATCAGGTGCAGGCGATCGTACTGATGGCGAAAATCCCACCCGATCCAGGCGTCACGCGCGGCGCACTTCCAAGCCGCCGCCGAGAAGCTCAGCAGCGCCAGCCACTGGCCCTGCCAGGTGGCGAGATACCACAGGGTGTGCCCGATCTTCGGCAGCGCGCCCAGGTAGTGATGGGCATCCATCAGCGCCTGGAAGCGCACCTCCTCGGACGCGGCGACGGGTTGCAGGACGACTTCGCGCAGATTCACGCTCTCGTTCTCGGGCAGCGGGGGGACCGAGGCGCTTTATACCCGGGCGGCCGGGCATTGTCCAGTGTTGCGGACAACCGCCGGGTGCAACAGGGAGACCTGGCTAGAACGGTTCCGCCCTGGGCGGGACCGAGGGATCGCGTCTTGCCGTGGGCAATTGCCCGAGCAATCAGGGACAGACCACGGACGAGCAATCAGGACCGGGCAATCAGCGAAGGTCCTTGCGGGAGCGGCCTGCGGGCGCGATGCGGCGGCGCGGCCCGGCGCGGCTGAAGCCGCTCCCACAGCGTCGCTGCGCGACTTTCATTGCTCATCCCCGGGGACTTCAAGGCGCCTTGGCCGGGGTCGCGTCCCGCGGTTCTACGCGATAGTCGAACAGGGTTCCGCCCCAGGTGCCGGTGCCGAGGCTGACCCCGGTGCGGACACTGCTGCCCTGCACCACATCGGCGAGGAACCGTTCCAGCGGATTGGGTCCGCTACCCCGTGCCCAGGATGGGACAGTCCCGCGCTCGTAATCCGCCTGGGTGAGATAGCGCGGGTCAATGGGCAACTGGGTGGTCAACATCAGCAGTGAGACTGCACCGGGGGCGTCCAATAACAGACCCACCTCCTCCTTGAACAGGTCCAGGTGCTGACCCGGGGGCAGGAGTGCCGTCTCCGCGCTCGCACCCTCTGGCGGAAAGACGCGCTTGATCGACCCGGCGGGGCTCAGCTCCAGCAGGTAGGTGTAGCGGTCGCGTTTGCTGGTGTTCTCCAGGGCGAAGCTGACCAGGGTCCCTTCCGGCCAGGGCTGCCCGGCCAGGTCCGCGATGGGGGCGGGCCGCGGGACGCGGGCGTACCAGGCGCCGGTGTCCGGAAGCCGGAAGCACTCGGACGCCGGCCCGGCGCAGGTGTCGATGCGCAGCAGGGACAGAGCGACGCTGGTCGTGCCGCCCGCCTCGGCGGTCAGACGGCGCAACTCGGTCGCGCGGCGATAGCGCTCCAGGTTGCGCGCCAGGGTCTCGACCCCCTCCCCGGTCGGCGGCAAGGGCACCATCAGGCGCTCATGGAGCACCTGCTCGCCCCGGTTCAGCACCCAGACCTCCGGCGCGGCGGCAGGGTCGGAGATCGGCAAGGTGTCCCGGCCCTTGGGCGTCTGCGCAAACTGGGGCGGGCCGTCCACGCGCTTGGGGCGCAGCACGGCGAGCAGCAGGTCCGACTCGCCCTGACGGTCCGTCCAGACGAAGCCCGGCAGCTTCTCCACCCGCGCCCGCAGCGATTTCACCAGGGGCTGGTCCCGTCCGTCCTGCACCGACAGGGCCACGACCCGTAGCGGGGCGGACGCGTAGGCGCGCTCGCGCTCGCTCACGAAGTCGCCGACGCGCAAGCTCCCGGACTCGATCCGCCCGCTGCTTGAGGTGGCATCGCTCGCGACGATGCGCACTTGCGCGGCATCCGCGGCCTCCCCGGCGGCATAGAGGCTCTCCGGGGTCACGCCCACCAGGCGGCCGGCGTTGAGGGTGACGGTCGCGCCGCTCACTTCGGTCACCAGCACCGCCGGGCGCGCGGGCAGCCCGCCGCCCAGGATCGGCCGGTCGGCGCGCTCGCCCGTGAGTTGGGGGCGCTGGTCCGTGCCCTTGACCAGGGAGACGCCCAACCCGGCGCGCTCGAAGGTCTGGCGCCAGGTCTCGCCGGGCTCGGCGCGGCTGAGCGCGGCGGCCCAATGCCAGGTGAAGAGCCCCGTATTGGCGTCCGCCTGGGGGCTGTACTCGTAGGCGCTCTGCGCGTCCCCGGCGGCACCGATGCGGATGGTACCGGCCAGCGGATGGCGCGCGGACGGGCCATGGGCCTGGGGATGCGACTCCTGAGTGTCCGGCGGCGCCGCGCGCGACACCAGCGCCGACTCGCCGCGGGTGTTGCTGGCCGAGTGACAGGCGTCCGCGACATACACCAGTTCGCCGGACTCGCCCAACTGGTCCGCCAGGCGCCCGAGCCAGCGGTTCAGCTCGTCGTCCAGGATGTCGTAGCGATCGAGCCCGGTGCTGTCCGCCCGGCGGGCGCCGAAGGACACCAGCGTCTGGTCCTTGCCGGTGCGCTCCGACCCCTGGTCGTTGAAGTCGGTCACCAGGGACCCGTGGCCCGAGTAATGGATGTAGACAAAATCGCCCGGCCGCGCGGCCTGCTCCAGGTCGGCGAAGGCGCGCTCGATCCCGGTGTGGGTGGCATCGCCATCGAGCAGGGTGCGGATCTCGGTCGGCTGAAAGCCCAGCCAGGACCGCAGTACCTCCTGCATCAGGGCCACGTCCTGGCGCGCCCCAGGCAGATCGATGAGCCCGGTCGGCGCGTACTCGGAAACGCCGATCAGCAGGGCGTGGCGGGCGGCCAGGGCCGGGGTGGCGACCGTCAGGGCCAAGAGCGCGAGCAGCGCTTGGCGGGTGAAGCTGGGGCCTTGTTGCATAGGCGCGATCTCCTGTAGCGGTGCGGTCTGCCTTCTGCTGGGGATTGACGGACGGGAGCGGTCGGATTGTCGCCGCGTCCGGTGAAGAATGTAGCGGTGTTTCGCCGCGTGTTTGGCGTCTCGGTCGTTGTCGTTGTCGTTGTCGTTGTCGTAATCGAGGCTATGACATTGAGCCGGATGGGGCATTCGTCCCGTCCGAAACGTTTGGATGGACGCCACAGCCCGACCGTCAGGTCTGACGCGAGGTCCAAAACGTTCGGGACGGGGTTGCAAACCCCGTCCCGCCTGGGCCTTGATGATAATTCCGGCCCATCAGTTAACGGCGATAACGGCGAGGTCTGTGGTCCGCACAGCGGACCCTACGGCCCCGCGCCCGTAGGGTCCGCTGTGCGGACCAGCGACCTCCCGTCCAGCTCGTCCAACTCGCCGCTCAGTGGAAAGACCCGGCAGCGTTCGAGCTGCATCAGGAAGGCGACGCGGGGCATACCCGCGAGTTGCGCCGCGCGGCCTGAGGTCAGCCGACCAAGCTCGAAGAGCTTAACGGCGGCAAGGAGCCTTAGCTCGCGCGCGAAGCCCTCGGCATCGGTCCTCACAACCAGTTCCCCATCAGCACGAAGGGCGCCCGGTAATAGGGGTGGCTCCAACGGCAGGCGGGATCGGCCGGGGGTTGGTAGGGCTTGCTACCCTTGTCGCTCAGGCTGACCGGACGGCGGGCGACGGCGCAGTCCCCCCCGGGCGCGACCCCGGCTTTGCGTCCCGCCGCCGGGCGGTCGTGGGTCCCCTGCAGCAGACCGAGTTGGGCTTGTTGCAGGGCCTGGGCCTTGGTCAGTTCGGGACGCTCGGCGCGCAGGCGGTAGAAGGTCTGCATCAGCGTGCCGGTGCTCCGGTCGGCCACCGGCCACAGGCTCGCCAGCACCCCGTGGGCGCCCTGGCGCTGGATGATCGCGCCCATGCCCTCGATCTCGGCGCCGCTGGCGTCGGCCCCGCCCATGGCGGTATTGCAGGCGGAGAGGGTCACCAGGTCCAGGTGGCGCAGTTCGAGCCTGGGCTCGCGCTCGCGCAGATCGCGCAGGCTCAGCCGCTCCCCGGTGCCGAGCAGCAGGCTCGATTCGGTGTCCCGGCCGGGGCGCAGATCGAAGTGACTGGCGATGTGCAGGATCCGGTTGGCCGAATCCGCCGCCTGAGTGCGCAGGACCGTCTCGGTGAAGGCCGCGTCGAGGAAGACGGCGCCGGGCAGGACCCCCGTGCGATCGGACTTGCCCGTGCGCACGATGCCGTCGATCTCGGCCTTGACCGCCGGCAGGGCCGTAAAGGCCGGGGGGTGCGCCTTGGTCGTGCCGAGCCCCGCGACCCGCCAGTCCGGCGCCGTCCGCCCGGCCTTCCGCTCGTCATCCCGTCCCCCCTGCCGCTCTGACGCGGCGGTGTAATAGACGATGGGCCAGCGCTCGGCGAGCCACTGGTTGCCGTCGTGCAGGGCGGCGAAGGGGACGTAGCGCAGGCGCCCGTCCAGGTGGACCAGCAGGGATTCGAGCTTGGCGGCATCGATCTTCTGGGCCAGCGGTGCGACCAGGCGGCCGTACAGCGCCTTGGCCGGGGGTTGCGCGTCCTGGGTGGGATCGGTCAGGGCCGAGCGCAGGGCCTCGATCTCGGCGGCGAGGGTCGCGGCCGGGACCTCGGCGACGGCCGTCTCCCAGCCGTCCGGGGTGGTCAGCAGGATGCGGACCTTGTTCGGTAGCAGGACGAATTGCAGGAGCCCGGTGCGGGTGCCACTGCGTTGGGACAGCGCGGCGAGCACCGCGGGCTTGGCGTCCGGTGCCTGGGCGAACCGGGTGTTCTCGGCCGCCTGACGGGCGGGATCGACGGCGGCGAGGCGCTCGGGCAGGGCGGCCAGTTGGCGTTGCAGCTCGGCATCACGTTGATCGCGCTCGGCGGTCAGACGGGCGATCTCGGCCTGCTCCGCATCGGTGCGGACGTCGGGCTTGATGCGGGTCAGCTCGCCAAGTTTCTGGGCCAGGGCCGGTGCCGGTTCGGCGGCAGCATCGTAAGCCTGGCTCCAATCGCTCTCCATGGCGTTGAGCCCGACCCGCGTCTGGCGCGGGTCGTGGGCGCCTTCCTCCTTGATGTAGTCGTAGAGTTCCTGCTCCTTGAGCATGTCCAGCACTTGTTGCGATTCGGCGTGGCGACCCTGGGAAATCAGGAGGTCGGCCAATCGACGGTAGACGTAGTCCTTGTCGGCGAGGAAGGACTGCTGTTGCTCCGGGGCGAGGCTGGCGTTGCCGACGCGCATGGACTGGATCTGGTTGATTGCGCGCTTACCGGCGAGGATGGCGGGGGCGGGTTTGGATTCCTTTTCCCAGAGCTCGCGGAGGTCGTTCCACAGGCGCCAGAGGGTCTCGGGCCGGTTAAGCTCGGCCTGCAGGGACAATGCCTGGTGGTAGTGGGACAGTGCCTCGGGGATGTGGCCCTCGTCCGCTTGCAGGGCGCCGAGGTTGCCGAGGTCCCTGGACTCCCCTGCACGGTCGTCGATCTCGCGGCGGATGGCAAGGGCCTCGGTGTGATGCCCCAGGGCCTCGGGGTAGCGGCCGAGATTGCAGTAGACGTTGCCGAGGCCGGTGAGGTCATTCGCCTCGCCCGCGCGGTCGCCAATCTCGCGGTGGATGGCAAGGGCCTGGGTGTGGTGCTCCAGGGCCTCGGGGTACCGGCCGCGGCTTTCGTAGACGAAGCCGAGATTGTTGAGGGCCAGCCCCTCCTTCGCGCGGGCGCCGATCTCGCGGGCGATGGCGAGGGCCTGAGTGAAGTGCTCCAGGGCATCGGGGTAGCGCCCGAGACTTAAGTAGACAACGCCGAGGTTTACGAGGGCCGCTGCCTCGCCCGCGCGGGAGCCGGTCTCGCGTTGGATGGCAACATTCTGGGTCAAGTGCTCCAATGCCGCGGGGTAGCGCCCGAGGCGGTCGCAAACGGCGCCGAGCACCCCGCGGGCTACACCCTCGATCTGGCGGTCGCCGATCGCCTGGGAGATAGCCAGGGCCTGGGTGGAGTGCTTCAGGGCATCGGGGTACCTGTGGAGGCCATCGTAGGCAATGCCGAGCCCGGCATGGTCTTTCCCCTCGCCCCCGCGGTCGCCGATCTTGCGGTCGATGGCAAGTGCCTCGTTAAAGTGCCGGATCGCCTCGGTATAACTGCCGAGGTAATCGAGGACGGTTCCGATCAAGCGCAGGAACCCCGCGCGCCAGAGCTCGTTTCCCTCTTGCTCGGCGCGTCCGCGCTGACTCAGGCCCCCCGGGCACAAGCGCCGTTGTCGTCAAAGAGACGGCGAAGGTTCACCCGGGGTCTTCGGCAAACACCTCGTCGAGCGACCGGGCGTCGAGGACGCGCAGGCTCCAGGCCATGAGCCGTTCCGGCTCGGCCTGGTCCAGGCGCTCCAGGGTCTCTGCCGACAAGGGGCCGAAACGCTGCTCCATCTGACCGCGCAGGACCAGCGCCACGCCGTGGGCCACGCTGCGGGCCTGGCCGCGGCGCTCCACAAAGCTCATATAGGGCATCATCAGGCTCTCCTCGATCGCGAAGATCGCGTCTGTGTATTGCAACTCCAGGTCGTCGGGCAGGCGCAGGATCCAGTCCAGAAAGCGGTACAGGTCGATGATGCGCTGTCGCGACAGCCCGCGCTCGTAGAGTCGGCGGGTGAGCTTGAGCTTGCGACGGTAGCGCGCCTGGGCATCGCCGTGGGTCTCCTGGGCCGCGAGATGCGCCAGCACCACGAGACCAATCGATCTCGGCGGCGGCATCGGGGAAGAAGAAGGCCATGAAATCGGGAAAATAGCCTTCCAGGATCTCTTTCCACGGGCTGTCGTAGTCATCGGCCATCGGGTCGCCTCCGCGTCGTATCCGGATGCCGGACTCTAGGCGAGACGCGGGACCCTGGCAAGCCGTGGTCTGTCTGTCCCGTCTGAGTCGTTGGGGATCTGCTATCAACGACGGACAGGGGCGGCCGTTTCGTCGGCCTGACCCCGTGTCGGCCCTGTCCCCGCGGCGGGCAGAAGATGGGGTCAGGCAGAAGATGGGGTCAGGTCTTTGGCAGAAGATGGGGTCAGGTCCTGACTTGTGCCTGTGGCAGTCAAGACCTGACCCCATCCTCGTGACCCCATCCTCGCCGACGGCGGTCTCGCCGCGCACCCCGGCACGCTGCCCGATGCGGCTGCGGGTGCCCGAACCGCAGCGCCGGCCGCGGGCGAGGTCGCACCGCCCGCCGAGCCACCCGCGCCCCGGCCCGAGGCCCCGGCCCTGTCGCCTGCCGCGGCGCCGGGTCCGAGCGAGCCGACGCCTGCCCTGTCACTGCCGCGACCGTTACAGTATCGAGACCTGCCGACGGTAGGGCGCTGACGAAGGCCGCGCCCGAGCCCCCGCGGAACTGCGCCCGGTTGGGTGTGGAGGCCCTCGCCCGGGACTCGGCATCGCGCCGGATCCCGCGGCATTGACTTACTTGGTAAGCCAAGCTAACTTGACTGGCAACGATCCCTTGCGCACCGCCGAGAGCCCGCCATGACCACCGTCGTCGTTTCATCCAAGGGTCAGATCGTGCTGCCCGCGTCGTTGCGCCGACGCCTGGGACTCGGCGTCGGCACCCGGCTGGAGGTCTCGGAGGAGCCCGACGGCCTGCGGCTGCGCGTGGCCCATGCGGCGCCCAGTGTCGATCTCGCCAAGCTCGCCGGCATGGTGACGGCGCCATCGCGGGGGGCACCGCGTCGCCTGGAGGACTTCGATCCGGCCTCCTTGCTGGCGCGGGGGTACGGCACCGAGCCATGAAGTCGCTCGACACCTTCGATCGGCGTTTGGCCAGACGCGCCAAGTCGCTCGCGCTCGCCCCACCGGTGGAATTGCTCGACTGAGCCCGGCGGCGCCAGTGGCTCCGGTTGCTAACGGGTGGTCCGCACCTGCTCGAGCGACTCGGCAACGGCGGCGACTCGGTCGTTGCACGGGCGCGGGCGCACCTTGAAGGCGCTGTCGAGTTCCAGCCGGGCCTCGAACTGCTGGCCCTGGTCGTCACGCAGGCCCTTGATCAAGCGCGTGTGTCCGTCGCGGATCAGGGCAGCGATCTGGAGGTCCGTCAGCACTTTACCGCAGATCGCGCGCAGGATTGCGAAGTCGCAGCCGAGGCGGCAGCGGTTGCAGCCGAAGGCGCGGGCGGTCTCCATCTTCCGGCAGCCGCAGCAGATGGTCCGGGGCCACCTTCACCTCGCATGTTATCAGGTTTATCTTAAGGCTTTCCTCCGATTGCAGCGCTTTGTTTGCTCCTGGCGACTGGGCCGCGAGATGCGCCAGCACCACGGTGGCGAAGGGGTTGTCGTCCGTCTCCAGCTCGCCCTGTCTCGATTTATAGTCGAGCAGCTTCACGCTCGGGAAACGGATCCCGAGTCGGCTGCCCCAGCAGCCGATCTCAACGCGGTCCGGGGTCATCTTGGGGGTTTCATCCGCTTGTGCCAAGGCGACTCGGGCCCCCAAGCGGCGCTTGACCGGACCCCTTGTCTGGGTGACCCTGTGCGCCCGGACCGGCAGGGGGCTGCCCGCGGGTCTTCAAGTGAATTCGGATTCGGTGACATGCCGCTGGACGAGACCGCCTATCTCAAACGCGCGACCCTGGGGCTGCTGGGCCGGTTCGAGGCTATGGCGCAGCGGCGCTTCGGCGACGAGGCGCTGGCCGGGGAGGCGGCGGGCTTTGTGCTGGATGCGCTGGCGGCGGACGACTGGCGCCGGGTGCGGGCGCATCGGGGGGAGGCGAGCCTGGCGACCTATCTGGTGACGGTCGCCGCCCGGCTGCTGGAGGACTTCGCCCGCGCCCGGTTCGGGCGGGTGCGGGTGCCGGACTGGGTGCGCGCCCGCGGGGCACTCTGGGAGCGGGTCTATCGACTGCTGTGTCTGGAGCGCCAAGACCCCGAGGCGGTGCTGACCCTGGCCGGGACCGAGGCCCCGGACGGGCCGGACCCGGCCCTGGTCGGGGAGGCCTTGCGCGGCATCCGGGCGCGCTATCCGAACTGCGGGGAACGGGGTCCCGGCGAGGTGCCGCTCGCGGACCCGGACGCGGCGGCGGACCCCGATGGAACTGGTCCGCTCGCGGCGCCCGGCACCCCGGAGCAGGATTGCCTGGAGGCGGAGCGCGCGGCCCTGCTCGCGGAGTTGCGCACGCGCTTCCTGGCATCGGGGC
>Ga0247844_1006956_pt1 | contig 13185 bp, 12 predicted proteins | sample LaCtaG_FD_192421 | JGI IMG/M metagenome (GOLD analysis project Ga0247844, IMG submission 192421) | Freshwater microbial communities from meromictic Lake La Cruz, Castile-La Mancha, Spain - LaCruzMarch201714.5m_1 | ecosystem: Environmental > Aquatic > Freshwater > Lake | place: Spain: Castile-La... | reverse complement strand
GGAAGATTTAATAACAACTTTGTTGTTTACTTGAAATCCCATCCAAGCCGCTACTAGATGTTGTTGATTTTGAGGATTTACGGCCAAGTAAGGTTCTCCTTCAAAGGTTGTACCTTGAGATACAAGTGTGTTTTGAGCAAAAAATTGAAACGAAAAAAAACAAACGAATAAAATTAATAAGCTTTTCATGATAGTAGAATTTGTGTTAGCAGTGTAAAAATACGAATTCATTAGTTAAAAACACTTTCCGAGCTGAGACAAAAAAAAAAGTCCAGAATTGCTTCCGGACTTTCTTAATAAAAATGTTGAGCTATTATTCGCTAACAACTTCAAATTTGAATGCTTGTTTAACACCTTTGTAAAGGTTAGCTTCTGCTTCAAAAGTTCCAATTTCTTTAATTGGTTCGTCTTTAATTTTTAAAGATTTACGATCGATTTCAAAACCAGCTTTACGGATTGCTTCAGCTAATTGAACCGTGCTAACAGAACCAAAGATTTTACCATTTTCACCTGCTTTCGTAGCAATTGTAATAGTAAGACCTTCAATTTTAGCAGCCAATTCTTGAGCTTCAGCTAACATTTTAGCTTCTTTGTGTGATTTTTGACGCATAATTTCAGCGTGTGCTTTTTTAGCACTTGGTGTTGCCAATACAGCATAACCTTGAGGAATCAAGAAGTTACGACCATAACCTGGTTTCACATTAACAAGCTCGTTTGCATAACCAAGCTTATCTACATTTTTCTTTAGGATAATTTCCATGATATTTTTAGTCTTTTAAGTTCAACAATAGGCTTATTTCAACATATCACCAACATAAGGCAAAATCGCAAGGTGACGCGCACGTTTGATTGCTTTGTTGACTCTTTTTTGGTATTTAGCTGAAGTACCAGTGATACGACGAGGAAGAATTTTTCCTTGTTCGTTGATCAATTTCAACAAGAAATTAGGATCCTTGTAATCGATGAACTTAATTCCGCTTTTTTTGAAACGGCAATATTTATCCTTCTTAATATCAATATTAATCGGGGTTAGGTAACGAATATCGTTTGACATCTTTAATGTTTTTGTGGGTTAATATTAAGCTACAGTCGCGGATTTACCAGCTTTTATACGTCTTTTTTCAGCGTATGCTACATGGTCAACATCCATTTTCATTGTAAGAAAACGCAATACTCTTTCGTCGCGTTTCATCATCAATTCATATTTTGCTACCACATCGCCTTCACCTTCAAATTCTATTAAAAAATAGAATCCGGTAGACTTTTTCTGGATTGGATACGCCAACTTGCGTAATCCCCAGTTCTCAGAGTGTTTGATTTTAGCACCAAATGCCGTAATCTCACTCTCGAACTTCTGTACTGCTTCCTTTGCCTGATCATCAGACAAAACGGGAGTTAAAATGAAAACAGTTTCGTAAGAATTCATAGTGTTTATAAATTTAATTATTAAATAAGGGTGCAAAAGTAATGAATTATTTCTAGGTTGCAATAGGTTTCTAACAATCTATTTTTAACAATTAATTTTATCTTTGTCTAAATTCACAATAAAAAGATTTTATGACCTCAAACATTCAATTAATCTTAAACATTTCTGAGATAGGTGCTGGTACTCGCGGAGCATCATTAGGTCCTCAGGCAATTATTTCTGCAGCACGAAAAAAAGAAAGTGATTTTTTTGATAAATACCGACCTTATATTTTACCGATTTTCAATGAATTGTTAGATAAACCAACGCCATACATCCATGCGAAAAGAATTGATGGAATGGTGAATGTTTACTCAAATATTAAATCAGAGGTAGAAGCTGCTTTATCCAAAAATAAATTCCCTTTTATAATAGCTGGCGATCATTGTTCAGCTGGAGCTACAATTGCTGGAATTAAAAACGCAAATCCATCAAAAAGAATTGGTGTTATTTGGGTTGATGCTCACGCAGATTTACATACACCTTATACAACGCCATCTGGAAATCTTCACGGGATGCCACTAGCAACAGCAATTGGAACAGATAATTTAGATTGCAAGAAAAATAACGTTGATGAAGTAACAGCTAATCTATGGAATCAGTTAAAATCTTCTTCTATTTTACCTGAAGATCTAGTTTTTGTCGCAGTTAGAGATACTGAAGTCGAAGAAGATTACCTAATAAACGAGAACAAAATAAAAAATTATAGCGTAGAGGAACTTAGAAGTTTAGGTATAAAAGAAGTCTTAAGTCAAATAGAAACAAAACTTCAAAATTGTGATTTCATTTATATCTCTTTTGATGTGGATTCAATGGATCCAATTTTAACTTCTCACGGTACAGGTACGCCCGTTCCAAATGGATTATCTCCAGAAGAAGCAAAAGAATTATTGGAAGGCTGTTTGAATTTTCCGAAAACGGTAGCCTTTGAATTAGTTGAAGTAAATCCTTGTTTAGACGAGAAACAAAATACAATGGCTGAAATAGCATTTGACATAATTGAACATTTAATGGTGGTTTTAGAGAAAAAGTGATGGAAGAGCAAATAAAAAAGGTAATTATTGAAAATGCAACGAGTTTATTTGGTGCTGAAATATATGAAAGTTTAATACAATTTCAGCAAACACGAAAAGATGTTGAAGGGGATTTAACCCTTTTTGTATTTCCTTTTGTGAAATTGATGAAATGCTCACCAATTGAAGCAGGAACTAAAATCGGAGATTTTTTAAAATCAAATTTTTCTGAAATCGAGAAATACATAGTTGTAAACGGTTTTTTAAATCTCATTTTCTCTAACAAATATTGGTTAAATAACTTAAATACCATTCATTCTGATTCCAACTTTGGTTTTTCTCCTGAAAAGTCAAAACCTGCAATGATGGTGGAATATTCGTCACCCAATACAAATAAACCCCTGCACCTTGGACATTTAAGAAATATTTTTTTAGGTTATTCTGTTTCTGAAATTTTAAAAGCAAACGGTCACGAAGTGATAAAAACGCAAGTGATTAACGACCGTGGAATCCATATTTGCAAGAGTATGTTAGCTTGGGAATTATTTTCTCCAATAAACGAAAAAGGCGAAAAAGAAACTCCTCAAAATACTGGTTTAAAAGGTGATAAACTTGTTGGAAAATATTATGTTGAATTTGATAAACACTTCAATCAACAAGCTAAAGCAATCATTGAACAATGGAAAACTGGAAATTTTGACTCTTTAAGTGAAGAAACTAAAAATGCATTTTTGAACTTCGAAAAAGCGAAGGAAGGGAAAGACGAAAAAGTAATCCAAGCAATCGACGATAAAATCAAAGATTTAGCAAAAAATCAAACTGCTTTATTACGAGATGCTAAAGAAATGTTGGTGAAATGGGAAGCTAGAGATCCACAAGTTTACTTACTCTGGACGACAATGAACGGATGGGTTTATAAAGGATTTGAATCGACTTACAAAACAATGGGGGTTGATTTCGATAAACTTTATTATGAATCTGAAACTTACTTGCTAGGAAAAGATAAAATCATCAAAGGTTTATCAGATGGAGTTTTCTTTAGAAAAGAAGATGGATCTGTTTGGATTGATTTAACAGATGAAGGATTAGATGAAAAACTTGTGCTACGTTCAGACGGCACCGCTGTTTACATCACACAAGATATTGGTACTGCAATTGATCGTTTTTCAGATTTCCCACAATTAAACGGAATGGTATATACTGTTGGGAATGAGCAAGATTACCACTTCAAAGTTTTGTTTTTAATCCTTAAAAAATTGGGTTATAAATGGGCTGAAAACTGTTTTCATTTATCTTATGGGATGGTAGATTTACCTTCTGGAAAAATGAAATCAAGAGAGGGGACAGTTGTAGATGCTGATGATTTAATGGCAGAAGTAGTTGAAAAAGCCACTGAAATGACCAAAGAAAGAGGTCATTTGGAAGGTATGAACGAGGCTGAACGCGAACATTTGTATTACCAAATTGGAATGGGAGGATTGAAATATTACTTGCTTAAAGTGGACCCAAAGAAAAGAATGTTGTTTAATCCTGAGGAATCAATTGATTTAAATGGAAATACTGGACCTTTCATTCAATATACGTTTGCTAGAATTTGTTCATTAATTGAAAAAGCAGGCGAACTTGATCTGTCATTTCAAGAAGTTCAATTGATGAAAGAAGAAATTGAGATTATTAAATTGTTAAATAATTTTCCAGAAATCATTAATGAAGCTGCTAAAACCTTTTCACCAGCTTTGGTTGCAAACTACCTATATGAATTGGTTAAATCCTATAATCACTTTTATCAAAGCGTTAAAATCAATATAGAACCTGATTTATCTTTTAAAATGAACAGATTAAAAATTAGTTTAGAAGTGTCAAAAATTATAAAAAAGAGCTTAAAACTTCTTGGAATTGAAGCTCCCAACAAAATGTAAAAAAAATTATATTAAATTTGTACCGAAAAATCCAAATTATGAAAAACACACTACTTATTTTATCAGCAATTATTGTTTTAGCTTCATGTGGTAAATATGAAAAACCATTCATTACATTTAAATCTCCTGAAAAGAGATTAATTGATAAGACTTGGAAATTAGATAAAATTGTTGATACGACTGGAGCGGAAATAACCTCAAATCAAACGATAAGTTTTTCAATTAGCGGAAGTGACTCTGTATTAGTAAGAACGGTTGATAATGTTACTTATACTGGAACTTGGAATTGGTTAGCTGCTCTAGAAGGAAAGCTTGACAAGCAAAGAATAGAAACATTTATAAATACTCCTCTTAATCCTTCTAACCCTAAGCTAGTTTATGATGTAAAAGTTTTATCTTCAAAAAAAATGGAATTAGTTGACTTAAATGGGGCAACCACTGCTAGTTATAGATACTATTTTATTAAAGAGTAATTAATTCTTAAAAATTACTTCATCCGTTATTCCGCGAACCATTTTATATAGTTCGTCTTTAAAAGTTTGGGCATCATAGGTGCCCTTTTCTATTTGTCGTAATTTAAACTCCCATTGACCAGTTAATTCTGGGCTTTTTAATAAATCATTGGAAATAACATCTATTAATTGCATCCCGGTTTCAGTTGCAATAATGTTCTTTTTTTTACGCTCTATATACTTTCGTTTAAATAGTGTTTCAATAATATTAGCTCGTGTTGATGGTCTTCCGATTCCATTTTCTTTCATCAAATCACGCATTTCTTCATCTTCTACCATTTTTCCGGCTGTTTCCATAGCTCGTAACAATGTAGCTTCGGTATAATGTTTTGGCGGACTCGTTTTACCTTTATGAATAATGGGAGCATGAGAGCCAGATTCACCTTCAGTAAATTGTGGTAAGATCTTCTCTTCTGCTTCTTTTGCTTTTGCATCTTTTGATTCTATAGAATTTGAAGTCTTTAAATCTTCATAAACAATGCGCCAACCTTGTTCAATAATTTGTTTTCCTGTGGCTTTAAAATCTAATTTATCAACTTTGCCCAAAACAGTTGTATTCGAAACCTTGCATTCTGGATAAAAAACGGCAATAAATCTTCGTGTGATTAAATCATAAATTCGTTGTTCATCGGTTGATATTCCTGAAGGGTGAACCCCTGTTGGGATAATCGCATGGTGATCAGTTATCTTTTTATCGTCAAAGATAGTTTTCGATTTTGGAATAGGATTTACTAATAATAAATCAGTAAAACGTTTATAATCTCTTAAATTAGCAAGGATTCCTGGCACTTTTGGATGTAAATCTTCTGAAAGATAAGTTGTGTCAACACGTGGGTAGGTAACTAATTTCTTTTCGTATAAACTTTGAATATGCTTTAAAGTATCTTCAGCACTAAACGAATAACGTTTGTTTCCGTCAACTTGTAAGGAAGTTAAATCATACAACCTTGGATTTCCTTCTTTTCCTTCTTTTTGTTCAAATGAAGTAATTTCAAAAGGTTTATCCTTTAAATATTCCAATCCTTTTTCAGCTTTTTCTTGCGATTTGAGTCGTTCAATTTGACACAAGAATTCTGTTTCTCGATAAATGGTTTTCAATTCCCAATATTCATCACTTCTAAAAGCATTGATTTCTTTTTGGCGTTGAACAATCATTGCTAAAGTTGGAGTTTGAACACGACCTACAGACAAAGTCATTTTATTCTGACCAAATTTTCGGGTATATAACCTCGTTCCATTGATTCCTAATATCCAATCTCCGACAGCTCTAGAATTTCCTGCTGCGAATAAATTATCAAATTCTTTTGAATCTTTTAACTTACTAAAACCCTCTCGAATTGCTTCTTCAGTTAAAGATGAAATCCATAAGCGTTTTATCGGAACGTTACATTTTGCTTTTAATAAAACCCAGCGTTGAATGAGTTCTCCTTCTTGTCCTGCATCACCACAGTTTATCACTTCTTCTGCTTCTGAAACTAATCTTTTGATAACCTCAAATTGCTTTTTAACACCTTGATCATCTTTAATTTTTATTCCAAATTGTTGTGGAATAATTGGTAAATCTTCTAATTTCCAATATTTCCAATTGGGATTATAATCTTCTGGATCCTTTAGTGAGCATAAGTGGCCAAATGTCCATGAAACGCAGTAGCCGTTGCCTTCAAAATAACCGTCTCGCTTTGTTCGAGCACCTAAAATTTCAGCTAAATCTTTGGCGACACTAGGTTTTTCTGCAATACAGAGTTTCATAATTAAAATTCAAGGAGTCAAATTTAGTTCAATTTTAACCTTAAAATTCAATTTGAAATTTGATTTATTAACGAAAAAACTATTTTTTTCTTTTAAAAGCCGTTATTCCTTTGTTTAGGAATTTCTTATACTTTTGAATTTCTGGAGTATAGCCAATTGCTTCTGTTAAATCATTACCATTGTGGTCAATAATAACATAAAGTGGTTGTTGGAAACTTTGATATTTTTCAATTTGTAGTTCCGCCCATTTGTTCCCTACGTTCTTGATTTGTCTTTTCGCAATTTCTGAATATCGAACTTCACTTACTGGTAATGGTGTTCTATCATCACAATACAACGAAACAATTACAAATTTAGATTGAAGCATTGGTCTTATTTCATCGTTTGTCCAAACTGAAGATTCAGTTTTACGACAGTTTTGACATGCATGACCAGTAAAATCTAATAAAATCGGTAAGTTTTTTTCTTTAGCATATGCAGTACCTTTGATTAAATCATGAAAAACTAGAATTGAACCATCTCCAACTGGATGTAAGTCTGCAGCAAATTTTTCATACGTTGAATCTTTAACAACTCCTGTTTCTAAACCACCATTTACATATCTAAAGTTATCCTCTGAGTGAGTTCTTGGAGGTGCAATTCCATCGATAATTTTCAAAGGTGCACCAAACATTCCAGGGAATAAATAAACTGAAAATGTAAGTGCAAATAATGCAAACATAAAACGAGGGACACTCAATTTTTCTACAGGTGAATCATGTGAAAAACGAATTTTACCCAACAAATAAATACCCATTACCAAGAATAATACAAACCAAATTGCCACAAACCACTCTCTTGACAACAAATCCCAGTGGTACGCTAAATCTACAGCAGATAAGAATTTCAATGCTAAAGCTAATTCAATTAATCCTAAAACAACTTTTACTGAATTCAACCAACCACCAGATTGTGGTAAAGAATTTAACCAACCAGGGAAAATAGCAAATAAAGTAAACGGAATTGCTAACGCTAAAGAAAACCCCGTCATTCCAATTGCTGGAGTAATATAAGATCCACTTGTTGCAGCCTGAACTAATAAACTTCCTATGATTGGACCTGTGCAGGAAAAAGAAACTAACCCAAGTGTGAAAGCCATAAAGAAGATTCCAATTAAACCACCTTTATCCGCTTGTTTATCCATTTTATTTACCCAAGAAGATGGTAATTGAATCTCAAATGCACCCAAAAATGAAAATGCAAACAATACAAAAATTCCAAAGAAAACTAAATTCATCCACATATTTGTAGACAAATCATTTAAGCCCAAAGGACCAGTTGCGGCAGTGAAAACAACACCAAAAGTTACATAAATTAATATGATTGAAATACCATAAACTAATGCTTTGAAAATACCTTCTCGTCTCGTTTTTGATTGTTTCGTAAAAAAGGTCACTGTCATTGGAATCATTGGGAACATACATGGAGTAAGTAAAGCTACTAATCCTGCTAAAAATCCTGCGATGAAAATAACTATGTTTGAATCTTTCTCTTTATTAGGTTCTTTTTTAGTCTCTTGTTGTTTGGCTATTGTTTCATTAGAAGAAGTTTTATTAGCTACTTGGGCTTTTTTGGTTGTATCCTCTAATGTTTGATTGGTATTACCTGAAGGAATAAAACCTTTAACTTTTATTTTATTTTCATAATCAAATGGTCCAACACAACCATCATCGTTACATAATTGAAAAAAGAGAATTCCAAAATCAACATTAAATTCATCTTTAGTAAGAACTTCTATTTGTTGTTTAAAAATTACCTTTTTTTCAAAAATATAGGAAGTTCCTAAATCATCAATATGTTTAATTGGTTTTCCAATTTCAAAAGGTTTTCCAACCAAATTATAGTTTGGTGATTTTTTGAATTCAAATTGTGGTACTAATCCCGTTCCATCAGCTTGAGCTGGATCATGTTTTAACGAAAAAATATGATAAGTTTCAGCTATTTTACCTGTAAAGACAAGGTTAGCATGAGAATCATCAATTTTTTCAACCGACAGTTGCCATTTAATAAAATCTTCCATTCCTTGCGAAAAAGAAGAAAAAACACACGATAAAACAATTAATAAAGAAAGGATTTTTTTCATTGGGGAATTACTTTTTTACTTTAATAGTGAAAGGAACATCAATCGGAGGATAACATTTGGAATCGTCACAGACCATATAAGTCACTTTTCCAGATACGATTGCATCTTTTTTAATTTTAATTGGAACTTGAGCAATATAAATAATATCAATTGTAAATAATTCAGAATCAAAATTAGGATCAAAGATTTTTTTTGGAATACTTATTTCTTGAGCTTTTCCTGAGACTTTAAATCCTTTTCCTTTTTCAATAGTTAGAGTTGTAGGAACAGGTCCCGAATTATTTTTATTGTGAATTGAATAGGTATGCCAAGTTGAATCTATTCGGCCATAAGCTACAATTGCCTTGTTAATATCATCATACTCGAAGGTCCATTTAACATGATTTTGACTAAAAAATTGTGAATAAATAAATAAAAATAGAGTAGTAGTTAGTAGGCGCATAAAATTATATTTTGATTTCTAATAAACGACTGATTGGAATCCAAACTCCTCCTTTTAAACAAATAAATTTTGTCCCTGCTGCCCAAATTGTCGTTTCTACTTTCTTGACACTTGAATCGTCTTGAAAGTAAATAGAAACTTTAGTGCGGTGTGCATTTCCTAATATTGTAGCTTTCTCTATTTGTTCGAGAAGCTGAGGATGTTGATTAACTGTTGACTTATCGTGAAAAGTTAATGAAGGAATTGATTCCTTTTCGATGAGTGTAGCTTCCATAACCGTTGAGAATTTAAAGTTAATAATAATCGAATATAGCAAAAGAATGCTTTGGTTGTTTTTTTTTGATCAGAAATTTCACGAAAATTAACACTGAATTTTGTCAAAAATTGAATTTTGATTTAAGTATATTTTTAACTGTCTTAAATACAATTTTTACTTTATTATTTCAGTTAAGTAATTAAAAATTAAACATGTAGTGTTCTTGTAATTGTTAAATAACTTCCTATTCAAGAACTTTTTTTACTGCATTTTTCACTGCATTAACTACTGTTTCAACTTGTAAATCTGTTAAATTGAAATAAACAGGTAAAGATATTTCAGAAGCATATTTAATATAAGATTCTGGATAATTATTAATGTTAAAACCAAGGTTTTTGTATGCAGTAAATAAAGGTAAAGGTTGAAAATGTACATTCACTGCAACATCATGATTGAAAATTTCTTGAATTATTGTATCGCGATGTGTTTCTGATATTGCAGCAATTCTTAATAAATACAAATGGTAAGATGTTTCGCGTGTTTCGTCTTTATAAGTTGGAAGAATTGCCCATTCTTCTTTATCAAATGCTGCATCATATGCTTCAAAAATTGTTTTTCTTCGAGCCAAATTTTCATTGTAGCGCTCTAATTCAATCAGACCAATAGCTGCTTGAATATCGGTCATGTTGCATTTAAAACCTGCCTCTAAAACATCGTACTTCCAGGCTCCTTTAACAGTTTTAGCCAATGCATCTTTAGATTGTCCATGAAGAGTTTTAATACAAAAATCTTTGTATATAGTTTCGTGATCAAAATCTATTGGTAAGTTAAAACAAACAGCCCCACCTTCAGCTGTTGTTAGATTCTTAACTGCATGAAACGAAAAACAAGTTACATCTGCCAAACTTCCTGATTTTTTTCCTTTGTAAATTGCACCAAAACTATGCGCTGCATCTGCTGCTATTAATATTCTACCTAATTTTTTTTGCATTTCTGTCTTTGGTGAAAACAGCTCTTTGCAAGAATTAACCATTTCAAAAATAACGTCGTAATCGCACGGAAATCCAGAAATATCAACTGGCATAATTACTTTTGTATGAATTGTAATTGCCGCTTTTATTTTTTCAATAGAGATATTAAAGTCATCTTTATTGATATCAACCATAACTAGCTTTGCACCAGTATGAAGCACTACATTTGCACTTGCACAATAAGTATAAACTGGAATAATCACTTCGTCTCCTTCTCCAATTCCCCACCAACGTAAAAAAACTTCCATTCCAGAAGTCCAAGAATTAACAGCAACTGTTGTTTTGCAACCACAATATTCAGTTATTTTTTTTTCAAATAGTTTTGTGCGTGGACCTGTCGTAATCCAGCCACTTAATAAAGCAGCGTTCACTTCGTCAAGTACTCGTTGATCTATTCGAGGAGGAGAAAATGGAATCATAAGTCAAAGATTTGAAATTGAAAAAATGGAGAATAGAAAGGATTACTATTAGATTGTTTTTGTTTATTTGAATTGATTCAAAAAATTACCATTTAATAACAAATTAGAAACAATCTTTCTTACTCTTGAAGTTGTCTTGAATATCTTAGAGTAATCAATTATTTTTGAAACTTTACTGAAACGATTAATTCTTTTGTTCCATGTGTCCAAGAATAGAAACCTTCTCCAGATTTTACACCTTTTTTTCCTGCAGTAACCATATTTACTAAAAGTGGACATGGTGCATATTTAGGATTTCCAAAACCATCGTGTAAAACTTGCAAAATTGCTAAACAAACATCTAAACCAATAAAATCTGCTAATTGCAAAGGTCCCATTGGATGTGCCATTCCCAATTTCATTACTGTATCGATTTCTTCAACGCCAGCAACACCTTCGTACAAGGAATAAATCGCTTCGTTAATCATTGGCATCAAAATTCTATTTGCAATAAATCCAGGATAATCATTCACTTCAGTTGGAACTTTATTCAATTTTTTAGAAGTTTCCATAATAAAATTTGTCACCTCATCTGAAGTTGAATAACCACGAATAATTTCAACCAATTTCATCACAGGAACAGGATTCATAAAATGCATTCCAATTACTTTATCAGGACGATTTGTTACAGAAGCAATTTTAGTAATCGAAATTGAAGAAGTGTTTGTTGCTAAAATCACGTGAGGCTCTGTCACCGCGTCTAAATCTTTGAAAATTTTCAATTTTAAATCAATATTTTCAGTTGCTGCTTCTACTACTAAATCAACTCCTTTCACACCATCAGGAATAGCTGTATGAGTAGTAATATTAGAAAGAGTTGCATCTTTTTCAGTTTCAGTTAAAGCTCCTTTTGTAACTTGACGATCTAAGTTTTTTCCAATGGTTGCAATCGCTTTATCTAACGAAGTTTGTGAAACATCTATTAAATTAACTTTATACCCAAATTGAGCAAAAACATGAGCGATTCCATTTCCCATAGTACCAGCTCCAATAACAGCGACATTTTTCATAGTTTGATTTTTTGTTGAGCAAATATAATGACAATAAATTATTGCGAACGATTAGTGATTAGTTGAAAATAGAATAATCAGTTTACTTTTTCAACCTTTTATTAAAATCCTTTTATTAAATTAAAAATCAATTATAATCAGAATAATGAAGTCATTAATCTAGTAGAAATTATAAACCTTGATAAAATAGTATTATAGTCCTCCTTTTAATTCTTCTTAAACTCAAAACCCTGATAAAATAGATTTCCATTCGACAATAATTTAATCTTTTCAGTCATTCCTCTACCAAGACCACCACATGAAAGTGTGGTTTCATCTAGCGCATCAAAGTAAAGTTTGAATTTTGTATCAGGCGATTTTCCTTCCATTTCAACATAGATTAATCCATCTTTTTTTGTTAACTCTAAATTCGCTTTTTCCAAATTCATTATTTCACAGCCCTTACAATCAAATAAATCACCAACAGCCGTATAAGTTCCTAATTTGTCTTTCCAATTCTCAATGGCCGTTGCAGCATAATTTTTCATACCCATGAATTGTAAATTTCCTTTTTTTGTATCCACTCCTCTAGCGTAAATCTCACCATTAATATTCGCAAATTGAAATTCTTGACCTGGTAGCTTTATTGGAATTCCTAATGCAACAATAGCTATTGAATAGCGAGCTAGTTTGTCGTCTTTTGCTTTTAAACGAAGTGTAATTGGTCCTTGTTTAAATTTGATTTTTTTTGGATTTTTCACTTCAATATGTGCCACACCAAGATTGTATTTTCCAATAATTTCAGATTGATTTGCTAGATTTTTTGATATTCGACTTTCAACAAAATCAGTTTCTATTTTCACAGGAGAAAGTAACTTTTGAGAATAAGCAAATTTCAAATAATGCGATAATAGATCTGTAGCATCATTCATGGAAGGTCCTGTATCTGAATTTGTTAAAACAACTACTCCAACATTTAATTCAGGAATGAAACCAAAATCGGCATGAAAAGCATAGGTGTCGCCACCATGACTAATAACTGTAACTGAAATAGTATCTTTTTTTGTTGCAACGTAGTAATCATCTAGCATGAAAGCTAATCCATACTTTACATTAGAATTTAGTACTGTATTAGCTAGTCTATCTTTATACATTTCTTGAAGTAAAGCAGAATCTACAATCGATATTTTATTGAATGCTCCATTATCGAGAAACATTTTTAGATAGTT
>Ga0247844_1006955_pt1 | contig 13186 bp, 12 predicted proteins | sample LaCtaG_FD_192421 | JGI IMG/M metagenome (GOLD analysis project Ga0247844, IMG submission 192421) | Freshwater microbial communities from meromictic Lake La Cruz, Castile-La Mancha, Spain - LaCruzMarch201714.5m_1 | ecosystem: Environmental > Aquatic > Freshwater > Lake | place: Spain: Castile-La... | reverse complement strand
GCACATCTTTTGACGCCCTCTATATCAACGTCAACGGCGAGAGCGGATTCTTTGAAACATCCTTAGCTGCCTACGGCCAAGAAGGTGAGCCATGTCCACGGTGTGGTCGGGGGATTAAAAGGATTGCTTTCGGTAACAGGTCATCACATTTTTGCCCGAAGTGTCAGGTGCTTTCGTAGGACGATAATCAAGCGTGAGCAGGCCATGGCTTTTGTCACAGCACCTCGCTACCGTATTCCCATGCCCCAGCGCTGCATTCACGATTTACTTCCTGGTGAGTGTGGATTTTGCAAAGATCTGCCGTTTGGTCTTAACGGAGTGGTTTATCGGACTACTTTCGGCAAAGCATTTCACAACTGGAATAACTGCGAATATCTAGAAGATGGTCAAAAATTTGCGGAATCCAAAGGTGGGGCAGCCACAGAGATCATCCCGACTACTTGGTCTTCAGCAAACCAGTCCCTATACCCGTGCGAATGGTGCTGTGCACTTTTCTATTCGAGGGGAGTGGATTTGGAAGACTGCTTGGTTACAACGAATAGCGGGCAAGTCCCCGCGAAAATAGTGAAAGATCGTTATTTAGGAAGAAATATTCGGCAGTTTCAAATCTATTTCCCTGAAACAAACGAGATAGAAATTATGCTTAGTCGCTACGTTGTGAAATACAAATGAAGATTCTTGATTCAAAAGTTGTAGACGAAAGCGAGACAACCGTATCTGCGAAGGACTTTTGGATTTGGCATAAAGCCAACAACAACTCACTTGGCCTACGAATACTCGGACTTGCTAAGCCAAAAGTAAGAATAATTCTACGGAATAACAAGCCAAGCTTCGAAATCTCTTTAGTAACTGACATAGGGACGATATCTCCACAGGTGGACTATTTCGAGCGAGACTACATCGTGTATGAGAGTTATTGGATCCCTCTTGACCTAAATTACATGAAACCTCTTATGGAATCTCTTTATGAGTTGAATATGAGTCCACAATCACAAGTGACCATAGGAAAGATATTAAAACTAGTTTCAATCTTACGTGAATTTCAGATTCAGATAGATGATGAAGCTGAACTTGCAAACTTTTCAATAGATTCTTCGGCAATTGATAAAGTTGAATTAGCTATACCCCTTTATGAATACCAGGAAAAAGGTATTGCATGGTTAATTGAACTATCTAATCAAGAAATTGGGGGACTTTTATGCGACGAAATGGGGTTGGGAAAAACTGCGCAGGCGTTTGGACTCATTAAACATTTCGTGAATACCGGAAGAAGAAGAGTATTAGTCGTTACTCCCGCAAGTTTGATTTACAATTGGTCAAGAGAGATTAATAAATTTGTCCCAGGCTTGGAACATTATTTACATGTTGGCCCCGATCGTAGTTTTCATCCGGCAGAGCTGGAATCTAAGAATGTCGTGATTGTAAGTTACGATTTACTAACCCGAGACTTTGCAAACTTCAACAAGATTTCATGGGATCTTGTAGTCTGTGACGAGGCTCAAGCGTTGAAGAATGCCGATTCAAAGCGACACAACGCAATAAAACAGCTGGACTGCCTCCGTAAGTTTTTGATAACGGGAACACCAATTGAAAATTCTCTTTCCGACTTGTGGTCACTCATGGATATCGTTAGACCTGGCCTTTTGGGCACTTTGCGTTCATTTCAGTCTTTGATGGAGGACCATCCGGTAGATGCAAGGAGACTCAGTGACTTTTCCGCTCCTTTGATTTTGCGACGTTTAGTACGAGAGGTCGCTCAGGATTTACCTGAACTGGTGACTAAGGAAATAGCACTTCTCGGGACAGGTCTTTTCAATGAATTCTATGAGGAGAAGCGGCGGGAATATTTATCAACTAAGCAAAATGCTTTGGCTGCGATAACAGAGCTCACGCAGATTTGTTGTTATCCGGGACTAAAGGATGAAACTTACGTCGACAGGCACGATGCTAAGCTGAATGAACTCCTGGAAATTTTGGCGAACGTCAAACGAAGCGATGAAAAAGCAATAATTTTTACGACATTCACCGGGTCATTGGATCTGATTCGTTCGGTCGTAACGAAGCAACTTCTGCCTTCGTATATTTCTACAATTGACGGCAGGGTGTCATCGTCGAAACGTGACGCAATTATCGCGAACTTTCAGGAGGTTGAGGGTTTCGCGGTGCTTTGTATTCAGCCGGCCGCAGGAGGTGTAGGCCTTAATATCACTGGTGCAAATCATGTGATTCACTTCAATCGACAGTGGAATCCAGCTGTAGAACGACAAGCTACGGCCCGGGCATATCGACGCGGACAGAAATTGACAGTTTTTGAATATCTTTTGAGTTATGTTGGAACAATTGAAGAATATATTGCAGATACGTTACAAAGAAAGTCTGAGTTGGCTCGACATGCCACAGAAGCCGCGGCAACCGAAGGCAGTAATAAGGATGTTCAAAAAGCACTTTCAATTTCGCCAATTATGAATCGAATATCTACTGAGGGGTGGATTACAAAATGAGCAGAAGAAGAGTAGAGAGTATCCCGGATGCGGTACGAGTAACAGAGGGGCTTCGCCACACAGGTTATACGCCAGAAACAGCTATTGCCGATCTAATCGATAACTCAATAGCGGCGGACGCAACAGAGGTTGGAGTTCGTCTATCCAAGGGTTTCGATAATACTTATACAGTTTGGATTGGCGACAACGGTTGTGGAATGGACGAACCCACTTTGATTCGGGCTATGCAATACGGCTCTTCTCGTGAATTGGCCAGAAATAAGCTAAGTGTTTACGGGCTTGGAATGAAGATGGCCTCTACTTCATTTTCCAGCAGATTTAGTGTCGTTACTCGAGAATTAAATGGTAAAGCATTTTCTGCTACTTACGACCTGGTTGAAATGAAGGATCACCCTTGGTCGTTTGAAGTAGGAGAAGCAACGGAGGAGCAAGTATTGGCCTTAAATGAAACGGCGAAATCCGGTTCTGGCTCAGTTGTTATTTGGGAAAATGCAGATTTTAATATTTCTGAGCAGAACCCAAAGAAGAAGAGAACCGTTGGAAAGCCGAAACTTCTCGATAAGGATATAGAAGGTTACCTTGGACTCGTATTCCACAAATTCATGGAGGACTCTGCTGGGAAGAAAAATCTAGCAATAAAAGTTAATGGAAATTTAGTTTCTCCATTTAACCCTGTGCACACAGATTTCTTGGATAAGGAATGGACTCCGATTGTTGATAAATTTGAAATGGAAGTTGAGATAAATGGAAAGTCGGAAAACGTTCCATATATTCTGACGACGTACAAAATTAATGGGAAATTTGACGTCCCGAATAAACCTGGGGCCTTAGAAGCTTCAAGAATGGGAATGCCTACTCAGGGCATTTATGCATATCGTGAGGGGAGAATTCTTCAGAAGCCCGACTGGCTAAATGTGATCTCTTTCCACCCAGATTGGAACACTATGCGTGTCACATTGGATTTAGATCCCCGCCTTGATGGAGTAATCAGGACAGATGTGAAGAAATCTGGAATCGCATTGACGGAAGAAATGTGGGAAGAGTTAAAGAACGTGCTTGAACTCTATAAGTCTCAAATTAAGAAAATGAACAAAAGAAGAGAAGCTGAGCGCGAGACGGAAAAAGATAAAGGAAAGACAATCGATCTGCACGGTGGTAGCAATACGGTTATAACCGCCGTAGGAATAGATTTACCCTCTGTCGGCGTAAAAAGAATTTCACCAACAGAGGTTGAAGTTGATACGATTTTTGGACCCTCTGTGACTAACATTAAAGACTACTCAGGGCCAGCTAGCAGAGATTCACACATACAAGTGGTTGACGATTTAGAGGGTGGCATCCTTTGGGAGCCTCGTATGAACGGTGCCGATCAGATAATCTTGCTCAACCGTTCCCACCCATTTTATCGGCGAGTTTATCTTCAGTTAAGACAGAACCCATTGGCGGTGCAAGGACTTGATTTTCTTCTTTTCGCCCTTGCGAATGCGGAATGGATGACTCGAACTGATAGAGCCAAGGAGCAGTTCTATCAAATGAGGCGCATGATGGCCGATACGCTTAGAACTCTTGTCCTGGAACTCGAAGAAATCCCCGAGTTCGAGTTTGAAGGTGAACCATTTAGCAATGAAGAGTAGAAAGAGCCAAATCGAAGACTCGTTGCAAGAAGTCGCTGATGCCATTGGAGTAGAGCTTACTCGTGAATACATGCCACACGACCACGAGTATGAATTAAAGATAAGGCTTGCTCAAATCCCAGCACCACATGGCTTTACTCTACGAATCTATGATAATTATTTAAGCTGGAAAGTGGAACTGCATCTAGATGTATTTACGGCTCCACTTATTTCGACGATGCAAAGTCGATTTGAGGAGAGAAGGCTTGGACTTGAGTCTTACATGGAATTAGCGCGGGCTAAGAATAATTATTTCAATCTTTCGATTAATGGGCAATCCGAGAAAATGTCGATTAGCGAAGATTGGAATGAAATCAATTTGGTAATGGCAAAATCCTACTTTTCCGAAGAGTCAGAATTTGCTTCGTTGAGTGCGGTAATTTTAGATTTCATGTGCATCATATTGTTCTTGATCATTGAAGATACTGAGTGGATAGTAAGTAACGAATCGGGGCAGGAAGAGGGAGCTTCCTACAGCGATACAGTGAAGAAGTATGAGCGGAGTAGGTATAACCGAGCCCTTTGCCTGAAATACTACGGTTTCATGTGTCGCGGTTGTGGAGAACAACTTTCAGAAAAATATGGACCGATCGGCTCTGACGTAATACACGTTCATCATGTTGTTCCAGTTTCGAAAATGGGTGGCTCATATCAACTCAATCCGATTAAAGACTTGATTCCGTTATGTCCAAATTGCCATAATATTGTGCACAAGAAGAACCCACCAATAGAGTTAGCGGAGCTCAATGAGCTGACTGGATATAGGTCTTCCTAACACTATAGCTTTCAAACCATCGGGCTTTGATTGAATAGTGCCTAAAGTTCCAAATTTGATGAAATCAACTGGTCCGTGGTCAAAATCTCAATCTTTCCAGCCATGGCTGGTACCCACTCGGTTAGATGATTGTTTACGAATTCTCTCATTCCTGAAGACCAACCCTGACCGCCCATAATTATCCAGCCCTTCTTGAAGCGAGGATCAATCTTCATGGCGTGCAATAGCTTGATCACCTCGTATGCGATCTTTTCTTCAGCCGTTCCGCTAGTTCCTTGATATTTGCAGGAAATGAGCCCGCGAAAGTTGGGGTTGGAAGTTCTGTAAATTTCCCAGTCAATACGATGTTTGCCACCGCCAGGTTTCTCTCCCACAGTTGTTTGCGGCAGTGCGGTCAGTTGATTCTTTTCGCAAGAGCGCTTAATACACATCTCGATAATGGCTTCGTAGCTAGAGCCCGTCGTTGTATCTCTTGATAGCATCCTAACAGACTAGTTTGGACGTGAAATAAGATCAAGGTTTCCCATAGCCGAACCACGTAAATGGGCGTAATTCATACCTAGGACTTCATAAACAGGCATTCGCGTACTTCCAGAAGATGAAATACTCCGAGCCATTAACACTTTACGAAGAGTTATAACTTTTCTGAATATTTTTCTAGTGAGCGGGGTATCTGAATTGGAGAGTAGTACATAAACATTCTTTTCGGTCAACTGCTGAATTGTTAGCGCTAGCAGTTCATGTTCGGTTTGGCCGAATCCTTCTTTTGCGTAAGCTGAGAAACTCGCACTGGGAGTCAATGGGATATAAGGTGGATCGAAATAGACGAGATCTCCTTGTTTTGCTTTGGCTATCGCTTTGTCGAATCCGAGATTCGTGATCGTCGAACCCTTCAGCCTCTTGCTACATGCCCGCAAATTTGCCTCATCGTAAAGTGAAGGGCTCTTGGATTTTCCAAATGGAACATTAAAGTCACCGTTGCTATTGACTCGCCATAATCCATTAAAACAAGTTTTATTCAAATAAATGAATCGAGCAGCGCGTGCGACCTTGCCTCGAGGAATGGTTGCGCGAATTTCATAGTAAGTCTTTTCATTGATTCTCTTGGAGAGAGTACCTAATGCCTTAATTAGTGGAGTTACGTTATCTCTAATCACTTCATATGCGTTTGTTAATTCAGGGTTCATATCGTTTAAAAAAAGATTCTTTCCTGGAATATAGAAATCTTTGGTCTCATCACCCAATGCGAACATAAGAGCTCCACCACCAAGAAATGGTTCAAAGTATCGATGCTTCAATGGGTCGAATTCATCTGGAAAAGTTTCAATCAACAACGGAGCAAGCTTGCGCTTTCCGCCCGCCCATTTTACAAATGGGGTCGCGGTAGAACTCTTAGATTTCAGAGTTTGTTTGGTTTGCATGCCCACTTCGCAAGACTAGAACACTGGTACGACAAAGGAATTCATTTCTCGAGCTCTATCGCAACAATCCCGCCCAGCACCGGCCTCGCCTTATCCGCCTCTTTCTCCAGCTTATGCAATTCATCTAGAAGTACTTCGTAGCCTTTCTCATTAACAACAGTTGCAGCGCCTAGGAATCTATTGAATTCTCGCCCGGTGCGCACATCAAAGCGAACACCTGAGGTCTTCTGGCGGTTGGAGACGTTGAGGAAGTAATCAGATTCATCATCGGTGGTCGAGGCCATCAGGAGTTTGTCGAAATCCCATTGTTGGGTCTTGATGGGGCCGGTGAAGATGAGGCGATCGGTGGTGAGCATGACGACGCCTTGATCCTTATCCATTTGTAACTCTTCACCGGGGATTACTTGTCCGCGCATTGCACCCACGCGAAAGCGAATGCCGGCGCCCACGGGGATGCTGACACCGGAGGAGCCGCCGACGTAACTTGAGGGTGTGCGACCTGTTTCATGAAAGATGCCGGTGGCAGACCAGAGTGTGTGCTCGCCGCGTTTTTGCATGAGGGTGTTGGGGACGGAGTCTTGCCCATTGGATGCGGCGGTAAAGACAGTGATGAGTTTGGTTAGCGTTGCGCGATCTTCTTCCCAATTGGCAAGGGCTGCGCTGTGCGCTCTGGTGGCGGCTTTAGCTGCGCGCTTTGCCTTGAACTCGGTAAAGAAACCCATGGGGTAAGAGTAATTGGGGACAGGGACATTTCGGTGATAATTCTGTGTCTTTAGATTGAGCGTAAAACAGCGGTGACTTTTCCAAGAATCTCGCAATGATCGCCATCGATGGGCGCAAACTTATCATTAGCTGGAAGTAACCAGATATGTCCGCTTTTGCGAGAGAAAGTTTTTATTGTGGCTTCGCCATCAATCATGGCGGCAACAATTTCGCCGTTGTTGGCATCTTTCTGTTGGCGAATAACAACATAATCTCCGTCGCAGATTGCGGCATCGATCATTGATTCACCTTTAACTTTAAGCATGAAGAGTTCGCCTTTGCCAACGAGTGATTCGGGAAGTGGCAGCGTCTCTTGAACTTGTTGATCTGCAGTGATGGGCACACCAGCTGCGATAGAGCCCACCAGTGGGATGAAGCGGGTCTTATCTGTTGGGGCTGCCTCACCTGAGGCAGCGTCGGGAAGGACGACCTCCATGGCGCGGCCACGGTTTTCATCGCGGCGGATGAAGCCTTTTTCTTCCAAGATATCCAGCTGGTATTTAACTGAGGCAGGGGAGTTCAGGCCGGCAGCATCGCCGATCTCGCGCATTGAGGGGGCATAGCCCTGGGACTCAGAGGCGGTTTTGATGAATTCGAGGATAGAGATCTGGCGAGGGGAGAGCTCGGGCTTTTTCGTCATGCACAGATGATTCCACAGGTTGAGGATAAATTCAAACAAATGTTCGAAAATAACTTGCGGGTGTCGGTGGGGGGTTGTATTGTTTTCCTATCGAACAAGTGTTCGAAAACCTTCCCCAAGGTTTAAGAAGTAGCAGGAGATCAGAACCATGAGCGCTATAACTAGTGTAAATCAAGGCTTTTACGCAGATTTTTCAAACCTCCGTCCGTCAGGCGTTTCACTCAATCGCCGTGGTCGTTTGGCACGTACGCTCGTGGTTCTCTCTCTTGCCATCGTTTTGGCATCCCTTGTCAGCGCCAAAGCGGGGGCGGGCACCGAAGTCGTGCCAGCTGCGGCCGGCTCATTTATTACGCTTACTGTGGCCCCGGGTGAGACCCTCTGGTCACTGGCCGCTCGCGTTGAGCACGATGGAGATACGCGCTCGCTCGTTTCCCAGATCGTTTCGATCAATTCGCTCGCTTCAGTTGATGTATCGGCTGGGCAGAAGATCCGTATTCCGCTTAAGTAGTTCGTTCGGGCGCGACACGCAGGAGAGAAACCCTGCGTCATCCTGCAGAGTCTCAAGAAATACTTTATAGTTCCCACTAGATGTAGGGGTCGAAGGCGCTAAAACTTCCATTAGTAGTGTTTTTACGGTAGTTTTGCGAATTCACCAATACATGCATTTATTGGAAATTCTAGGTATTTCGAAGGGAGACACGCCGAGATGATTTGTCCGTTCTGCAGACATGATGATTCTCGAGTCGTCGACTCCCGTCCGGTGGTTGATGGCACAGAAATTCGTCGCCGCCGCGAATGCCCTAAATGTGGACAGCGCTTTTCTACCCAAGAGGTGGCGCTGCTCAACATCATCAAGCGATCAGGTGCTACCGAGCCATTTAGCCGCGAGAAAGTTCTTGTCGGCGTGCGCAAGGCGTGCCAAGGTCGCCCAGTAAATGAAGACGATTTGGTTTTACTTGCCCAACGAGTCGAAGAGACCCTTCGCGGAACTGGGCAAGCAGAAATCGAAGCTCAAGAAGTAGGAATGGCAATTCTTGCACCACTACGCGAACTCGATGAGGTTGCATACCTCCGATACGCCTCTGTGTACCGTAACTTTGCCTCCCTTGAAGATTTCGAGGGTGAGATAGCACTTCTCCGCGCACTACCTTCGAATGCAAATCAGGCAACACCGGCATCACAAGTAAGAAAAGTTTCAACAACACCAGAAAAATCAACAACACTAAATCAGAAGACGGGGAAATAACACATGTCAGAGACGGTCATCAACCGCCCAGTATCGAAATTTAAGACCGGCAAAGGTCTTACGATCGGACGTATTTACACAACAGAAGGTATCCACCCATATGACCAGGTCACATGGGAACGCCGCGATGTTGTTCAACAGAATTGGAAGACAGGCGAAGTTGTTTTCGAACAACGCGGTGTTGAGTATGCAGACTTCTGGTCAGTCAATGCATCAACAATCGTAACGACCAAGTACTTCCGTGGAGCAGTCGGTGCTGAGAACCGCGAATGGTCACTCAAGCAAGTTATTGACCGCGTAGTTTTAACATACACAAAGGCTGGAAAAGAGTTCGGTTACTTTGCAACTGAGAAAGATGCAACAATTTTCGAGCACGAACTTACCTACATGCTCTTGCATCAGATCTTCTCATTCAACTCACCAGTATGGTTTAACGTCGGAACTGCCTCCCCGCAGCAAGTTTCTGCATGTTTTATCTTGTCTGTTGATGACACTATGGAATCAATTCTTAACTGGTATCGCGAAGAAGGAATGATCTTTAAGGGCGGTTCTGGTGCCGGGCTTAACCTTTCCCGTATTCGTTCATCAAAGGAACTATTGAAGTCAGGTGGAACAGCATCTGGTCCAGTTTCATTCATGCGTGGTGCTGACGCATCTGCAGGAACAATTAAGTCTGGTGGCGCAACCCGTCGCGCTGCAAAGATGGTTGTTCTCGATGTAGATCACCCAGATATCGAAGAATTTATCGAGACCAAGGTTTCCGAAGAGCAGAAGATTCGCGCACTACGCGATGCTGGCTTTGATATGGACTTGGGTGGAAAAGACATCATCTCTGTTCAGTATCAGAATGCAAATAACTCAGTCCGCGTCAGCGATGAATTTATGCGCGCATACGAGAGTGGTTCAGAGTTCGGTCTTAAGGCTCGCTCAACTGGCGAAGTTATCGAGACAACCGATGCTCGCAAGCTCTTCCGCAAGATGGCAGAAGCTGCATGGGCATGTGCTGATCCTGGAATCCAGTACGACGACACCATCAATGATTGGCACACAAACCCAGAGACAGGTCGCATCAACGCGTCAAACCCTTGCTCTGAGTACATGTCACTAGATAACTCATCATGTAACTTGGCTTCACTTAACTTGATGAAGTTCCTCAAGGCAGATGGTTCATTCGATGCAAAGACATTCGGTAAGGCTGCCGAGATGATCATCACCGCGATGGATATCTCAATCTGTTTCGCAGACTTCCCAACAGAAGCAATTGGCGAGACCACTCGCGCATACCGCCAGCTCGGAATCGGATATGCAAACCTCGGTGCACTCCTTATGGCATCAGGTCTTGCATATGACTCAGAAGGTGGACGCGCACTTGCTGGTTCAATCACATCACTTCTTACCGGTATCACCTACAAGCGCTCAGCAGAACTTGCTGGCATTGTTGGGCCATACGACGGCTTCGCCCGTAACGCATCTGCGCACACACGCGTAATGCGCAAGCATGCTGCGGCATCATCTGCAGCTCGCCAAGAGACCACACTCGATATCGATGTTTGGACAGAGGCGAACAAGGCTTGGGATGCATGCCTTACAACAGGTGATAAGAACGGATGGCGCAATGCGCAGATCTCAGTACTAGCGCCAACCGGAACAATCGGTCTCATGATGGATTGCGATACAACAGGTATCGAACCTGACTTCTCACTCGTTAAGTTTAAGAAGCTTGTCGGTGGCGGTTCAATGCAGATTGTGAACCAGACAGTTCCAGCGGCTCTTCGCAAGCTTGGTTACACCGAAGAGACCATCGAAGCGATTGTTGAATTTATCGCAGCAAACGGTCACGTCATTGATGCTCCAGGACTTAAGACAGAGCACTACGACGTATTCGATTGCGCACTCGGTGCACGTTCGATCGCCCCAATGGGCCACGTACGCATGATGGCTGCATGTCAGCCATTCCTTTCAGGTGCGATCTCAAAGACAGTTAACCTTCCAGAAGATGCAACAGTGGAAGAAGTTGAAGAGGTTTACTACGAAGGCTGGAAGCTCGGACTTAAGGCGCTCGCTGTCTATCGCGATAACTGCAAGGTCGGTCAGCCACTTTCAGATGGAAAGGCTAAGAAGAAGGGCGCTGTCGCAACTGACCCTGTAGAAGCGGTTGCAGAACCAATTCGCAAGCGTCTTCCAAAGTCACGTCCATCAACAACAACATCGTTCTCAGTCGGAGGCGCCGAGGGTTACATGACCGCTGGCGCATATGCTGATGGCGCACTTGGTGAAGTCTTCTTGAAGCTCGGCAAGCAAGGATCAACTCTTGCCGGTGTCATGGATGCTTTCTCAATCGCAGTATCTATCGGCCTTCAATACGGAGTTCCACTAGAGACATTCGTTGAGAAGTTCACCAACCTTCGCTTTGAACCAGCAGGCATGACAGATGATGCAGATATTCGCATGGCGCAATCCATGATGGATTACATCTTCCGTCGCTTAGCACTTGACTACCTACCATTCGAAGAGCGTTCAGCAATGGGCCTCTACACAGCAGCAGAGCGTTCAGCAGCCCTTGATAACGGTGGCGAATACGCACCAATTGCGAGTGCTGATACCCCAAAAGCACCTGCGGCTGTGGTGGCTCCTGCGGCTGTAAAAGCTGAGGCCCCAAAGCCGGTAGCGGTAAATATTGAGCCAGCACCATTGGCATCAACAATTGGTTCATCATCTGATCTCCTAGAGTCAATGGGAATCAAATCTGATGCACCGCTCTGTATGACATGTGGAGTAAAGATGCGTATGTCAGGGGCTTGCTTTGTATGCGAAGGATGCGGAAACACATCTGGTTGCAGCTAATATATAGCTAGTTGGATTTGTCCAACCCCGTTCAAAAGCCCCGTTGAGAAATCAGCGGGGCTTTTGCATTGATTCCGGATTGAAAGTTAATTAGACTCCCGGAATGTTTCTAGAAGTAAAAAAAGCGCTACTTACTCTTCTTTCGGCGCTCACACTTCTGCTCTTATTTCCGCTCTCACCCGCACAAGCTGCAGAAGATGCCGTCAGATTAGATCGCGAACGCGGCACCTTTAAAGAGCAAGGTGAAATTCCGGCAGGTGTACAAATTGTTCGAGTCGGTATCGAACCCACTGAGATTTATGGAATCAATTTGGCAGATGGCACTTGGCGGGCAAATTTCTATATTTGGTGGCGCTGGAGCGGAGCTCTTGATCCGTCTACAACAACCTACTTTACAAATAATGCCGATGCCGCAGTTGGGCAATCAATTAAGTATGCCTACACTGATGCCGAGGGAAAACCGAAGCCATTGATTCAAGCAAACGGTGAGAAGTATCAATACGCCTACATCCGGATGGGCTTTGTTGAAGATTATCAAGTTGGTCGCTTCCCACTTGATTCGCAATATCTCACGATGAAAATTGAGAACGACACCTACGCTTCAAATTACCTCGCCTATGTCTTTGATGAAGAGCATCTGTCGAAGGAGAAATTTATTCCAACCAATGGCTGGAACTCCAAAGGGATAACGACAAATTCTTACATTCATCACTACACCACTGACTTTGGGTTTATTGATGAAGGTTCAGCTTTCCAGGATTACTCGCACCTGGCATATTCAATGAAGATTGATCGCGAGAAGATGTTTTTCTATCTGAAATTACTCGTGCCATTGCTTATTGTTCTTATCGCAACTCTGGCATCCCTACTTGTGCGACAACTTGCCGCAAAGGCGCCGTTGGCAATTGCAAGTACGGGACTACTGACCACACTCTTTGCGCAGCAGTCATACTCGCAGGATCTGCCACCACAATCGCCATTAGTTCTGATCGACAAGATCTATCTCGTCGGCCTCTTCGTGATTCTGGTCGTCTTAGTCAGGGTGGTTATGAGAACTAAGAAATTGACCCCCGGGCAAGCATTTGATGACACGGACCTAAAACTCTTCATGGGTACCAAATCTGACCTCATCTTTGCAGTGGCCATGCTTGCGCTCTTCGGGTTGGCCACCACGTTTTTGATCCTTCTTTAAAGCGGTAGAATTCAGCAGTTGTTATCGGGGTCGATGTAATTTCGAACCGGCGGTTATAGTCCGCGACCCGCACACATCCAGTGGGCGGTTGACTCAGTGAAACTCTGAGACCGACGGTTAAAGTCCGGATGA
>Ga0247844_1006952_pt1 | contig 13202 bp, 13 predicted proteins | sample LaCtaG_FD_192421 | JGI IMG/M metagenome (GOLD analysis project Ga0247844, IMG submission 192421) | Freshwater microbial communities from meromictic Lake La Cruz, Castile-La Mancha, Spain - LaCruzMarch201714.5m_1 | ecosystem: Environmental > Aquatic > Freshwater > Lake | place: Spain: Castile-La... | reverse complement strand
TTGCCCAGTATCACTTGCTTGATCTGTTACCGTTTCAGCTATGGCCTGACGAATCCCATTGCTATGTCCACCCATACTTGCTCCAAATGTACTTCTTGTAATTGAGCCTTCAGCATAGGCACCCACAAATTTAGTTAGAGTTTGCCCTAGTGCATTTTTCACAGCATCAGATCTAACTTTTCCTTCAATACCTAGTTGTCCATCAAGACCTACGGCAATCGCAGAAAATTGCCTTTCTCTTCCATCTGGAAAAATAATTGATCTCCAATTGATCATGGCGCGTTCAGTTGATTCATCAAAAGTAACATCACCAATAATTTTTGATCCTTCTGAAACTGCAACTGTATCAACGATAAAATCCTTAGCAACAATTGCAATCACTGGAACTGATTCCTTTCCAATAATCATTTTCTCAGAAAGTTTCACCATGATTTTTGTTCCTGGTGGCAATTGGTTTTTACTTTGAACTCCGTTTTGAAGAATAATCATGGATTTTTCTGAATTTGAATTACCGCTACTTCCAAGATTTTTACCACCGCTATTTTTCCGGTAAAGATCATTTAAGTTAATTTTTGTGGAAGTAGTGGAGTCAAATATGAAGCTTTGAGCAACTTGCTTAATGACCGATTGGTTAGGATTGTTGTCCTTGCCTCCATAATCATCCACATTGATTGATTCAACTTTTTCATGAAAATTTTTTACTTCTTTTCTTTTTTCTGGAAGAAATAATAGTGCAATTACCACCACGGAAATAATAATCACCAAGCCCTTTAATACTGCATTTTTTCGCAAGCTCCTCTTTTCAATAAAGAGGATTTCTTTCTCAAAAAATAAATCTACTATCCATTTTTTCATACTTTCCTCCTCACCTTAAAATGAGAAAAAGAAGTAAATCCCTCCTGTTTTTTATTTTTAAATTCAATTCTAAAACTTTTCATCATATTTAAATCGCTCACCAATGCCTGTATTACGCCTTTTACTTTGGATTTCTTTGAACATTTAAGCTTTTCCAATATAAGACTATGAATGGGAATGATTCTTCCTTCTTGCTTTATCCAAAAGTTAGCTGGATTTACTTTGGAATTTTGCGAACAAGAAATTGAAAACTCTAATAAAACTAGCCTTTGCTGAATAAGTGCGCCCTTCTCAAAATAAATTGAGAAGGGCGCAACACTCATAGATTTTTGAATTGATTTCCATTCAATCTTTGGTGGCAGCTTACTTGCTTTAGAATGCAGGCTTTTTCCCTCACGCAAATACACTACATAATCAGCTTGCCCCTGGGGCACCGTGATAAGATCAAGATTAAATCTTCGCCAGTCATTGAAAATATAGAGATTGCTTTTTGCTCCCAGAAAATTTGGTTTAACTGTTATACCATTATCCAGGTATTCAATTTTAAATGCTCCTGGGTTTCCAATAACGACGCTGCTTGGCCTATCAGGAACTTGAATAATTGTGGCCACGCCAAGAGACGTTCTAATCACTGCAATAGAATCTATATTCATATTAATATTTCTTACTTTCGCGTAACTTTCACTTAACCCAATAATTCCGAACAGAAAGGTAATAAGCACCTTCATGTTATTCCTCTCTTTCTTGAACAATATAAATCCCCCATGGGTTTTCTTTGGTTGCCATTCCAAAATCAAACAGCAATTCTAGTTTTAATTCACCTGCTGCCTTCATTCCCTGAATTTCAGTAATTCTGTCACCCTTAATGTACGCACTATTTTTATCCCAATTGATGGCAATTTCTGTTGGATAAATTCTTTGGGAAACTCGCTTCTCTACAGAAAACTTTTCGACATTTTCAAGTGCCCCAGAAAAAGATTGTTTAGAGGATGGGTCAATGAAGAAGGAGCTTTTCTTAATCGCCTCTTTTACATTTTCAGGTGTCCAATTAAACCGACTTTGCAGATAGTGTCTAATACCTTGCTTGGCCGTGGTTCCTAAATCATGCACTCGTTTCATTTCTTGCAAATTTTCGCTTCCATCAAAAACCATGATTTGTTCTTTCGCAAGCATTGATGCAAGAAAAATAATTGCGTAGACTGCCATTACATTTATAATCAGTTTAACAACGCGGTAGAGATCAAGAGTTTTTAGAAAGGTTTTCATTTTTTCAGGATACGTAAACTTGGTAATCTGTTTAAATTCTTCGTTCATACTTTTGTCCTTTTAGTAAGTGAGGGTGTGTTTGACCTAGGCCTAGAATAATTCAAAGAAGGACGATCAATAGAGCGAAGCCTAGATCCATAATTTTTTACTGAGGCCATCTTTGCTGGGACGGCCCCCATGGCAGCAGTCGCGGCCGTTCCTAAGATTGATGACATGGATTGAAATCCAGAACCGACAAGCGATTTTACAACCATAGGTGTTGCAAGCATCGCAATAGCAATCACAAAATTCATTACCATTAATGTGAGGTAATTTCCTTCGGCCGCGTATGTTTTTCCAAATGAAAGCGATGTAAGCATTGCTCCTAAAATTGCCCAAACTATTTTCCATGCTGAGACTTCAATCATTCCTTTAAAAAGGTTTCCAACAATTTTTTCACCCCCTATGAAGATCTGAAATAGAATGATGAGTGGCGCTACACTCATGAAAAAAATCCAGAAAAAATAATACATTGCTACTGTGAGGTATCTTGCTACATACAAAATCAAATAACTGATGAAAGAAAGTGTGGCGATTAGTAGGTCATTAAATTGTAGGAGCATACTTTTCACTGAGAATGTATAGCTCTGAGATTTTTCTTGTGCCATCCGAATCACTGCATCAAGGCTATTTAGATTATCAATTCGTTCAACAATTCCTTCGCTAACATAAAGAATTGCCTTAGCTATGTCAGGAAATGCAACCAGCAATATACATGACACCAATGTACGTTTCAAAATCTCAACAAATTCAAAACTTCCCTGTGGACTTCGAAACCACGCTATAGCAATGGCCAGCATAAAAAATACTGGTAGAAGCAAGTAATAAACTTTTACAAAATCTTGATGGAGCTCACGCATGAGTGGCCCCAAGACATCAAAATGAAGCATGGTTTTACCTTTTAAAGCGTTGGTAGCTTTAATTCTTTGGGAAGCTCACTCATTGATTCAGAAAGTCCCTCATACTGAGTTTTAAATTGCTCAGATTGAAGTTTTTCTTTTCGGTTTGTTAAGGCCATATTCTGGCCCATAACTTTTAACATCATAGAATTTGTTCTTAGAACTTGAGACGTTACCCCAATTAATATGGCAACTGACTCAACAGTTAGTTTCGCTGCCCCCTGTGGATTTACACCTTGAGCATGCTTGAGAATTCGTTCACTTTCTTTATCAACATCATCAGCGAAACGAAAAAGTTTGCTGTTCATTGCAATACTTTCTGATGCCGATAAATCTTGAGATTTTTGTAAAACGTATTCACTAGTTTGTGGAATAATTCCGTAAAGATCTGAGATGATATTTAAAACTCGTTCTGCCGTCTCCAAACTTCCATAAAGCCCTGGATTAAACTTAGGGTTTATGATTTGAATGATGCCTAATCCGTGCCTAATTCCGCGGTTAATCTCTCTCATTAATCCTAGAGTGTCATGCCCTGTGGATAGGATATGCTTCAATTGATATAGCTGTTGAACTGCGTTGGCTAAAATCTGTGTTAGAACAACTACGTCTCCACCCCAAAGATCAGCTTTTACAACAGTTGGCCGAAATAATGTGCCTGCAAAAGTTAGCAAGAAAAAATATTTGCGAAATATTTTCATACGGTCACCGAATCCTTGGCGTGATTTAGCACACCATAGGGAAAATGATTGGCCGCATATTTAATGGCTTCAACTAATGTTTTTCCATCAACCATCTGAGATTCAAGAAAGTTATTATCCTTAGCATCACTGGTTGATAGCCAATACTCCGTTGCTGTCGGATGCACTCTAATAACCTGTCTCTCTTCACCATCAATTAAAAATCCTTCAGAAAATTCGCCTTTTTTTTGTCCTAGAGATTGAATAAGATCAATTTCTCTTGGATTAAGTTTTAAATTTTCTTTTAAAATTTTTGTATCACCCCTTTGAAGCATAATAAATTTAATGGCCGTATTATTCATGATGGCCGAACCAATAGGACTTGCTACAATTTCTTCTAGCCCCTGAGTAATAAAAGTTATTCCTGAACCCGTTTTTCGAAGTGTTCTTGCACAATATTCCATAAATTGGGACGCTCCACTGGATTTAAGTAAGCTCCACACTTCATCCATCACGATTCGTTTTTTGCACTCCTTGTCTTGATCTATTTTTGAAAGAAGATAATCAGTGATTATGAGGACCATTACAGATTGCAAATCTGGATGTCCTGTAAGACCCTTTAGATCAAAAGTGCAAACTTGAGCATTTTCTTTAAATGATCCTTGGCCATCTAGTAATTTTCCGTAAGCACTTGATCCTGTCCAAAGATAGAGTTCCTGTGAAAGTTTTTTCAAAAATGGCTCTGAGGATAATTCCAAAAAGTTTTTCAAATCGCTTAATGTTGGGGCAGTGTCATTATTAGTATATGCGGAGTAAAGATTTACTAAGGCCATCTCAAGCATGGATTTTTCTAATTTTGTAAATTGAACCTTTCCATCGTCACTGGCCATACATTCTAAAATAGTAATAAGTGATTTTAACTTTTGAGAACTAGGATGTAAGGCCTCACCATTCAAATCCATAGGATTGATGCAAAATGCATTTTCAAAATCAAATTCAAAATATTGCCCATCCACAGCATTAGTTAGTTTTCGATAAGAGCCACCTATATCAATGATGTATGCCTTGTGATTATGACTTATCTCTTGCAGCAATATGCAATTTGAAAGAAAACTTTTTCCTGCTCCTGAAGATCCAGTGACAAGTGAATTAAAATTGGGAAGATGATTTCCAAAGCCATCGTGGCCAACGATTCCCCCTAATCGATTTTTAAGTATTACTTTGGGATCTTTAACTCCTTTTCGAGGTGCATAGAAAGGTAAGAAATCTGCTAAATTATGGGTTTTCATTTTCTTTGCGCGCTCTAAATATAATGGTGCTAACGGAAGAATCCCTTTCATAATTTTCCAAGAGGCAAGTGATTCAACAAGGCCTTCTGCTCCATATAGGGATCTAAAATGAGCAAGAACTTCTTGGGTAGCGCGATTAAGACTGCGTTCACTGTTTTCGCTAAAATCTTCTTTTAATAGAACAACTGTTTGTGTTGAGTAAATGCGCTGTCCAGTACTTAAAAGTTCTCGAATAAGTTCTTCCGCAGAACTTAACTTCGTTTCACTTTCGAGATCGGATGGATTTCCTGATTGATTTGATGCCATAGAAAAAGCCATTTTTCTTTGCTGATTAAGACGCTGTATTTCTTGGCCCTGATAAGGAATATCAATAGTAAGTATGAAATCAAAAGGAAATTTCATCTGTAAAAATTGGGACATCATGCCAGCAAAGGTAATTTCAGGAAGGGTTTTTAACGTAACAATTTTATGTTCAGTTTCTCCAAGTAAAAATTTATTTCGTTGCAGTACCAAATCCCTAAAACAAAGCTGCTCCCTTAATGAGGATGAAATTGGCATATTTGCTTTCTTAAGTAATTCTCGTTCACCTTCAGATTCCTTCACTTCTTTAACAGCATAATTTTGGTTGAGTAAAGTTTGATTTCCAGGATCTAAAAATTCTAAAACTTTTCGTATGAGTTGAGCTTTACTTAGAGATTCACAATCAACACCTATTAGAGATAGTGAGTTTTTTATTCCCTCTAAATTTGTTTTAAGTTTTTCAAGCATTTCCAAATAAGTTGTGAGTTCCATGTCTTCAAAATATTTTTGCTTCTTGAAAAATCTCACTGCGGAATTATTTTGTGGTTTCATTCTTAAGTAAAGAAATAAACTTTGTGTCATTAGTTCATTTTGCTCATATTGCAATTGAAAGTTTTTACTTCTCTCATGGGCTGAATGAACGATTAAATTATTACTGTTTTTTTCATTCATTTCAGTTGCTACAATTTTTTGAGTAAAATCATGATCTGGTGCTTGAGAATACCAAAATTGAAGCACCATTCCTTCATCAACTGAGTTGAGTAAATTTCTAAGTTTTACAGTGATCTGATTTACCTCTTCATCACTTAGAGTATCCAAATCTTTCATTGAAATTTTTAATCCAGAAGAGATCGATCCATCGTGCAATACTGCATGAGGAATTAATTCCTCTGAAAAATGCCAGTAAGGAAGTTCTTCGGATAAAGTGTGTGAATTTTTATTTTGATCTAACATGAATAGCTCCGTGTTTAAATTCTTTAAAAGAAAAGTCACTTCTTCCTGCAAAAAAATAAGTTTGACTTAAGTGATATTGAAACCAATGCTGAATAAATCCATCTGGCCTTCCGCGCTTAGCAAAGTAAATGGCAAAAGCAATTGCAAGTGTCGTTCCCCAGACAAAAGAGTAACGATATTCACTTGCACCAAATAGCATGTTAGACAAAGACAAATTTAGAAAAATAAGTAGAAGATCGCCTAATTCAAATCCAAATAATTTATTTTTTAAATCTAAAGCTCTCGGAACTTTTGAAATAAATAATTCTTCCATTTCTACCTCACTGTTTGTGCAATGAAATCCACAATTCCTTGCGCACCAAAACCGATAATTGATCCTAGAATGGCATAGAAAATGTGTTGCTTCGAATTAGGATTTCCAGTAAAAAAAGAAAATCCTGCAAACATAATTCCAATAACTGAAAGTAGTGGAAGGACGACTCCAGTAAGCCGTGATTTGATTCCAACAAGACTGGACTCTAGGCTTGCGTGTGCAAGCTGTGGTTCAATCGTCCCTACAATGGTCATAAAGGCAAAAAGCATGATGAATTGTTTATGTGTCATTTTTTACTCCTTAAGCGCTGTGATCTAAAATTTTTAGATCGTTGAGTGTCACCCTTTCTTCTGGAAAAAGATTGACACAGATTTTTTTAGGAAGAAGATCAAAGGAGAGCTCTATATGACCTTTTGCAGTATCAACACTTCCACTTCCAATGACGTTCCAAAATTGTCTTTTGCTTTTTTTAGTTTCACCAAATTCTTCTTTGCTAAAAATGAGATATTTAGTGGCATCATCTTTTGAAGGAAGAAGATAAAATTTATCTTTAAGGTAAGTCCAAAGCCTTAAAGTATAGGTTCTTTCTCCAGATCTTAAGTAGGCCATACCTACGGTCTTTGTTTTTTTTCCATCATGAGTTTGTTCTTCGATATAAATTTTAAATTTATAGAACAGAGTCTCTTTTTCATTTTTTGGCATGTTAAGAATTGTTGCGTTCACTAGTATCCTTTTTATTAATTGTTAAAATTTGCTTTTGGCCCGGATCAGTTAACCAATCCCAATTGCAACTTGGGCAATGAGGAATTGGGTCCATCAGCTTTTTTTTGCTTTTGCACCTTGGGCATTCATGAATATAAAAATTAGGTGGCCCAAGAAAGTTTTTCGGGAATTTTTCATCATCTGAGATAAATTCAATTTGCGAAAAATCAATCCAATCTATTCCATCAATGGCCTCTCTAAATGATGGCCAGTAGTACCCATTCATGCTTTACCTCCTTTGAAGTGGGGTGATGAGAAAGTAAAGTTGCAATGGTATGCCAAATTAAATTTTGGATATTTTGAACAGAAAATCAGTAATTTATCTTGAACATCCTTTGATGAAATTGTTGCAAAACCGTCTCGCCATGCATTTATTTGCAACGAATGATCGCAACAGTTTTGAAACAATTAAAAAAAGAAGCTTGTTGAGGAGGCACAAATCAAATGTGCCGCAAACAAGCGTGGCCCGAAGGGCAACTAATGTTGAGGGTAAGCAAAACTTACCCCTAATTTAATGGCCAAAAAAAATCTCTAGCTTTTATTAAAAATCTGGTCTATGAAGCAACCAAACCGTGGTGAATCTATGATGAATAGAAGGTTTCAAAAACTACATTTCGGCCCCAAGCCTATTTCAATCCTTCTCCTATTCATCGCCCTTTTTTCATGTAGTCAAAGAAACGAAAGTTTAAATCCAGAATCATTACCTATATTTATTAAGGGATTGTACTCCCTTCCTCGAAATCTTGATCCCATTAAGGCCAACGATACTGCTTCACTACTCGTATCGCAGCTTCTCTACAGTGGTCTTCTAAAGTTTGAAAATGATTTAAGCTATTCACCGGATTTGGCAGAAAGTTGGGAGCTTGATCAGGCCGGGACAACTTATACTTTCAAGCTTAGAAAGAATATTTCCTTTCATAATGGGATGCCAATTACTGCAAACGATGTGGTAAAATCACTGGAGAGGGCACTATCGAAGGCAAGTGTTGTTTATAAATATTATGAATGTATTGAAGGGGCCAAAGAGTTTTATCAAGGAAAATCTATTGAAGTGAAAGGTATAAAGGTTATCACTCCTGATATGCTACAAATAAAACTCACAAATCCTTTTCCACCATTTTTATCTGTATTGGCAGGAGCAACTGCAAAAGTATTACCAATTAATAATATTCAAAGTGATCCCTTATTTTTTGAACATCCTATTGGTTCAGGTCCATTTCGTTTTTTAAAGATGATAAAGACGACTAATGACTATGGTGAAATGGAATTGGAAAGTTTTCAGCAAACCTCCGCAGATTCTCCACATATAAAAAAATTACGGCTTTTAGCATTAACTGAATCTGAGGCCCTGAAATTAGCTACGGAGGGAAAGATCCATGATCTTTCTAATTTCCCTCTATCCGGATCTGAGGCCGCATTTAAAGTTGGCAAGAAGATTGATTCACCTGTGGCGGCAACTTGGATTATTGGACTAAACACAAGAATTGCTCCCTTTGATAAGCTAAGTGTACGTCAAGCTTTTAAATTTTCTGTTCCGACTGAAAAATTTAGAAACAAATTTTATAATGACTCAATTCCTGCTTATGGCTATATTCCCATTGGTCTTCCTGGGCATATTTCAGCTCCTCCTGAATCACTACAACCAGCGAAGGCCCCCAAGCACACTGAGATAAAAATAGCTATTCCCTCTGTTCTTTCCAAGCATAAGGAAATGATTGATTTTTTTCATTCTGAATTAAGGCCACTTGGATGGAATGTTACCTTTGTTCCTATGGGATGGGACGAGTTAATGAAGGGCTATGATGAAAAATCTCTACAGGGATTTCTTGTATCCATGAATATGGATTACCCAGAAACAGAATTTTTGATACGAAATTTTGAATCAAATAATCCCGATAATTTTAGTGGCCTAAATAACCCTCAAATAGATCTTATGATTCAGAAAGCAAGATTAGTAACGGATAAAATTCATCGCACAAAATTTTATCAAGAAGTTCTAAGTAAAATTGAAGAACAGGCCGTCACCATTAATCTTTTTCATCCAAGATCTCATTTTTGGATTCACACTTGTGTTACTGGCTTCCTCCCTAATATTCTCTCTGATTACTATATCGATTTTCGCAAAGTTGGCCTTGATGCAAACTGTTTACAGGCGGCCAATCCATGACTACTGCCAAAGATAATAAACAGCAAAAATTCTCTGATTACGTTTTGGAAAAAACATATCCTTCACTTATTAAAATTCCTCTCATTATTTCTCTGTTAGTAGCAATTATTGCTGGAATCTGCATTATCGCACTTCGTGCTAATTCTGATTTTTATCTACTCAATGCCATATCTGAACATGTAGACACATTAGTGAGCACTCAAGATAGACCTGAACTTTTAAGACTACTTACATCCATTTCTAAAGAACGAAATGTTGTTATTAAAGTTGTTCAAAATAATCGTGTCCTGGTAACTACGAATAATCATCAAGAATTGGATCTTCCTTTTATTCAAGAAAGTCCTCTTGTCAGTGGCGACCATAGCTATTTTGATAATGCTAATTTAGTTACCGCAATTAAGTTATTAAAAAGTCCGAATAACACTTCACTTTACATTTATACCCCAATTACTCCAGTTCTTTTCTCCGCAATCAGTATTGGTATTTTTATTTTTGCAGTATTTGTCCTATTTTTTTATTTTTATTCAAAGAAAATTTCTAAAGTTATTGGACTTTCGCTTGAACCAATTTTTGAAATGGAAAAATTTATTTTGAATTTATTCCAAGAATCTGATTCCAGTATCAATCGCCCATTTGGAATATTGGAGCTAGATAGAATGCGTGAAAAACTTTTGGAAGCTAGACGAGTTCTCAGTGATGCAACAGAAAAACTTGCTCACGCAAAGGCCCAAGAGATGCTTCAAGCATCTTACAAGCAGCTTCTCCATGATTTATACACACCAATTGCCGCTCTGAATGAAGATATTCAGACGTCAATTGACTCAAATAGCGAACAAGAAAAAGTAAAAAAATCAAATGATCGAATCATAAAAATTGCAAAACAAATTTTAAATCAAGTGACAGCAATCAATGAGAATTTAAAAGTTAAAGATCCTGTCGCTCAATCAATTGATATTAGGCAATGTCTTTTAGAAGCAACGGAACAATCAATATTGGCGTCAGGAAGAAGAGATGACATTAAACTGGTAAAGGAAATTCCAAATGATCCCATCATTATTCCTCATGATCCAGAGAACTTAAGACGCGCAATTTCAAATCTTGTGAGTAATGCTATTCACGCCTGTAATGATCAAGTGCACATCAAACTAGCACAAGGTAAAAATCAAGTATCTATTATGATTTCTGATGATGGCCCTGGAATTAAAAGCGATGATATTACTCCTTATTTTCAGGGAAGAATAATTTCAAATAAAGGAGGAAGACCATCACTTGGATTGCCTTCAGCAAATCATATTATCCGTGGCCATGGCGGAAAATTAATTTACCACCAAGCTTCACTTGGTGGTGCATGTTTTGAAATACGGATTTAAAATGAAACAGAATTTTACCTCTAAAATTCTATTAGTTGATGACGACAAAGAATTGCTAGAAAGAGCAATTGAAAAACTTAGTGGGTCATTCCAATTTTTAACTGCATCGTCTGTTAATGATGCGACAAGGCTTTTAACTGACTATCAGATTCACGTTGTCATTGCTGATCTAAACTTCGAAGGTCAAAGTAAAGATGGAATTGATCTTATTGATTACATTAATGAACATAGGTCAGATATAGAAATTATTGTATTAAGTGCTGATAAAGTAACTGAGCGTGTGATGGATGCAACCAGAAGAAAACTTGCTGCACTCATTCCTAAGACGTGGAACTATGGCGAGACGCTAAAAAGTGCTATCACAATTGCGATGGAGAGGTATCAAAAGCGAATTCATTCACTAAAGGACAATTTCTTTTTAACCAATGCTCCTAAAATGAAGGAATTGCTTCAAGTCGTTCATAAAATTTCAGAGAGCGAAGGAAATTTTTCGATTCTTATTACGGGAGAAACAGGTACTGGAAAGGAAGTTCTAGTCACTTATCTTGCAAAGTTATTAGGCAAAAAAGTGGTAACCGCTAATATGGCAAGTATTCCAAGAGAAACTGCTGAGTCAGAACTTTTTGGCCACATGAAGGGTGCTTTTACTGGCGCCCATAGCAACAAATCTGGACTCATTGAAATTGCCCATCATGGAATTTTTTTCTTAGATGAATTAGGAGAATGCCCCCTTACTCTACAGGCAAAACTCTTAAGAGTTTTAGAGCAAAGAGAAATCATGGGATTGGGTTACACTTCTCCAAAAAAGATTGATGTTCGTTTTATAGCGGCCACTAATTGCTATCTATTAGAAATGGTACAAAAAAAATTATTCCGCCTTGATCTTCTTCAGCGTTTAGATGGAATAAGGCTTCATATCCCGCCCTTGAGAGAAAGAACTGAGGATATTATTTTATACGCTAATCATTTTCTTGCGGATCACCCCCATGGAAAAAATTTTATTTTAAAAGACTGCGCAATAATTGCACTTCTACAATACAATTGGCCGGGAAACATTAGAGAGCTTAAAAACACTATTGAAAAAGTAATTTTATTCTCGAACAGCAAAGTGATTGATGCAGAACTTGTAAAAAGAGTGCTGGATATTTCCCAGCCAGAATCCAATTTCCAACCTACATCACAAGATAATAAAATTCTTAAAAGTAATGTTTTAGATGCTCTAACAATAGAAAATGGTAACCGTACCAAAGCGGCAAAAAAATTAGGTGTGAATAAATCAACCCTGTATCGGTGGATGAAAAGCCTTAACATAGGCAATGCAGTATCTGGTAAGGTAGGAAGACCATCCATTCTATCAACGGCCAAGGAGAAGGTGATTTCATGAACCAATTTTTAATTCAAAGTCCAGTTGGAAAAATTTGTGTAAACATAATCGGCAATGAGTATCTACCTGAGCTTTATTTTTTGCATGGTGGAATGGGACTTGGATCAGATTCACTACAACCATATTTTGAAAATCTAAGTAATGTTTTTAGATGCATCTTTATTGACCTTCCAGGCTGCGGGAATTCTGAAAACTCTATTGACTCAATATACTCATTTGAAACTTTCAATACTGTCATAATTTCTGTTTTAGAAAATGTTTCAAAAAATAACACAAGAGGGATTTTTGGCCATTCACTTGGAGGAATGATTGCTCTTAACCATTTGGGAAGTAATTTAAACCAATTTAAGTTTGGAATATTATCAAATACTGCAATGAATTCTAAGTGGCGTGAAATTTCAAAAGATAATCTCAGCAAAATCATGAATGAAAAAATTAAATCTGCAATTGCTGATTATCAATCAGACTCAGACAGCTCTGCAAAATTGCAAAATTTGGCAACCTCCTACGCGCCTTTATATTTTCCAGAATTACTATTGGTGGAGTCTGAGAAAATAATGAGTAGTTTTACTTACCGTGTTGATACGATCTCATACCTTGGGGATTATATTTATCCAAACCTGGAATTAAGTAACCAGGTAAAAAATATTTCAGTTCCTAAATTGCAGTTATGCGGGAATCAGGATTTGGTTGTCCCTGTATTTTGCCAAGATGAAATCGACTTGCTTTTAGCTTCTCCAAAATCAATTTTAAAATTTGATGCTGGGCATTTTCCATTTATCACAAAAACAAATGAGGTCATCAGTGGAATAACCACATGGTGGAATAATACAAAGGAGGTTCTTAAGTGAAACGTTTTATACAAATTCTATCGCTCTTGCTAGGACTTGGTGCAATTACTCAAGTCTTAGCTAAACCCACAACTTT
>Ga0247844_1006947_pt1 | contig 13209 bp, 25 predicted proteins | sample LaCtaG_FD_192421 | JGI IMG/M metagenome (GOLD analysis project Ga0247844, IMG submission 192421) | Freshwater microbial communities from meromictic Lake La Cruz, Castile-La Mancha, Spain - LaCruzMarch201714.5m_1 | ecosystem: Environmental > Aquatic > Freshwater > Lake | place: Spain: Castile-La... | reverse complement strand
TTGGCGCCTGTTAAAATTAAAAAAGAATCATGAATGAGGAACTAATTGCAAACGCCATAGCGTTTTTAGCCGGCTGGATATTAAAGCGCCCGGACTTTGTGCAAAAGATTATTTCTAAAATCTTTACAAAAAAATAATTTTATGGAAATTTTGTTATTTGCCATGACGGTCGCCGTTTCACTAGTTGGCTTTTTACTAGCCCGCGAACTTAACCGCACCAGCGAAGAAATAAAACTACTTCGCCAGGACGTTTTTAGAATTAGCGTAGATCTAGCCAAGTTGCAAACTAGGTTAGATGACATTGTATAACGTATCTTTACGGCGTTTGATGCTGTGAGTTGAAAACGTTTGGTTAGGTAGCCCGGTAATTTATTTTGCCGGGTTATTTTTTTTTGCATACTATTGCACAACCAAACAATTAAAAACTCACACTATGAATGCACCCAATACTTTTGGCGCTAAGATGTTCGGCCGCTTTATTAGCAAAGGCTGGCACATATCGTTTACGGACAGTTACCAGGATCGCGTATGCGTTATACCGCCGGATCGGCTTGACGCGCAGCACGTCTTTGGTATTTACATACCGGTTATGCGGCATACTTGGCAACCCGATTTAAAAAGGGAATGGTGGGCGGCGCTACAAACTAAGGACTGTATGCTTGGTCCTAAGTTTGAAGCCAGCGCGCACCCCGACGATACGGAACGCTTTGCAGCGTTTGCGTCCTGGATAGGTGATCTATTAAGAAACCCTGAGAAATTTACATGATGACCGAACAGCAGCAAATAGACGAAATACTACTAGAGGCTAATGCTTATTTTTTTAAGCCGGAAGTAGAACAGTACGCAAATTTTTTAATTAAAGAAGGTTGGGAAGCAGTACAAGCATACCAGCGAGCATACCAGGATATAATAATTTTTGAAAATAATGGACACAAAACCAACTGTACCTGCCAATTTTGTATGCCGTGAGTGGCAAATTGCGTTCTTTGACGTGCAAGACACCGACACCCTAAATAAATTATGCGCTTTAGCTCGGCATCAATTACTAGTATGCTATGAAATATCACAAGCAGAAATAGTCATGCTTAAAATGAAGTACCCACACCTTACAACGTACGATTAAGATGTACCGTAAAAAAATTGATGGTGCATGGGTTACAATCAAAAGTGATAACGATATAGAAAAATACGATGAGCCAATTATACCGTACTGGGATCAGCGTATTAGAACACAACGGCTAACAGAGTATTTATACGATATAGAAAACCCTACTTATGCTGATTATTTGCAAACCATACACTGGCATAAAATAAGAAAATACATGTTTGAACAACCGACCTCGAATAAATGCATCATAAAAAATTGCGATAATACCAACATTGTGCTGCACCATACACGCTACGACCGAATAGGCACATACAACGAAATATATGATTTGATGTATGTTTGTCGGGAGCATCACAATAGAATACACGGCGCCGTCCAGCTCAGGTATAAATGCCATGAGGAAGAATGGTCGTTATTTAAGATAACAAGAAAATTTGTGTGTGAAAAAAATAATGAGAAATTTGATTATTACCTAGAAGAATGAAAAAACAGCGACCGATCTATACGAAAGCCCAGCATCAAATTGTAACGCCGGCCTACGTGGAAAAAAAAATACAAATGCATAAAAACATAAAATGGACTACCAAGGACGGCCGCGATTTGTTTTTAATGGCCAGCGCATCAGTTACGCGCTACGTGGCTAAGTCAGAACACAACGATCAGGCGCCAATGGGCTTTTACAATATGCAAATGGGCCACTATAATAAAATTTCAATTCATACCAGGGATTTTAGACAGTTAGCGGACGTACTGCTGCAAGCTCATCTGTTTTTACTCAACAACGCCGACAAACTCGACCAGGTTGTTACCAAGGAACTAGATACCTATACCACCTACCACCTGAAAAACTTGCTTGACACAAACGAGCAACCCTAAAAACGTACTACCCTACTACCCTACCCCTTAAAACCCCTTACAACTCATTACAAGGCCCTCTATGGGCCTTTTTTTATTTTCTACCATACCCCTACCTTTTACTTTTTACCTTTTTTATATTTTTTTACCTTTTTTTCGTTTTTACTTGACTTTTTAATTTCTAACGCTTACATTTACGACATAATTATAGTAATAGATAGACTGTAAGTCTAATAATATCTGTAATTATACGCGCAACTTTTTGTTTTTTGGTCGTTTTGCGTTTGTTCCAGCGCGATTTTGTACTTTTGGACTATGGTGCTAAAAGAAAAATACACGACGCTACAGCGCACCCTGGACTGCATGCAGACGCAAATTGAGGATTCCTTAAGTTATGCCCGAAATTTTGTACCGCGCGGCGAAACGCCCCGCAGCTTGTTCGCATTGCTCAAGCAGCACACCACCTACCGCCACGACCCGCCAGGGGTTGAGCTGCTGCAAAGTATGCCAACATTGATGCATCGAAATTTTTACGGCATACCGGGCGCTGGGGACTGCGACTGTTTTACGATTACCGCCGTTGCATGCTGTAAGGTGGAAAATATACCTGTTAGAATTGTGGTCGTGGGCAATACCACTAAAAACCCGACCCACGTTTACTGCGAAGTTTTAGACGGCGGGCGCTGGACGGCGTTTGATTTGTGTAGCCCGTTTTATGGCGAAACAAAAAAATATCGGTATCTTAGCCGTATAAACGTTAAGTAGCATGTATTTACAATTAGCCGGGCCTAGCCCCCTTGATACCGCCGAAAACCCGCTCGCACCAGGAGCGCCGACCTACAAGTACAAAGATTTTTATTTAGGACAGGGCCAGGATATTATTTTGCCGGACGCGCTATTTCCGGCCAATGTTGAAGGGTATGCCAAGGCGTTAAAAGACCTGGAGGGTTTGTACAACAAGTACGCTAAAGGCATAAAAAAGAAAATTACCGATAAAGGCATGGGCGCTATCAGCTTTGCCGTTATTATGGGAACGCTGCAAGCCATAGGCGCCGGATTTCAAGCTTTGTCCACGGTAGCACGATCCGCGCAAATTAACATCGCTAGGCAAAGAATTACCGAGCTGTACAACAACAACACCTTTAACGTACAAAACCTAAACAGGCTAACTCCTACGCAGCTCAGCAATGCGATGACGCAAATTGACGAGCAAATTAACATGACCCCGCGCACGCAGTTTGGCCGGCAAATGGCACTAGCCCGGTTCCGCTTGGTTTACCAGCAAAGGTTTGACCAGGTAGCGGGCGGCGGCGGCATTGGTAATTTACCGGGCTGGGTTTTGCCCGCCGCCCTGGGCCTTGGCGCATTTTTACTTTTAAGAGGCCGCAAATGAACCCGCTAGTATTAGTTGGAGCTGTTGCGCTGTTTTTCTTGCTAAGAAAAAAACCGCCGGTGGTAGATAACACAACCCCGGACGTTGTACCGTTTACCGCTAGCAACGTAAACGCCTATAAAAACTTAAACACCACTAGTACCTTTGACAATAGGCTAGCAAAAGAGGCGCGCCGCGTTACCCCGGACGGAACCGGCAAAAATATTGTGGACGGCAGCTACAAATGCTTTGCTCCTGGCAACCAATCGCGCCGCGCAGCTATTATTAAGGTGTACGAGGATTTAGACCGCCTACAAACCCAAATAAACAATAGTACCGGCGAACGCCGCGAGGAATACCGCAAGGACCGCCGCGAAAAGGACGATGAGCGCGCAATTTTAGTTGCCGAGCATTATATGATCTGCGAGGCGTTTTTTGAGGAGCTTAAGAAAAAAGGCGCAACCCCGCAGCAAACAACTATAACCACCGCACAACAAACGCGCAGCGCCTTGTAAATTAAATTTTTTCACTATCTTTACCTCAATCAATATAAAAAACTGAATTATGGCCTACCGCCGCAAAACCACCCCCGCCCGCCGCAAGGCAGCACCCGCACGCCGCCGCCGCCGCACTATGGGCCAGCGCGTAACAACCGCCGGAGTAACCGCCGCCGCAATGTCAGCCGGTAAGGCCGCCCTTGGTGGCGCCGCCGCCGCCGTTTTGACTAATGTCATCGGCGACAACCTTGGAACTTTTAAGCCGTACACCGGCCTAGTTGGCGCGTTGGCTACTAGCCTCTTTTTGAAGCAGCCCGAGATCGCTGCCGGAATGGCCGGTTACGCTGGATACAAGATCGCCGGAGCTTTGTTGCCAAGTCAAGCAAAACCAGGTGGATTTTTAGCCGAGGACAACATGTTTAATGTTTCTCCTAGCATGTATCTTCAGGGCGAAATGGCCGGCGAGGGCATCTATGCCTCTAACTACACACTATCTGGGTACGACATCCCAGGACTGTAAGCTTTTATTCATATAATCTTTAATTTGTAGAATCATGGGAATGAGCGCACAGGACAAAATGCTTAACGTAGCGAGCCGCCTAGGCTTGACTTCGCTTAAGGACATGCAAGGAACTACCCGCATGGTATATGACAGCAATGCGACTGCATCAGTAAATCACACTTTTTTCAAAGGTGCTGCACAGCGCGCGTTTCCTTTGTCAAACGTAGGGGCCAACGGCAACCAATTCCAGGTAAACGAGGCTTTGCTAGTTGAAAAAATTGGATTTTTTATTCCAGGAGCCGCAGACGGCATTTCGTATTTTGGCCTAACAACAGGACAGGCTTCGGTTAAGTTTGACCTTGTTATTGGTAACAAAACTGTAATTAAAGACGCAACGGTAGAGCTAGGCGGTGAACAAGCATTTTACAACGACGGTACAATAGCTAGCTCAGTAATTGACCTTGAAGGCGTTGGTATTTTAATTCCACCCCAGGTAGAATACTACGTCATAGCTAAATCATTTTTAGCAGCCGACCGCATTGCTTCATCAACACGATTAGGTTGTTACCTTTTCGGTACCGGCGCTTTGCTTAACTTTAATACCACTATTTAATCATGGCAAATCAAGTACAAAAGGTTGCATACGTTGATAGCAAGCTTGGCGTTTCGCTACCAGGACAGCAGACCACCCGCGTAATTTACGACTCAGTAAACGCCGTAGCCGGTCAGCAGTTTTTTCAGTTCTTTACCAACTTTGCCGGTAAAAATGAATTTCAGACAAACCTTACTACTAATAAACTAGATTCAGCCGAATCTATGGTTATTAAGTCGGTGCAGATTATTATGAACTCAGCAACTTCAAACATTGCAGACCACCTAAACCTAAACATTACGGTAGGAAACCAGGTAGTGCTAAAAGATTTTGACCCTAGCTTTAACGCTACAAGCCGCGGACTTTCTTTTGACCGTTTGCATAGTGGTTTTACCAGCAGCACAAACCTAGAGGTGCGACTTTTAACTGAAATAGTTATTCCGCCACAGGTGAACTTTAAGGCAGAGCTGCAACTAAGTAACGCCTTAATTGCCGTTGACGATGACGTTACTATTATCTTCAAAGGATACGGACGTATTTTCTCAGCCGGTAACAGCTTCTAATTTTAGAAATTATGGCAAGTAATATGAACATCAGCTACCGCCAGGGAATCCGCAACAAGGGTTTCCAGGTAACGGTACCGACCACCGGCGCCACGCAGACGCTAAGCCTTAGCGGCCTGGCTAAAGCGTTCGAAGGAATCCTTTTAAGCAGCACCACCTCAGCGGCTCCCGCTACTTTGGTAAACGCTTTGCAGCTTCGCGTAACGCTCACAATTAACAATGACGTTGTTATTGATGACGTTGTGGCCCACGAGCTGGGCGCTAGTGTTGCCTCAGGCATTACTACGGGTTTCCCGGCTTTTATCCCTTTTCCAAGGGCGTTAACCGGCCAGGATACAATTTTACTGCGCGTTACTAACAGTTCCGGCGTAAGCCAGCTGTTAAATGCAACGGTTTACTATAAGAACGAAATTTAAAAGATTTCAACAAAAAAAAAACAAACGGCCGGCCCTAAATGGTCGGCCTTTTTTATACCTTTAACCTATGAGCTGGCAGATTCCTACACAAATTGAACAAGATATAATTTGCGGCAAGGCAAGTTACCGAACATTCCAAACCGGTGCCGGCGGTCAAAGTATTTTAGATATTTCGCCTAATAGCTACGTTGTAATCTTTGGTTATGACTTTAGCCCGGCGGGCGGCGGCATTTACGAAAGCCAAAACTTTACAGCTAGTCCGGCACTAGCTAGCAATAACATACGTTTTTTTGAAACCCAGCAAATTAGCTTTTATACCGGCAACGATTTTTACCCTTTTATTCACCACGTTAATATAGAAGCTAACGAAACTGTTTTTAATCCCACGCTAGACGCATTTCGTATTTTAAACAGCGTAGATAATACCCCTATTGCACGCCAGGTGTATATTACAAGCTCCAGCCCGGTAAGTATTACCGTTGGCCTAGTAAACATTTGCACGCGCACAGTCGCAAACGCGATACCGATTACCAACCGTACCCCGCCGACTTTAACCTATGGCGGCTCCGCGCAAGTTATTAACAGCCAAACCGATTTTGGCCCGGCCGCTACGCCTTTGCAGTTTATTCAGCCTAGCCCTATTAGTTTTCAAGATTTTGGCTTTGGCGCATTGCCAGGTAACGCGGACGCCCAGGCTTTTGCTACGCCCGACCCTACCAACGGTTTAATAGACCCAAGTTTTTATTTGCGTACGGTGTACGGACAAACTTTTAACGATAAAGCGGCATGTAACTATTTTCTAAATGTTCACTACGCCCTTTACACGCAAACAATCCCCGAACAGCGCGGCTAAAATGGATTTACAAAAGCGCATTGACCAGCTGCGCGAGCAAGGTTTTAACAATTTCGCGCTGCAAGACCGCCCCGGCAAGCTCACAAAGGCAAGCTGCGGACGTTTTTGGCCTAGCAACAAAGAAAAACCGGGCTGGGCTAACAACGGCGACGAGGTAAGCCGCGATCTAGTGGCCTATGTTAACAAATTCCCTGGACTTTATACCTTGCACTATTCCCGTTCGCTAATTACAAGCGGGACCGAGAGCTTTGAAATTGACACCAGGCCGGAAGGCGAACAAACCCCTATAAACTATAACTTAGCAGACATGGACGAGCGCAATAAAGAAGAACGCCGCAGCGATGAATTATACATACGCGAAATTTTATCTAAAAACGGATTTTTAGAGAGCGAAGTAGCGCGCCTAAAAGATAAAATAGATGAACTAGAGGGCATGCTTGAGGACGCCGAAACCGAAGCCGAAGAAAACAAGCACGCGCAAATGGCAGACGCCACCACGTCCACGATTGGCCAGGTCGCGCAGCTCATACCTACTTTGCTGGATAAGTACTTTGCTATCCAGGAACAAAAAAACGCGCTGTTGGCCGAGCAGATCAGGCGCCAGGCCCCACCGCGTCCACAACCCCAAAACCAAACTTTTGAACAACCAGCAAATAACTTTTACTATGAAGGAGAAAATTGACCATCTTACTCATTTTGACATTGTGGTCAAAGAGGAACTTGCTAGCTGCACGAGCGCAGAGGATATGCTCATTGTTCTTGCCAGGAATTACGACCTACGTCAACCGCTGGGCGGAATTACTAAGGCGGCGTTTACCATTGGGCTAAGAACGGCCGTAGGTATGCTGCGCCCCGAAGTAAACGCAACCGCCAACTACAAAGAAAAAGAGCTAAAAGACACGCGTTTTCCGCATCTTAAAATTTTTAAGTAGTGTACCGCATTAAAGCCGGGCAGCGCGACGCCGCGCGGCGCCTGGGTGTAGTGATTAGGCCCAGCACGGTAAAAAATAAAAAATTAGACGTTTACAAAAATGGTATTAAAGTCGCATCAATTGGACTTGTTGGATATGGAGATTATTGGTCATACGTCCAGGACGAAAAATTTAACCGCGCGCCAAAGGGAACGGCAGCGCAGCGCCGCCGCCTCTATAAAATTCGCAACGCCAACGAGTGCGCGGCCAAAGGAACGGTAGGATATTATGCCTGTAAAATACTTTGGTAATGATACTAAAGTACAAGGGCTGCAATAAAAAGTATTTTAGGTACGAGCTGTACAACGGCGAGCGTTTGGAACTGTACGTTGAAACCAAGCTAACAGCGCGGCAAGTTGTAAAAAATCTTTTTTGTAACTTTGGTATTAAAGACATTGTGTTAAAAATCTACAATAGATCCTATGGCGTTAAAACCTAATTTTTTCCAAGCGATCGCCGCCCTTACTTTAGCCTACCAGGCTTATAAGTATATAAGGCGGCAAGCTGCTTTGTTAGAAAAATGGGACTACAACATTTTGGCCGTGCGCTTAATGGGAGTAACAAAGGATTTTTTGGATTTACAAATTGAGTTAGAACTAAAAAACCCCAGCGCCGTAAGTTTGACCGTTTCAGAATTTGAGATGAACGTGTACCTTGACGGTATTAAAATAGGCAACACGGCCAAGCGCGGACAGTACACGATACCAAAATACGGCAGCAACTTGTTGACCTTTAACGTGCGGGCTTACTACAAACAACTAGGCCCGGCGCTCGGCGTTTTGATTTCTAAAATTGGCAAGATTAACGAGGTAAAGGTGAGGCTGAAGGGCAAGCTGTATGTGCAGACCGTCCCTGGCGTCTTTGCGCCAGTTCCGTTTGACATAACCGACACGGCTATAAATTTATACAAGCAATTTAATTAAGACAGTTATGCCACTAAATGTAAATCAAGTACTAGATCGTTATTTAATTGCACTTGAGGACGTACCGGTATATAACTACCCTAATGGTACAAGGATCGGCACTATTAACAAGGGCAATGCAACGGCAAGAGTGTACAGTTATGTAACTCGGCCTGGCGGGCAACTTTGGTTTGAGTTTGATTATACAATACCGGGTAATGCGCCAGGATCGTATTGGGTGCTAGATAAAGAAGGTAGATTTCGTATCAGCCAAGCACCCGGTAATGCTGCAATAAACCCTAGCAGTTTGCCAAGCGTTGACGTATTCCCTAGCGGCGGCGGCAAAATAAAAACCTACGCGCTGTACGGTATTATTGGAGTGTTAGCCTTACTACTGCTTAAAAAATGAAACTTTGGCCCTGGCTAACTCTTGCCGCCGCCGTAATAATTAGCCGCATGAGCAAAGAACAAGATCAAAGCAAGCCTACGGGAGCCGGGCCTGGCAAAAAAGTAGCGCGAGGCATACGCAATAATAACCCTGGCAATATAAGGCTAGGGATAAATTGGCTTGGCCGCGTAGTTCCTGGCAAAGATTTAAGCTTTGTAGAGTTCAAAAGCATGCCCTACGGCGTGCGCGCGCTGTACATTGATTTAATTAACAAGCACAAAAGCGGGCTAAGGACTATTCGCGATATCGTGTATAGGTATGCGCCCCCTAGCGAAAATTTAACGGATGCCTATGTGGCGGCTGTTGCGCAGAGCATGAAGGTAGGCGCTAGCACGCCGTTTGCGCCAACGGTTAAGAATTTTAACGCCTTTGCCAAGGCCATAGTAAAGCACGAGAATGGCAAGGACGGCGAGAAGGTAACCGCGGGCGATTACGCCGCCGGGTTAGCTTTGGCGCGTATGCGCCCGGATATAAACAGTTATATTAAAATTGCCTAACTTTACTATTATGAAAAGCGAAAAAGAAAAACTAGCGGCTAAAAGCGTTGAGCAGCTAAAAGCTGCGGCCAAACGGTTAGGCGGCAAATTGGTAACGCCGGACGGCAAGGCCAAAACAAAAGTGCAGCTTATTAACACTATTGTTATGAAAAACCGCCTAGCTGGCAAAAGCATGGGCGCCAAGCAAACCGGCACTAGCAATAAGGCGAAAGACCTACAAAGAAAAGCCAAGGCCCCCGGCAAGCGCACCAGCGCCAAGGGCAAGGTTTACACCGAAACGCGCAAAAATAGAACCGATAAGCCCGGTACTATGCTAGGCGACAATTTGAAGTATCGTTATATTAGCGCAGATACTTGGCGCAAAACAAATAAAGATTTTAAGACCGTTATTAACGGCGTTAAGTATAAAATGTTTTTAGACGAATCACGCGGCACCATATTGGCGCCTGTTAAAATTAAAAAAGAATCATGAATGAGGAACTAATTGCAAACGCCATAGCGTTTTTAGCCGGCTGGATATTAAAGCGCCCGGACTTTGTGCAAAAGATTATTTCTAAAATCTTTACCAAAAAATAATTTTATGGAAATTTTGCTTTTTGCCATGACCGTTGCCGTTTCACTAGTCGGATTTTTACTAGCCCGCGAGCTAAACCGCACCAGCGAAGAGATAAAACTACTGCGCCAGGACGTTTTTAGAATTAGCGTAGATTTAGCCAAGCTGCAAACGCGCTTAGATGATATTGTATAGCGTATATTTGTAGCGTTTGATGCTGTGAGTTGAAAACGTTTGGTTAAGTAGCCCGGCAAATTTATTTTGCCGGGTTATTTTTTTTTGCATACTATTGCACAACCAAACAATTAAAAACTCACACTATGAATGCACCCGATACTTTTGGCGCTAAGATGTTCGGCCGCTTTATTAAAAAAGGCTGGCACATTTCGTTTACAGACAGTTACCAAGACCGCGTTTGCGTTATACCGCCCGAGCGGCTAGACGCGCAGCACGTCTTTGGTATTTACATACCCGTTATGCGCCACACATGGCAACCCGACTTAAAACGTGAGTGGTGGGCCGCGCTACAAACTAAGGACTGTATGCTAGGTCCTAAGTTTGAAGCTACGGCGCACCCCGACGATACGGAACGCTTTGCCGCATTTGCAGCCTGGATAGGTGATCTATTAAGAAACCCTGAGAAATTTACCTAATATGACCGTTGAAAGATATTGGGCCGCAGCTTTTTTTGACAGCCGCGATACCGAAGTTATTAACGACATGGCGGCAAATGCCCGCCGTATGCTTATTTCGCAGCGCGAGCTGCAACGCGATGAACTTTTGCGGCTTAAAATGAAGTACCCACACCTAACAACCCGCGACTAATGGCCAAGCAACGCCCGATATATACCAAAGCCCAGCACCAAATTGTAACACCGTCTTTTGTTGAAAAAAAAATACAACTGCACAAATCAATAAAATGGACTACTAAGGACGACCGCGAACTTTTTATTATGGTCAGCGGATCAGTTACCAGGTATGTGCCTAAGTCCGAGCATAACAGTCAGGCCCCTATGGGCTTTTTTAATTTGCAGATGGGCCACTACAATAAAATAAGCATACACACGCGCGACTTTGCACAGTTGGCCGAAGTATTCGAGCAAATTACCTTATTCCTAAAAAACAACGCTGGCAAACTTGACCAAGTTGTTACCAAAGAACTTGACAGTTACCAAACTTACCACTTAAAAAACTTGCTTAACACAAACGAACCACGTTAAAAACGTAGTACCCTACCCAAGTACTACCAAAATACTCTTACAACTCTTTACAAGGCCCTCTATGGGCCTTTTTTTATTTCCTTTCCTACCCCTACCTTTTACTTTTTACCTTTTTACTATTTTTTTTACCTTTTTTTCGTTTTTACTTGACTTTTTAATTTCTAACGCTTACATTTACGACATAATTATAGTAATAGATAGACTGTAAGTCTAATAATATCTGTAATTATACGCGCAACTTTTTTGTTTTTTGGTCGTTTTGCGTTTGTTCACGCGCTGTTTTGTATTTTTGGGTTATGGTACTCAAAGAAAAATACACCACGCTGCAACGCACCCTGGACTGTATGCAGACGCAAATTGAGGATTCTTTAAGTTTTGCCCGAAATTTTGTACCACGAGGCGAAACGCCACGCAGCTTGTTCGCATTGCTCAAGCAGCACACGACATACCGCCACGATCCGCCAGGTGTTGAGCTTTTGCAAAGTATGCCGACATTGATGCACCGTAATTTTTACGGCATACCGGGTGCTGGGGACTGCGACTGCTTTACTATTACAACGGTTGCCTGCTGTAAGGTCGAAAATATACCCGTTAGAATTGTAGTTGTTGGCAATACACGAAAAAACCCAACGCATGTGTATTGCGAAGTATTGGACGGCGGGCGCTGGACGGCCTTTGATTTGTGCAGTCCGTTTTATGGTGATACAAAAAAATATCGGTATCTTAGCCGTATAAACGTAAAGTAGATGTATTTACAATTAGCCGGCCTGGAGCCACTTAATACCGCAGAGAACCCGCTCGCACCAGGAGCGCCGACCTACAAGTACAAAGATTTTTATTTAGGACAGGGCCAGGATATTATTTTGCCTGACGCGCTGTTTCCGGCCAATGTAGAGGGTTATGCCAAGGCGTTAAAAGACCTGGAGGGGTTGTACAACAAGTACGCAAAAGGGATAAAAAAGAAAATCACCGACAAGGGCATGGGCGCTATCAGCTTTGCCGTTATTATGGGAACGCTGCAAGCCATAAGCGCCGGTTTTCAAGCTTTGTCCACGGTAGCACGATCCGCGCAAATTAGCCTTGCTAGGCAAAGAATTACCGAGCTGTACAACAACAATACTTTTAACGTACAAAACCTAAACAGGCTAACCCCTACGCAGCTTAGCAATGCGATGACGCAAATAGACGAGCAAATTAACATGACGCCCAGGGCGCAGTTTGGCCGGCAAATGGCATTAGCTCGGTTTAGGTTGATTTACCAGCAAAGGTTCGACCAGATATCGGGCGGCGGCGGCTTTGGTAATTTACCGGGCTGGGTATTGCCCGCCGCCCTGGGACTTGGCGCATTGTTACTTTTAAGAGGCCGCCGATGAATCCGCTAGTTTTAGTCGGCGCTGTTGCGCTGTTTTTTCTGCTAAGGAAAAAGCCGCCAGTTGTTGTAGATAACACAACCCCGGACGTTGTACCGTTTACCGCTGCTAACGTCAACGCCTACAAAAACCTAAATACATCTAGCACTTTTGACAACCGACTTGCTAAAGAGGCGCGCCGCGTTACCCCGGACGGAACCGGCAAAAACATTGTTGACGGCAGCTACAAATGCTTTGCCCCTAGCAACCAATCGCGCCGCGCAGCTATTATTAAAGTGTACGAGGATCTCGACCGCCTACAAACCCAAATAAACAATAGCACCGGCGAACGCCGCGAGGAATACCGCAAGGACCGCCGCGAAAAGGACGATGAGCGCGCAATTTTAGTTGCCGAGCATTATATGATCTGCGAGGCGTTTTTTGAGGAACTTAAGAAAAAAGCCGCAACCCCGCAGCAAACGGTAATAACCACCGCACAACAAACGCGCAG
>Ga0247844_1006942_pt1 | contig 13219 bp, 13 predicted proteins | sample LaCtaG_FD_192421 | JGI IMG/M metagenome (GOLD analysis project Ga0247844, IMG submission 192421) | Freshwater microbial communities from meromictic Lake La Cruz, Castile-La Mancha, Spain - LaCruzMarch201714.5m_1 | ecosystem: Environmental > Aquatic > Freshwater > Lake | place: Spain: Castile-La... | reverse complement strand
TCAAAGTCTGAGTTTAAATATTGGCGCGGTGTCTTTTTTAGGTAAAAAGTTGATGAAATAAAGGTCGGTTTTGATAAAGTTTTAAAATGCTCCGTAACACTTATCAAAGGAAAAGAAATTATTTATTCAATGATGGGCGCCAACAATCAAAAAGTTTTAGAAAAAAAATTAACGACTGAAAATGGTGTTCAAGTCTTAAACGTCAAAGGCCAATATGAAATTGGGGCCATCACCTATTTTCTAAATGAAAAATACTACATAGTCCCTCAAAAAGTTTTACTCACCTCACTACGTTTTACAAATAAAGAAGCAAAGGAAAAATATCTTGAAGGGGCCATCAAAGATTACGAAAATATAAAAATCAAGGCAAAATGATGAAGACAAAAATTATTTTTTTCATTGCTTTTTTATTTTGCTCAGCAAATATTTTTGCTTTTTCAGATCAGTGTAAAAATTCGATTAAGGCCCAAAATTATTTAAGGACAGGAGACTTCGATTCAAAATCTCCTGCGGAAAAGGTCTATAATTTTGAAAAAATTAGAAGTGATTTAAAAGACGAACTCATCAAGTCTGAAAAAATCGATGAAGAAAAAGTGACTTGTTTAAATGATCTTTTTTCTCAAGGAATAAAAGACGCCTCCACTTATTGGGCCGAAAGAGCTCAGAGAGAAAACTGCACAAAAGATGATAAAATTCCAACAAACCGCCCCGATGATTGCAGTGAGGCCACTTGGAAAGAGTTCAAAAAAAGCCGAAAATATATAAAAAACATGCAAGAACATTTGCGCATGGATTTGCGTCCTCTTGCTAATGCTAAAAATAAAGTTGCCGTCGAAAAACAAGAAACAAAAATTGATTGTCTTACTCAATCAACATCAAAAACACCTGTTCAAACTCTTATAACAAGTGCTGAAGACGCACGAAAAAATCTTTGTTGTGGAAGGGCCGATGACAAAGAAGGTGCCGTAAAGGCAGTTTATCCTGAAATCAATTATAACCAGTGTCTTTCAAAAATAAGTGACACCAATGACGAAATGCTTTCCGCTAAAGGCCTTGCCATGTGTTCGGCCAATATTGTATCGGACGCCGTAAAAACAGTTTGGCAAAGTATCAAGTCACTTTTTACTTTATCTGGAGAAATTGTCGGCATCATGTCGGCCCTTAAGGAGCTTGTCACCAACGATGAGGCCCGGGAACAATTTGTAAATAATTTAAAAAAATCTGTTCATGATTTTTTAAATTCAAGAGGCGTCACCTTTAGTCAGTGTTTAAATAAATATGAACAGAGTATGTACATCTGTGAAGTCACAGGAAGTGTCATCGGAAGTTTAGTTGATATTGGGGCCATTGGAAAAGTTTTAAAAGCTCTCAAATTAGGAAGGGCCGCCGCAGAAATTGGAAGTTTACTTTCGAAGTCCCAAAAAGGTCAGGCCGTTTTAAGCGCGATTAAAAAAGCAGAGACATTCACAATGAGTACGGCCGGAAAATTAAAAACGACGGCAAAGGCCGTGGCAGAAGAAGTGATTCAACGGCTGGCAAAAGATGCCAAAGCTTTTACTCTAGCGGCAGATCTTATGATGAATGAGATCTCTTTTGATCTTCAACTCGCTAAAGAATTGAAAAAAAATGCAAAAGTAATTATAGGTCAAGTAAAAGCTCAGGCCAAGTCACAGCTTACAGCTTTATCTAATAAAATTTCAGGTTCAGCAGGTGCAGTCGCCTCAGAAAGCGATCACGTCAATGTTTCATTAGGAAACACAGTCAGTGTTCCTAGATCAAGCGGTGGCTTTTCTGAAGGAAAAATTATCGGAAAAGTTAAAGAAAATGGTATTGAAAAATTTGTCGTTCAAATTGACACTCCTCAAGGTCTCGCCACAAAAAAACTCACTCAAGATAAATTACAAGAAGCTTATAATACGGTTAACAATATTGCCGAAAAGGCCCCCCCTCCCGTTAAAGTTGTTGCGGCAGGAACAACTGCGAATGTGGCCAGTGTAGCGAAAGCACCGATTGCTCCTGCGGTCTCACAACCTTTGGCCGTTTCTCAACCAGCTTCTCAAGTCACAACAAGTAAGATTGTTATGATTGATGGAAAACCACATGAGATGATCAAAACTCCCCTTCCTAAACCTAAAGTTCAGGGAGTCAACGAAGCTTATACTCTCAGTTATAGACCGATTGAATCAGCAGAAATATCTCCGGCAATTAGAAATTTTAATATTGACGAAAAAGTTCGTGTTCCTAGATCAAATGGAACTATTTCTGAAGGTAAAATTCTTTCTAAAACAACTGATGCAAGCGGTATGGAAAAATACCGAGTAGAAATGAATACCCCACAAGGTATCGCCTACAAAACAGTAAAAAAAGATGAACTTATTGCTGCGAATACGACAGAAAAAATGGCAGTAAGTAATGAGGCCAAAAAAATAAGCGAAGTTGTTCCTCCTTCTCAAGTCACAACAAGTAAAATTGTTATGATTGATGGAAAACCACATGAGATGATTAAAACTCCCCTTCCTAAACCTAAATTTGAAGGTGCGAAAGAAGCTTATACTCTCAGTTATAAACCTATCGAATCGGCAGAGATTTCTTCTGCTTTTACTCGTGGTGAAAAAATACGTGTTCCTCGATCAAACGGAGGGTACTCAGACGGGAAAATTCTTTCGAAACTGACGGATGCTAATGGTGTTGAAAAATACAAAGTTGAATTTAAGACTCCTCAAGGAATTGGATATAAAACAATCAGTAAAGAAGAACTTATTGCGGCCAACAAAACAACTGAACAAGCGCTTCAAAAAGTAAGTCCCTCTGTAGAAAAAATGGCAGAAACACCTAGGCCACCTGTTTTAACTCAAAATGGAAAACCGATTAATCAACAGGCATTTGCCGATGAAATAAATCGTCGTTCAAATCTTCTACCAGAAAATGGAAGCACAATTGCAAATGAGACAGTGACAACCAAAACAGCAATCCCACAAGCTGAAAAATACAGCGCAAACAACTTACAATTTACAAACGACGGATGGCCTATTGATAAGAAAAAATTTGCACAAGAACTTGATAATCGTTCGGCCATTAAAAAAGTAGAGCAAGTCTCTTCACCGGAAGTCGTACCTGAAAAAATCACTTTAAGTCAAAGTACCCAAGCGGCCCCTCCCAAAGTTGAAGCGCCAAAAATTGAAGCTCCCAAAGTTGCCGCTGACATAAAACCTGTCACGACACAAACTAAAGGAGCGCTGTCTGCTCCCGCTCCAAAAACGCCGGCCAAAATTGCAGAAGAAGCTGCCCAAGAGGTCAAAAAACTTCAGTTCGATTCCATACAGGAAGTTAGCTATGTTAACAGAAATTATGCCCTACGAAGTCAGAGACAATTTGATTCACAATCTGAGTTACTAGGTATTAGTGCCAATAACGCAGAAAAGATGAGTTATGCTGTCCAAAAAACGAAGGCCGAAGTTAAAGCTCTCTTTGGAAAAATTTTCCCCGATGGCAATGCACCAGATGTTCAAAGTGTTCTTAGGCCACTCGCCTTCGATGTAGGCAGTTCAGGTTATATCTATGGAAATGATGTCTCTCGCTTGAAAACATTTTTAGCTAAAATTGAAGAACTTAATAAAACTGGAAAAATTAATCAATTAGGTCTTACCAACAACGAGATAGAAACTCTTAATTATCTTACAGCACGTACCCCAGCTTATGTTCAATTTGCTGATAAAAAAGCAGTCAACGCCATAAAGAAACTTGAACTTACCCCTGATCCTAAATTAGTCGCACAAGCGAAAGCACCGCCTTCTCCATTGGTTAAAAGCGCCGATGAAATTGCGGCCATTCAACAAGACAGTGCCGTTTTAAAAGTTCGTAACCTTAATCAAAGCGCTGGTTATGAAAAAGCACTTAGTGCAAAACAAATTGAAACTCAATCTTATTCACTTGCCATTGGTGATGTGAATAGAGCAAATGCTATGAATTTTAGTGTCGCAAGAACGCGCAGTGAAGTTGAAGGACTCTTTAAAAAAGTTTTTCCAGAAGGCAATGGCCCTAATGCACAGTCTCTTAGACGAATGCTCGCCTTCGCTCCTGAAAGCGGTTATATCCCCGGAGGCGAATTCGCTGATGCCAGAAAATTTGTCTCTGAAATTGAAAAGCGCGGAGGGACTCAATACCTTAAAGGATTAGGACTTAGTAATTCTGAAATCGACACTCTCAATTATCTTACGGCGCGAGTTCCCGCTTACGCTCAGTACGCAGATAAAAAAGCTGTTTCGGCCATTGGTCAACTTGAAAGAAAAATTGATCCGGCCTTATTACAAGAAACAAAGGCCGCCACTCCCGCAAGATGGAGTAAAGGTAGCTCTCAAGACGCGCTAAAGAATGCTGAAAGGCACTTTCAAAAACATGGTGCCGACTTCCCTGACGTAAAATCTACTGAGGAGTATATTCAAAAGGCGCACAATTTTGTGACAAATCCACCTCCCAAAATCCTTACCAAAATAAGTCGAGATGGAGATAAGATTTTCTATGACCCTATTTCTGAAACTTTTGCTGTTCAAGATAAAAATGGCGCAATGAAAACGATCTATAAAGCAAATCCAAAGATTCATGGTTACAAAAATAATTTGGAATACTTTAATGCCCAATGATGAATATAAAAAATGCCGAGTCTGTGGCCTGGCCTATGAAAATTTTTTCCCTTGGGGAGAAGATGGACAAACGGCCTCATTTGAAATTTGTGACTGCTGTGGAACTCAATTTGGTTATGAAGATTGCAAACCTGAAACGATAAAAACACGACGATCGCAGTGGATTCACGAAGGGGCCAAATGGTCTTCAAGGGAAAACAAACCTCGAGGATGGAATTTAGATGAGGCTTTAAATAACATCCCCGAAAAATTTAAGTAAGCCGTTCTTTATTTTAATATTTTTTTCAAAATACTTATGGCCGGACACCACGTTGTGAAGGCCGATTGAAGAAGATTTGCGCCGACAAAAACGGTGAGCCAAATCCAATCGGGTGAATGAAAGTGAATTAAAGCTGCAGAAAGAAGAACCATCACTCCCGCCATCCCTCGAAGGTAACGGTCAATTTTCACTTGTAAAGTAGGTTCCACTGCACAACAACTTTCTTCATTTGTCTTTTTATCATTTCCACCACAACATGATCCCATAATGTCTCCTTAAGTATTGATCCAAAGTTTAAAACTATGATTTCAGCTAGCACAAAAAACTATCATCAATGTTATTTTTAAAAAAGTCACGTACTTAAATGCATGAAAACACATTGCCGATATTACATTTTAGTAAATGATTTGCTAAAATGTATATCATTTTGGAAAATCATTTACCAAAATGCGATTTTCTAAAATTTTCAAATCTGGACGTGCCGCACTTTTTTTCTTATTGTCATAAGAGATTATAAAATTAAATGAAGGAAAGAGTATGACACTAAAATCGAGAGCAAATGATTGGTTAAAACAATCTAAAAATGATTTGAGTTGGTCAAAATTAGGACTTGAAAATAATTTTTATTCTCAATCATGCTTTACTGCCCAGCAGGCCGGCGAAAAGGCCATCAAGGCGATTGCTTACTTTTTAGATTTTGAAGTGAGAGGACATTCTATTACGAAAATTGCTCAGGGTTTAAAAATCAATGGTGAAATTGAGGAGGCCGGGAAATTTTTAGATTTATTTTATATTTCGGCCCGCTACCCAGATGCACTCCCTGCTGGTGCCCCCTTTGAAATGTTTACGAAAGCGCAAGCAGAAATGGCCATAAAATCAGCAGAACTCATTATTCAAAGAGCTATCGCAGAGATAGAAACTCATGACTAGCGTCCGAAAAAAGAAAACTATTTTTGAACATTTTGAACTCGAAACAAAAGAGCAAGTCTTTTCTAAAATTTTAAATGTTCAAAAAAGAAATTCAATAAAAGAGGCCTATGTCTTTGGAAGTTTTGCCACAGATGATTTTAATTGTGACAGTGATATTGATCTCATTTTTATTTTAGACGATAACGACTTAGAAAATATCCCCTTTATTGAAAGACCACTTCTTTTTTCAGATCTCACAAATAAAAATGTAAAGATTGATCTTTTAGTTTATTCCACTAGTGAATTTCACAAGATAAAAAACGAAGAAAAATCTTGTTTTTGGAAATCAGTTTTTAAAAGTATTCAAAGAATTTTGTAAAATCTGATAAAAGATAAATACATTCAACATTAGATACAAAAATTCATTGAGATTAAAAATGAATCGCCTCTATTTCTTTTTATTTTTCATACTGAGCTGCGGTGTACCTGTTTCACAAAAACCTAGTTTAGAAATAATTCCACCTTGGAGTATTATTGAGCAATTTGACTTAAATACCTTGAAGAAAGATTTTATTTTAAACCAGTTTGGGCGACCTTTTGATATCCTTCAAGATAAAATGAATCCCAAAATAGATTTTTATGTTTATCACAATTTATCACAACATACTCAAGAGTGGGCATTTGGTTTTGATCCCGAGGGTATTCTTAAAATATTAACTTATCTTCCCTCATCAAGTACTGCGAAAGATTTCAGTCTTGATGAAATAAAAATGCGCTGGGAAAAATTTAAATGCGTTCACAAAGAAAAACAAATTTTAAAACCTGGACTCATTAAAGAAATTTCATATTTAAGCTGTGAAGATGGAAAGCGTTACGTGGAATTTAATAATTATAACGAAGTTATTTCCATAACTCTCAAAAGATAGAGTGATACGCCCAACTCCTAGGGTTTAATAAACCCCGTCCGAAGACGGGGCCAATAAAAAAACTATTTTTCGTTTTCAATCGCTTGCGAAACAAGCTTCGTCAGTTTTTCTAAATCCTCAAATTTGATATTGTGAAAAAGAGAAATACGAAGTTGATTGCGTCCTAAATTTCTGTAAGCATCAATTCCGTAAACAACTTTCGCCTTCTCAAGAACTTTGCAAAGATCTTCCATTTTATATTTATCATCAACATCAATACAGGCCACTGCTGTTGAACGATACTTTTCTTCTTTAATGTAGCAAGAAAGATAAGGCTTCTGTTCTGCCCAACCGTAAAGAAGATTTGCTTTTTTCTGAGCAAGCGCGATTACTTTATCATAGCCCCCAAATTCATTCATAAGTTTGGTTTGCTCATTTAAAAGCCAAATTGAAGTGATGGCCGGAGTATTATAAGTTTGATTTTTATCGCTGTTATCAATGGCCTGAAACCAATTCATGATCCCTGGGACGTAACGTTTTTTATCTTCAGCAATCGCTAGAGCGCGGGCGCGAGCTTTAGGCGACATGATCGCAATCCAAAGTCCTCCCTCTGAAGCGAAAACTTTTTGAGGAGAGAAAAAGAAAATATCAGTCTTAGAAATATCGCAAGGCACTTGCCCTGCTCCCGAAGTTGCATCAACGGCAAGGAGAGCGCCTTCATGAACTTTAGGAAGCTCAGGAAGTTGAACACCTGTTGAAGTTTCATTAAGAGTTACGCAAATTAAATCGGCATCGGCAACATCTCGGCCCATGATTCCTTCGCCGTACATCACAGAAAATTGCTCTGCTTGAATCCAAGGAATGAGCTTTGAAGATTTATACCATTTTTCAGAAAATTCGCCGCAAGTAAAATGGGCCACTTTTTTATTCACAAGACCTAGGCCGATTGCATCGAAAAGATAAGTTGCTCCACCGTTACCAAGAACGATTGAATAATCAGCGGGGACTTTAAAGTATTTGCGAATGCCTTCTTGAGCTTCTTTCACCAAATTTTTAATAGGAGCTTTGCGATGGCTCGTTCCTATAAGGTGGTTTCCTGTGGCCAGAAGTTTCTCATAAAATGCCATTGGCACAAGAGAAGGGCCGCAGCCAAAACGTGGGTCAGAGGGAATAAGTTCTTGAGGGACTTTGTAATTTTCAAACATAGAGACTCCTAGTCTATTCACAAGGTTTTTATGTTAAGAATCTGTTAGGACGGCAATATACTAATACGCTTATTACAGGAAGGAAATAGGATTACTGATTCTCATTAAGAACTTGATATTCGGCTTCGACAACATTACCTGAATTATGAGTTTTTTTGACACCTGCAGATTGAGCAGCGCTTCGAAAAGTTTTTTGAGCTCGCCGCACCGCCCTCAGCATTCGAAAAACACCGAGAAAAAACACCACGACAAGATAAATAAGAAAAAATTTTAACATTATCCAAATCATGGGAAATAATTACTGCATTTGTTGAGCGTTTCCAAGGAAAAGTTATTTTTTTCTCTCTTTTGGTTCGATAGCGTTTTCATATTAAATTTTACCTGCTAATTATCCAAGCCAAACAAAGGGGCCCGTTTTATGAAAAAACTTCTTCTACTTAGTGCGATCACTACAACTTTTTTAACAACAACAACTTTTGCCCTTGAAACGAATGTTAAAGGTTTTCTAGCGCTTGATATGGCCGTACTTAAACAAGTCACCAAACGACACACTGCTCTCTCCACAGGAATTGGTGTTTTAGATTTAAAATTTTTTGCTGAACATGAAAACCTTTCTTCCAAAATTAAACTTGACCTTGATGATACCAAGCTGAGCGACCCTTATAATCTTTTTGAAGAAGCGACCGTCTCCTATAAACCTACAAAAGATTTAAAATTTACAGCAGGTAAAGGCGTTGTTCCTTTTCACCGTCTCCACTGGGGTGCTTTAGAACACACCTATATTGATAGTGGCTCGGCCCTTCCTTATCCAAGCGTTGATCTTTATTGGAAAGACATCGATAATAAACTCATTACCTCAGTCCGCTATAATAATAGCGTTTATAAATTTAATAACGCATTTACGTTCTGGGGTGACAGTAAACAGTTATCTCGAAATGCCGACGGCAGTTATAGCTATGATCAAAATGGAAGACCCTACTACGAAAATAGTAAAACTTTTTCGACTGACCACGAATGGGGTCTCGCTAATAAACTTGAAATCTATCCTTTAAAAGGTTTCGAAGTTTCTTTGAGTGGCGTTGTCTACAGTCAAGATCTTAACCCCGATACGAATTGGGCCTTAGACTCAGGATTTGGGTATGAAACTGACAAGCTCGAAATTTGGTTTGAAACAATGTATGGACAAAGTTCTCAAAGTCGAAACTATCAAACCTATTATGATAAAGACCTTAAAGCTACAGTTAACCCAAGCATTTTCAAAAAAAGAGAAAATACTTACCAACTTGGAGCTGAAGTCTATTTAACAGACCTGATGAATTACGTTGTAAACTCAGAGTACGCCATTATCAAAAATAATCTCTGGAGCAAAGTTAAGAATGAAAACAAAGCTGCTAAATTTGATAACGCTATCAAATTTAAAATAGCAAAAGCGGCCCACATTGCAACCGGTGTGATGTATGAGAAGATGTGGAAGGATGAGGCCGGCGTTAAAAGCACAGTGAACGCACTTGAAGTCGCTGCAAAACTTTCATTCTGGTTCTAATCGAAAAAATTAAATTTATTAAATAAACTAAGGGGCTTTGGCCCCTTTGTTATTTTAGCTACTCTTTTATATAATCGATATACGCAATATTTTTTTCAAGATCAGACTTAGGAACAAAAATATATCCTGTAATAGGGTCACAACTGATACGAGGATTACGCATCTTTAAAGGTTTTACCACATCAAGATAAATCTCCTGAGCACGCGCTGGACTCATTGTAGGAGAATAAAGAGAAAGATAGACAAGTAGTCTTCGTTGCTCCTCTTTAATTTCTGCGATTTTTTCTTTATTCGAAGGATCGAGCGTTGCGAGTTCTTTTTGTAATTGGGCCCGCTTTAAAACAGCTTCGTAACGAAAATCTTTGACGACACGAGGAGTTTCTTCTGAAAATTCACGTTCTTTATAAATTTCACAAGAAGGCCCATACGAATTTCTAAGAATATATTCCCACTCACAAATTTTTGGGTTAAACCGCCTCCCGACAAGCGAAGAAGCATGCACAACTTTTTTTTCATTGGCGCTAGGATCAATTAAAAATGCCGGATTATAAGCGATCCCTACAATGGTGCCACGATCAAGCGCTTTATCAAGATTTGTCCAATCTTTGTCTAAAAGTTCTTCCAAAATAACTGGTCCAGTTTTTGGATCATTGAAGCGATAAGAACAAATGCGATTTTCTAAATCATAAAAAATTTTTTGATGATTAGAAAATTTAATAATTTCCTCGAGGGCATCATAGGCCAAGGTTGGAAAAGTTGTTTTAATAATTTTCTGTAGCTCGCAATTGACCTCAACACTTCTTCCCTCTTTAGAACGCTTCGAAATAAGAGTAAGAAGATCTTTAAGATTCAAGGCGCACTCATTACTATTTTGGGTGCAAAATTTTTTTAAAACAATATTAAAATTTTCTGAGGGGAAATCTTTTTCAAGACAAAATCCTTTGGCCTTTACAAAGTCGATGGCCTTTCCCATCGCTCCAAGCTCAGGAACAAGATTATCTTGAACCTCACCATTAACAATACTCACATTCCCATAAAAATCAGGAAACATTTTTTGATTAAAAACAGTTGCAATTGCGGCAGCAGAAATTAAATTTTGGGGATGAGTAAGTTCGCTCTCAGGAAGGGGAGTTTTCAAACTCAAATTTTTCGTCTTGTAAAGATAGTGCCCCAATATATCGGCCGCCGTAAAAGCATAGCACCAAGCAATAGAATCTTGATCGCGTATAGGGCCAAGTTCGGAGCGAAGATCAACTTCTTTAAGATCTGCCGGAACTTTGCAATCTCGAGCAAAAGAGTTAAGTAAAAAACAAAATAAGAGAAATAATATTTTCATTATTGTATTTTACATCAATTGAAAATTTTTTAAGAGTGTAGGCAAAAAAGCATTGACTTACGCTAAACTTACGCCTAGTTTTAATCATGGCACTTACAGAAAAACAAAAAGAAGTTTACGATTATATAAGTTCATACGCTGATCAATTCGGTCATGCTCCGACTCAAAAAGAGATAAAGGAACGTTTTGAACTTAAGTCTTTTGGTTCAGTACAACGCTACATCAAATACCTCGTGGATGCGGGGCTGATTGAATGCGATTGGAATGCGCGACGAGGACTTAAAATCGCAAACTCAGGCCATAGCACAACTTCACGAGATGAGGGAGAAATTCCTTATCTCGGGAATGTTGCTGCAGGAATTCCAATTGAGGCCCTTGAAAGTCCCGATGAAACAATTAAAGTCCCTTTGAATATGCTTCGAACAAGTGGGCAACATTTCGCCCTTCGCATACGAGGAAATTCCATGATTGAAGATGGGATTTTAAATAACGATATCATCGTCTGTCGTTACCAAAATAAAGCGGAGCAAGGTGAAACGGTGGTGGCCATTATTGAGGGTGAGGCCACCGTAAAACGGTTTTATAAAAAACAAAAACATATTGAACTTCACCCGGCCAACAGTGAAATGAATCCCATCATCGTTGATAAAAGTGAAGACCTTAAACTCGCAGGAATTGTTGTAGGACTTCTTCGTCGCTATGACTGAGCGTAAAATTATCCATGTCGATATGGACTGCTTTTATGCGGCAGTCGAAATGCGTGATAACCCCAAACTTAGAAATATTCCAATCGCAGTGGGAGGATCTGTTGAGGGGCGTGGAGTTCTCAGCACCTGTAACTATGAGGCCAGAAAATTCGGACTTCACTCCGCAATGTCTACGGCCCTAGCTTTTAAACTTTGTCCTCAGCTTACTTTAGTGCCTCATCGTTTTGAAAAATATCAAGAGGCTTCAGATCAAATTCATGAAATTTTTTTGCGCTATACTTCTTGGATAGAACCTCTATCTCTTGATGAAGCTTTTCTTGATGTCAGCAACTCTCGCCACTGCGATGGAAGCGCCACTTTAATGGCAAAAGATATCAAAGAACGTATCAAAAAAAAAACAGGCCTTACGGCCTCGGCCGGTGTTGCTCCCAATAAATTTTTGGCAAAAATTGCAAGTGACTATAAAAAACCTGATGGCCTTTTTGTCATCACACCAGAACAGGTGAAAAATTTTATGCCCACTTTAGATGTGTCAAAACTTCCTGGCATAGGAAAAAAAACAACTGAAATTTTTCATCGCTTAGGAATAAAAACCTGCGGTGATATTCAAAAGGCTTCACTTTCCTTTTTAGAAAAACATTATGGCAAAAATGCTTCTGAACTTTATGAAATGGCCTTTGGAAATGATGATCGTGAATTAGTGACCCAATCGATAAGAAAATGTTTAAGTGTTGAATCAACTTTTGCCCGCGATATTGACACTCCCAAAGAATTTCTTTTTAAGCTGCCCCCACTACTTCTTGATTTTCAGGAAAGACTAAAGAGCGAAATCGATGAAAATAATCAAAGGCCCAACAAAGTTTTCGTAAAAATCAAATTTTCTGATTTCACTCAAACAACACTTGAAAAAACACAGAACTCACAGGCCCTCACACAAACGGTTTTTGATCTTTTTAAAGCTAAAAATCTCTATGAAGAACTCCTTAACGAAGCTTGGGAAAGAAAACGCAAACCCGTTCGTCTCATTGGTATTGGTGTTCGATTTGATCCTCACGAAGTTGAACAGTTAGAGCTTTTCTAACTTTTAACTCCCCATATTAAAAAAATTGTTGTATTTTCTTTTTTTTAGCAAAGAGGGACTTATGAAATTATTTTTTATAATTGACAGGACACTTGAAAAAATTTCGATCTATTTGCTTGTCACTTCAATCATCTTCATCTTCCTTTTTAGCCTCTGTGGAATTATCCTTCGTTGGTTTCAAGTTTCCTACGAATGGCTTGATCCTCTTACTCGCCACCTTGTTTTTTTCTCGGCCTTTTTTGCGGGCGTTTTAACGACAGGAAAGTGCAAACACATTGCGATCGACCTTTTAAGTAAATCACTTGAAAAACATCAAAACATCCTGAAAAACGTTCAACGAATTATTTTTATCGTTTCGTTTGCAACACTTTTATGGCTCTCCCGCGCCGGATACGATTTTTTTCTTTCAGAAAAAGAATTTGGAAAAATTGATTTCCTCGGTATTCATAGTTCCTTTTGGACTTTAATTATTCCTATCGGTTTCATCCTTATGGCCTATCGATTTTTATGCTTGTTTCTCAAGACCTTCACGAAGGATGAATGCGTATGTTAGTCACCGCAATTGTCATTAGTATTATTTTTTTCGCCCTTTTAGGTGTCCCTCTTTTTATCATCATGGCCCTCGCTGCTTTAT
>Ga0247844_1006937_pt1 | contig 13232 bp, 10 predicted proteins | sample LaCtaG_FD_192421 | JGI IMG/M metagenome (GOLD analysis project Ga0247844, IMG submission 192421) | Freshwater microbial communities from meromictic Lake La Cruz, Castile-La Mancha, Spain - LaCruzMarch201714.5m_1 | ecosystem: Environmental > Aquatic > Freshwater > Lake | place: Spain: Castile-La... | reverse complement strand
ATGATTGATAATTTGTTCACAAAACACAACGAAATAAATCAAAATAAGACCGAAATGAAATTGAATCATTTTGGATCAATAAGATTGTTGAAAAAAATAGGGTGTTTTCTTTCTGACACTAAATATAGGCTGTCCGATTTTCTCTAAAATTGCCAATCCCTGAATTTGTAGAAGGCTTGCGCAGCTTACGCAAGCTCCGCAAAGGAGAAAAAAAAACGGACTAACCCTAATCAGGCAAGTCCGTTTTTTACATTTTTTTTTTGCGAATGAGAATTATTCATCCCAAATGCTCAACTCCAATTCCAATTGCAGAAATTCGGGATGGGTGATTTTTAATCGCCCTCTTCACAAGGCATGGTTTAGCGTGAAAGTTATTGGAATAAATTCATTCTTTTTAGATATCAAAGTACATCGCACCTTTCCATTCCCACCAATTTTTTACTAATCCAGCCGAAACAGGATTGTTTAAAGTATAATTTATAGCGTTATGAAGGTGAAATTCATCACGTATAGTAGTGTCATAACTTTCATCTTGCCAAAGTGTTCCACTTATATTTTCGTGTTTATTTATTTTATTAGAAGAAAACCGCTTCACCGATTGTAGAATATCTTGTAAATAGATGGGTGCTCCATTTTCATCTTTTTCAAGCACCCTAAACACCCAATGAACGTGGTTTGACATCACACAAATAGCATAATTTTGTATCCGTTTACCCTCCCAAAAGCATAGTGCATTCAGAACTATTTTGGTGTTTTCAACATTTGATAAATTGACTATAAACTTAGTTTGAAGATGCAACAAATCATCAAAAGCTTTCATGTATTTCTTACGAACATTGTAATAAGAAAATTTTAAATCACTAATAATTTCATCTTCTACTTTGTTACTTTTGGCAATTTCAATAGTTGATTTAAGTTCCTTTAGTTGATGCGTATAAACTTCTAATGCTTTTGGTGGTACGGCATCTTTCAAGCACCAAGTCACAAAATATGCCTGACCTGATTGTTGAAAATGTGGCAAAGCTTGCCTGTAAAATTCCTTCTTTTCCATGACTTTTCATTTGATTTTGTGGTTGGGATTAGTGAAATTCTATTCGTCTAATGTTGCAAATGGGCGAATCGGAATTCACCCATCCCGTATTTAAACTGGAAAACGGACTCACCCTAATCAGGCAAGTCCGTTTTTTATTCAAGTCCCTCTCCTTAAGGAGAGGGATTTAGGGTGAGGTCATTAGTCTTCCAACAAAATTTCCAAGATTGTACAAGCTGCTTTTGTCACGGTGCTACCAGGGCCAAAGATCGCAGCAACACCGGCTTTGTAGAGAAAATCATAATCTTGCGCTGGAATAACTCCACCTGCAATAACGATAATATCTTCGCGACCCAATGCTTTCAATTCTGCAATAACCTGCGGAATCAAAGTTTTGTGACCAGCTGCCAATGACGAAACGCCCAATACATGCACGTCGTTCTCAACGGCTTGTTTGGCGGCTTCGGCTGGCGTTTGGAACAATGGTCCCATGTCCACGTCGAATCCACAGTCGGCATAACCAGTTGCTACCACTTTAGCTCCACGATCGTGACCATCCTGACCCATTTTGGCGATCATGATGCGGGGACGACGACCTTCTTTTTGGGCAAATTTCTCTGTCAACTCGCAAGCTTTCTGGAAATTCGCATCGTTTTTAGTTTCTGATGAATACACGCCGGAAATAGTTCTAATGGTTGCTTTATAACGACCTGCAACTGCTTCGCAGGCATCTGATATTTCTCCCAATGAAGCACGCAAGCGAGCTGCTTCAACTGCCAATTCCAGCAAGTTACCGTCGCCCGTTTTGGCACATTCGGTAATGGCTGCCAAAGCTTTTTGTACATCAGCTTCGTTACGACCAGCACGCAATTGTTTCAAACGCTCAATTTGTTGAATACGAACGGCCGTATTATCCACTTCCAAAATATCAATCGGAGCTTCTTTTTCCAAACGATATTGATTTACACCTACAATGATTTGATTTCCAGAATCGATACGTGCCTGAGTACGAGCCGAAGCTTCTTCGATACGCATTTTTGGAATACCGGTTTCGATAGCCGCAGCCATACCACCCAATTTTTCCACTTCTTCAATCAACGCCCATGCTTTTTCAGCCAATTCGTTGGTCAATGATTCCACATAATATGAACCAGCCCATGGATCTACTTCGCGGCAAATATCAGTTTCTTGTTGAATATAAATCTGCGTGTTACGGGCAATACGAGCCGAAAACTCAGTTGGTAAAGCAATTGCTTCGTCCAATGCGTTCGTGTGAAGCGATTGGGTATGTCCCAAAGCTGCAGCCATTGCTTCCACGCAAGTACGTCCAATATTATTGTAAGGATCTTGTTCTGTCAACGACCAACCCGAAGTTTGCGAGTGTGTACGCAACGCCAATGATTTTGGGTTTTTAGGGTTGAATTGTTTTACGATTTTTGCCCACAACATACGTGCAGCACGCATTTTGGCAATTTCCATAAAGTGATTCATACCAATGGCCCAGAAGAATGACAAACGTGGTGCGAACGAGTCAATATCCATTCCTGCATTTACACCAGCACGTAAGTATTCCAAACCATCGGCCAAAGTGTAAGCCAATTCGATATCGGCAGTTGCACCCGCTTCTTGCATGTGGTAACCCGAGATAGAAATTGAATTGAACTTAGGCATCTTTTTCGAAGTAAATTCAAAAATATCAGCAATAATTTTCATCGAAAACTTAGGTGGGTAAATGTAAGTATTTCGCACCATAAATTCTTTCAAAATGTCATTTTGGATGGTTCCAGCCATTTCTTCCAGTTTAGCACCTTGCTCTAATCCAGCATTGATATAAAATGCAAGGATAGGAAGTACAGCTCCGTTCATGGTCATAGAAACTGACATTTTATTCAATGGAATACCATCAAACAAAACCTTCATATCTTCAACCGAACAGATAGAAACGCCCGCTTTACCTACGTCACCTACCACACGTTCGTGGTCGGCATCATAACCGCGGTGGGTTGGTAAATCGAAAGCTACCGACAAGCCTTTTTGTCCGGCAGCAAGGTTACGCAGATAAAATGCATTTGATTCTTCGGCTGTCGAAAAACCTGCATATTGACGGATAGTCCAAGGTTGCATGGCGTACATTACCGAGTAAGGACCACGTAAATACGGTGGAAGTCCGGCAGCATAATTCAAATGCTCCACGCCTACCAAATCATCTTTGGTATAAAATGGTTTCACGGGAATAAGTTCCGGAGTAAGCCAAGTGCTTTCAGTTTGTGTTGTAGATGAAACAGAAAAATTCTGTATATCTATATTTTTAAAATTTGGTTTCATTTTTTTAGATTATTAGAACCAAGAATCAAGAGTAAAGACAAAACTGTCAATAATAAAGATTCAAAATTCGATTTTTGCTAAATAATATTTTTGATAGGTTGTCGCAATTTGCGATAAGCTCGTATTATGGCTGCGAATCTTTTTTCACATCAAATCCAATAGGATTTCGTGGCTTGTTTAACTGTTTATTTTTACTCGCCAAATCAGCAAGAGCCAAATAAATATCATCAAAATGTTTGTCATAATCCTCCTGTTCTTTACCGAGACTTTCCACATCAGTAAACAGGGCATTTACCTGTTTCTTAAGCTTTTCAATCTCTTGTGTAGTATTAGAATGAAGAAGAGCAAACTGTCTGATAGCTACAAAAGCGCGCATGATATTAATGTTGACCTGAATCGCAATGGGTGACCGTAAAATACCTGATAACATCGCCACCCCTTCCTGCGTAAATGCAAAAGGAGTTGCTGGACTAAACTTAGCATTTTCAGGTAGGTTATCGCAAATTGCGATAACCTCTGTCCATTCTGCTTTTGTCAGTTGAAACATAAAATCTCCCGGGAAACGGTCAATATTTCTTTTAACTTGCTCTTTAAGACGGAAGTTTTTCACGTCATAAAGTTCTGCTAAGTCAAAGTCAAACATCACACGAAAACCTCGTATCTCGTAGATTTTATTTTGTATTACTGGTAACTCCATGATTTCAGGTTGAGCTTATCACATTTTGTGATAACTTAGTTGATAGAGAGTTGTTTGTTAAACCCTTGCAAAGCCTCCAACACATTGGTTTTCACATTTACAAAATGTTCAATTCCAATCGCTTTCAAATCGTCGGTACAAGCAGGAGCACCAGCTACCACAAATTGAGCTTTTCCTTTTGCCAATGCATAAGCTGCAGGAGCTAAAGTTGTATATTCGTCGTCGCTAGAGCAAATAACAATAATATCAGCTCCGGCCTCCAAAGCAGCTTTTACGCCTTCTTCAACGGTATCAAAACCTAAATTGTCAACAACTTCATAACCTGCACAGGCAAAGAAATTGCAAGCAAATTGAGCACGAGCCAAACGCATGGCCAAGTTGCCAATGGTCAACATGAATGCTTTTGGACGTTTTGCTGCACCTTCAGTTGCAAAGCGCAAGGCTTCAAACTCGGCGGCAGCACGAACTGGGACTAATTTTTCTGTTCCTGCGTGTGAACATCCACAATCAGCCACTTCGACGTTTTGTACTTTTTCTGCACCAATTTCATTGAAGTTAGGGAATTGATTGGTTCCCAGTAGAATTTCACGACGGCTAGAAACTGCTTTCAAACGAGCAGCTGCAGTTGCTTTGATAGTTTGTTGTACCTTACCAGAAGTGATTGCGGCATAGAAACCGCCTTCGTCTTCCACTTCAAGGAAAATTTTCCATGCTTGAGCAGCAATTTCGTTGGTCAATGTTTCAATATAATATGAGCCAGCAGCAGGATCGGAAACTTTATCAAAATGAGATTCTTCTTTCAATAAAAGTTGTTGATTACGGGCAATGCGCTCAGAAAATTCGTCGGTTGGTTTGTAGATAGAATCGTAACCCAAAACGGTAAGTGAATTTACGCCGCCCAAGGTTGCACTCATAGCTTCAGTTTGCGTACGAAGCATGTTTACATTGGCGTCTAATATTGTTTTGTTGAAAGTACTCGTTTCTGCATGAACGCGCATTTTGGCTGCACATTTACAGATTCCGTTTTCAGTACTTTTGCAATCATCTCTTCTACAAGCTGGTTGGTAAGCATCAACAATCATTGCCCACAACATGCGTGCAGCACGGAATTTGGCAATTTCCATAAAATAGTTGCCACCAACTCCATACGTAAATTTGATTTTTTTTGCAGCCAATGAAGTATCAACACCGGCTTCAACCATCATCGAAAGATATTCATTTCCCCAAGCCAAAGAATACCCAAGCTCTTGAGCAATGAAAGCACCTGCATTGCACAATGTAGTTGCATTTACACCAATTACACGGTAGAAAGGTAATCCGATAGATGCTTCAATAGTTGCTTTAGCTTTGGCGGTGATTTCTTCTTTTGTCAATTCCTTGCCTGCTTGCAACATGCGGTTCATTGGGTCAAAATTGATTGAACCATGCAATTTGGTTACATCTGCATTTTGTGATTTGAAATAATCAGTTAGCAAGGTAGCCAAATCAGCTGCACGACTTACACAAATAGAAAAATTCAATTCGCAAGATTCTGCAACAATGTTTTTAAGCAAAGTAGCGATGTAGTCTGAACATAAATCAGCTTTTTTCAACTTAAATCCTAGCGAGGTTGCACCTTTGCAAAGTACATCCAAAGCCTTTTCATTTGCATCTTTTGCATTTTCAACAATAATGTCTTGACGAACAAGCCATTCGTTTCCTGCTTTTGTTCCACGTACGTATGGAAAAACGCCTGGTGCAACATCCTTAGTTTTGAAATTTTCAATGTCCTCAGCCCGATAAAAAGGCATTACATTGAATCCTTCGTTCGTTTTCCAAACGAGCTTTTTGTTGAAATCAGCTCCTTTTAGGTCTACTGTGACTTTTTCCAACCACTGCTCTTTGCTAACAGGTGGAAAATCAGCCAATAAATTCATTTTTTTTTCTGCCATAATATATTTTGATTTTCGAATTTTCTAAGCGGGTGCAAAATTACTACTTTAAGTTGAGTTACAATAATTTCAGTGAATCAATTAAAGAAAAAAATCACTAATTGAAAAAATTATGGTTGTTTTTTTCTATTATATGGAATATGAACAGAATTGAGATACTATTGAAACAAAAAAAGGAAAGCATCTGCTTCCCTTTTTTGTTGAATTATTGACTTTAAGAAATTATCTCTGCATCAAAATTTATTTCATTATTTCCATTTGGTGACGAACCGATTCCTCGTGAATAGCCACCAATACTGTTTTCATAAATTCACCGTCCATACCCATCTGTTCAGCTTGGGTGATGCGTTTTGATATAATCTCATCATAACGTTGTGCTTGCAGAATTGGCATGTTGTGTTCTTTCTTGTACACTCCAATTTCTACTGAAACACGCATACGACGCGCCAATAATTCCAATAAACTATTGTCCAATTCATCAATTTGACGACGCAATGCTGTCAAACTTTCAGTACTTTGGGTCATGTCACGAATAACAAGGGTATTCAGAATGAAATCAAGAATTTCCGGTGTAACTTGTTGTGCTGCATCACTCCAGGCTTTATCAGGATTGCAATGTGACTCGACGATTAAACCATCAAAGTTCAAATCCATGGCTTGTTGGCAAAGTGGCGCAATCAATTCACGCTTTCCACCAATGTGACTTGGATCGCAAATAATAGGCAAATTAGGCAACTGACGATGCAATTCGATTGGAATATGCCATTGTGGAAGATTACGATAGATTTTCTTGTCGGAAGTACTAAACCCACGGTGAATAGCTCCAATACGACGAATACCTGCATTGTAAATACGTTCGATAGCTCCAATCCACAAATCCAAATCAGGATTCACAGGGTTTTTAATCAATACTGGAATATCAATACCTTCCAAAGCATCAGCAATTTCTTGAACTGCAAAAGGATTTGCAGAAGTTCGGGCGCCAATCCAAAGAATATCAACATCGTGCGCTAAACATTCGCGTACATGCTTGGCAGTGGCTACTTCCACGGCGGTGTACATGCCCAATTCAGTTTTCACGCGTTTAAGCCAAGGCAATGCTTCAGCTCCCAATCCTTCGAAACCTCCCGGTTTGGTACGTGGTTTCCAAATTCCGGCACGGAAAATTTTCACACCACGTTCTGCCAATTTGCGGGCCGTTTCCATTACTTGTTCTTCTGTTTCTGCGCTACAAGGCCCAGCTATAATAAGAGGACGCTTGGCGTCAACTCCTGGTAATAAAATTGATTGTAAATCCATATTTTTTCAGTTATCAGTTACCAGTAAACAGTTATCAGTTATCAGTTATTAGCAACCTGTTTTAATTTATATTATATTATTTCATTTGTTATTTATATGCATACCAGTACATTAACCAATTAGCACATTTACCAATTATCTTATTCTGTTTAAAGCTTCTTCCAACATTGGCTCTGGGCAGCACAGCGAGATGCGTACATATCGGTTTCCTTTGTCGCCAAAGATAAATCCGGGTGTGATAAAAACATTTTTACCGTACAGAATTTCATCAGCCAATACGCCTGAATCAGCATATTTTTCGGGAATTTTTGCCCAAATAAACATTCCAACCTGTTTGCTATCATATTCACAGTGAAGTGCATCCATAATTTGTAAAGCCAACACACGACGACGGGCATACACTTTATTCATTTCAATATGCCATTCTTCCGTATTTTTCAGAGCAGCCACCGCAGCCACCATCATGGGACGGTACATACCCGAATCAACATTCGATTTTACTTTCAAAATCCATTGTACAAATTCCGCATTGGTTGCCAACATTGCCATACGCCAACCTGCCATATTATGCGATTTGCTCATCGAATTCATTTCAATGCAAATATCTTTTGCTCCTTCAACTGACAAAATACTTAGTTTCTCATCATTCAGAATAAAGCTGTAAGGATTATCGTTGCAAATTACAATGCTGTATTTTTTGCCAAAAGCAACCAGTTTTTCGTATAATTCGATGCTGGCATTTGCTCCCGTTGGCATGTTTGGATAATTCACCCACATCAGTTTCACGCTGCTCAAATCCATCTTTTCCAATGCTTCGAAATCAGGTTGCCAATCATTATTTTCGTTCAGATCATACGAAATTATATTTGCTTCGCAAATGCGGCTAGCAGAAGTATAAGTTGGATAACCCGGATTAGGAACCAATACGCTGTCACCAGGGTTTACAAAAGCCAAGGTAATGTGCAAAATTCCTTCTTTAGAACCAATCAACGGTTGAATTTCCGTTACAGGATTCAATTCAACATCGTACCATTTTTTGTACCAATTGGCAAACTCATTTCTCAATTCTGGAATTCCCACATAACTTTGATAGCCATGTACATCAGGCTTTTGAGCTTCTGCGCAAAGTGCGGCTATCGTTTCAGTTGAAGGTGGTAAATCGGGATTTCCGATGCCCAAATTAATTACTTTCTTACCTGCTGCATTCATCTCTCCTACTTCTCGCAATTTTGCCGAAAAGTAATATTCTGAAACGCTATTTAAACGGTTGGCAGGTTTTATATTTTTATTCATATTGAGAACCCTAATCCGCCAGCTGGCGGAGAATTAAGTTAGTATTGTATATCTATTTTTTTTTAACTATCAACTGATCACTGTCAATTGTCAACTAAAAAACTATTCTTCAAAATATTCACCCAAGATTTGAAAATCATTGGTCAATGGTCTAATAGCATCCAATGATTGTCTATAACGTGGATAATCCTTAAAAGTTAGACTGATATAGAATTGATATTTCCATTCTTCTCCAATAATGGGTAGCGATTGAATCTTTGTGAGGTTTGCATTATAAAACGACAGAATTGATAGCACTTTCACTAAACTGCCTTCTTCATGCGGCAATGTAAATACAAGTGATGACTTATTAATTGTTGTAGCATCAACCATTTTATCAGCCAAACTAGGTTCGGCAATAATCAAAAATCGCGTGAAATTACGTTTATTGGTCTCAATTCCTTTGGCAATAATCTCCAAACCGTACATTTCGGCTGCCAACGTACTACAAATAGCTGCACGTCTTGTCAGTTGATTATCAGCAATATCTTTTGCCGATAAAGCTGTATCTTCACTTTCAATGGCCTTGATATGCTTGTATTGGTCCAGAAAATCTTCGCATTGCATCAATGCAATTGGGTGCGAATAAACCTCATCAATATCTTCGATACGTTGACCAGGCAGCGCAACTAGATTTTGTTCAATGTGCAGTTTATGTTCTCCCACAATCAGACAACCGCTATCGCGCAACAAGTTATGATTTTGAAGCAAGCTACCCGCAATCGTATTTTCAATGGCCACAATACCCAACAATGTTTCATCCTCAGCCAATGCCTGAAACAATTCTTTAAAGGTAATGCATTCCAAAATGGCAATTTCTTCTCCTTTAAAAAATTCACGGGCTGCAATTTCGTGAAATGCTCCTCTAACACCTTGTATGGCTACTGTTTTCATATATTGTTGTTATTGTTATCAAAAAAAAATCCTACTCAATGTTGAGCAGGATTTTCATGTATCTTCTATAATTATAGTTTCAATTTTTACATAAAGGCTATCCTGCTCTTACCTACTAAAGTAAAAGTAAAAAAAGAAGTATGTAAAAAATCGATTCATAATAAACTGAGTTATTTTCTTAGACGCTGCAAAAGTAATATAATTTTCAATAGTTACAACCAGATTGACAAAAAATTGTTTGAAATAATTACAATTTATCAATTATATCTACCATTACAACTTATGTGGATAAAAAATTTGGCAGAAAAAAAGTTTAATATTTCAATCCCAGCTCACTAATGTTGTAAACCAATTGAACACTTTAAAAATGTAACTTATTCTACAATTGTTCGTCTCATTTTGCCCCATTGACTTACAAATAAACCAATTACAACTATTGAAATACCAATCCATTTACTGAGGGTTATTATTTCATCTAATATAAGCCATGATAAAATTGCAGTAAAAACGGGTATAAGATTAACAAAAACATTGGTTCGGGTCACTCCTACTTGCCTCACAGCACCTGCAAACAACACAAAAGCCACCACAGAAGCAAAAACCGACAACATTACCAGCGCCACCAAAGCATCTGAAGTGACTTGCAAATTTTGGATATTGGAAAAATCAGTCAGAAAAAAAGTTGGTATGAAAAATATCAAACCTAGAAAGCTCTGATAAAAAATAACATTCAACGTGTTATAATAGGTACTTATTTTTCGTAATGTAGTGGCATAGCAGATGGCCGAAAATACTGCCAGAAATAGTAACGCCACACCCCAAGGATTGGCATTAAAACCAGCACCGGGTTGATAAATTACAAAAAAGACTCCCAATAACGATACCAAAATCCCAATTATATTGGGCCAACCAATTCGTTCTCGAAGTATAGCATATGCTAGTACCGGTGCGAAAAGTGGAATGGTGGATATTATAACGGCAGCTAATGTTGACTCTACCATTGTCAGACCAAAAGTTTCGCCTACATAATACAGAAATGGTTCAAAAAAAGCAAGCAATAGAAACATTTTCAAGTCTTTACGACGCAACTTTTGAAATTTACCACTCGCTTTGGCTACAATAAACAACAACAACGAAGCAATTATCAACCTCAGAGTAATAAGTGTCATTGGTGGAAAAGAAAGTATGGCTACTCGTGTCCAAATAAATGAAAACGACCAAAAAACCATAGCCAATACTATGGATGTGTACAATGTGAATGATTTTAGCACTTAATTTTTGTTATTGCAATCATGAAATTTAAAGCAAATATTCAACAGCACATAGGAAATTAATTTAACAAATTAATTTAAATAGTAAAATGAACTATCTTTTCAATATCACCGTGAATATTTACCCACACTTCTTCAGTCATTTTAGCTCCCAAAACCTCTACCACATTACCCGAAACCAGCGAACCAATTTGTCCACAAACTTCTAGCGAATAATCACATGCCAAACCATAAAGGAAACCTGCAGCGTATAAATCGCCAGCACCTGTAGTATCAATGCAATTGGCTAGGCGTGGATTTATCTGAACGGTAGCATTGCCCGATTTAATGTGTGAACCTTCCTTTCCCACTTTTACAACAGCAATATCGCAATGGTCGGAAATATGAATTAATGCTTCGTGTGGCTCTTTTCCAGTAAAAGCACGCGCTTCGTCTTCATTGGCAAAAACGATATCAACGTACTCTTTAATTATATCGTTCAGGAATTCCAAATTTTCCTCTACAACATTATAGCTTGCCAAATCAATAGAAACCTGCAAACCAGCTTCCTTTGCCAACTGAACTGCTTTACGGATTAATTCATGGTTTTGCACCAAATACCCCTCAATATGAAAAATATCATACCCTTGAAACATTTCGAGCTTCAAATCGTCGGGATGAAGTTCACATGCAGCACCCAAAAAAGTACACAGTGTGCGCTCACCATCTGGTGACACCAACACGATGCATCGTCCCGAAGCTGTTTCGCTGACCAACAAATGTGGAATTACTCCATTACTCAACGAATCATTCGTAAAAAAGTCACCTATATCATCTTTTCCTATTTTTCCAACGAATCCGGCAGTCGCTCCGAGTCGTGTAAGTCCATTAATTGTGTTGGAGGCTGACCCACCGGTGGCCATTTTTTTAGCATAATTACTCAAAGCATCACTAATTTCAACAGATTTTTGGTCATTCACCAGCTGCATGCTGCCCTTTGGCAAGTTTAATGTCAATAAAATTGAATCATGTTCAATCTGCAATAAAATGTCTGTCAGGGCATTACCCATTCCTAAAATTTTTTTCATAAATTTCTTTCTATTTTTTGTGCAAAGATATTGCATATTTCAATAAAACCTATTACTTTTGCACAGCATTTGAGAAAAAAATGTACAACCAAATTCTTCCTTAGCTCAGTTGGTTAGAGCATCTGACTGTTAATCAGAGGGTCCTTGGTTCAAGTCCAAGAGGGAGAGCCCCGAATGAAAACCCGTTACCGTAAAGGTAGCGGGTTTTTCCGTTTTGGCTATGTATCAACGTTTTACAGATTTCTAAAACCTACTTTAAATCAGCGTTTTACGCCACTTGTCGCCAAACCTGCCGCCAAAAAATTATTTAACAATGAAACTAATTGCACAACTAATGAAACAAAAAACGAGCGGACAATGTCCGGTGTACGTGGTCTGTTATGTTGACCGGGTGCGATGTCGGTTTGCTACTGGTGTGGATGTACATCCAAATGATTTCGACAAGGCATCAGGAACGGTAAAAAGTAAAACATTAGAGAATAAAGATAAAAATCTATTTATCAGTAATGTAAAGAAACGAATTACAGAAATTGAGGTTCGTTATAGACTTAAAGATAAAAAGTTGACGGCCGAATTATTACAAAATGAATTTGAATTACCGGACTATCAAACTTCTTTTTATGCCTTTTACGAAATTGAATTGAATAAACGCAAAGGTGTTTTAAGTACTTCGACTTATGAAAAGTATGAAATCACTTTGAAAAAATTAAAACGCTTTCGGGATCAACTCAATTTTAGTGATCTAAATGTAGACTTTATTAATGCCTACAAAGGATATTGTAAGGCATTAGGGAACTGTCAAAACTCAATCAATGCCAATCTTAAGAATATAAAAACGTTTACGAGGTTGGCCTATAAATCGGATTTAGCCCCGTTTGATTTGTTCGGGGATGTAAAGATTTCAAACATTGAGCTAATTAGAAATTTTTTGACTGAGCCGGAACTAAACAAACTCTACTCCTACTATAAACAAAATCGGTTCCACGAAAACGAAAAAGACATTTTAAGGCCGTTTCTGTTTTCATGCTTTTGCGGGTTGCGCTTTTCGGATGTCAAAGCTTTGAAGTTTAATAATATACAAGATGACTTTTTGAGGGTAAAAATCATTAAAACGGAATATATCGACAAAGAAGTAAAAATTCCTATTTGCATCCCGGCACTGGAAATGATAGACTTTAAACGGAAAACAAAACAAGTATTTTCGATGTATAGCGAACAATACATGAATAGACAATTAAAATCACTTTGTAAGGCATCCGGAATAAATAGTGTCAGAAAGAAAACACCCTATTTTTTTCAACAATCTTATTGATCCAAAATGATTCAATTTCATTTCGGTCTTATTTTGATTTATTTCGTTGTGTTTTGTGAACAAATTATCAATCA
>Ga0247844_1006934_pt1 | contig 13234 bp, 11 predicted proteins | sample LaCtaG_FD_192421 | JGI IMG/M metagenome (GOLD analysis project Ga0247844, IMG submission 192421) | Freshwater microbial communities from meromictic Lake La Cruz, Castile-La Mancha, Spain - LaCruzMarch201714.5m_1 | ecosystem: Environmental > Aquatic > Freshwater > Lake | place: Spain: Castile-La... | reverse complement strand
ATGCAACAACAGGGGTTATACTTGTACTAGGATCCAAAGGTAACGGCACTTGGGGTGCAGTAAAGGCAGGATTATAATGGCAACATATAGAGGTCAAGGCTCAGATTCATTTTCAATTGGCGCAGCCCCACCAACAGTTCTTTGGACAGTTGTTCGTGGAGATACTGCAGCATTTAGAGTTTATGTAACAGATGAAAACCGTGAACCATTAACAATTGACGACTGGACAATATCAATGGACATTGCTAGGAGAACTGTTAATGCAAATACTGGCGTAGTAACTTATCCAGTAATTGTTTCATTAAGTCCTGCACCTTCCGCAGATGATGATGACGGAGAATTTACAGTTTCACTTTCTGCAGGAGACTCTGAAAGTCTTGCAACAAATGATATTTTTGATATTCAGTTATCAGATGCAACCAGAACTTGGACGGTATGTAAAGGAACAATCACAGTAATTGAAGATGTAACATCTGCTGAGAGTTAATCATGCCAGTAGAGAAAGTAACTACACTAGACAGAATTAAAGTTTCTGTTACCCCGAAACAATACTCAAAAGTAAATATTAGAACTATTGGAACATTTACTCCAGAGGTTGAAGGTATTTATCCTTTTCGTGTAAGGTTTAAAGATCTCGGATACCCTGGAATTTCTAGCGGTAATGCACAACCAATTGGCTTAGCCATCATTGGCAGTACATTCCTTATTTTATGATATAATCACATATATGGCTATCATACCAATTAACACCTTAAAAACTAAGTTTGAGTCTGGAGACATTCCTACTGGACAAGATTTTGCAGATTTAATTGACACCACTTCATATCGTGCAGAAGCATTGGGTGGAGATGGAAATAACTCATTAACAATTAATGGAATAGAGACAGCAACCGTATTTGATACTATCGATACATCGGTTTTTCGTACAATAAAGTACTTAATTCAAATCTCTCATCCATTAACAAGCGTTTATAAAAGCACAGAACTTAACATAATTTTTGATGGAACAAATCAAAATATAACAGAGTTTGGCACGGTATCTAATACGGCAAACGCCATAGGAAATATCACTGCTAGTTTAAATTCTGGTATAATAAGCATGACGGTAACCCCCGTACTATCGCCGATAACCATTAGGTATTACCGAACTGGTTTGAAGGCATGACCCAAAGGAGCAAGATATGGCAACAGTAGACAAAGCCTTTAGAATTAAAAATGGCTTAATTGTTGAAGGGGCTACGGCTACCGTCAACACACACGATGTAATTACAAAAGAAATCTTTGATGCAAAAGGTGACTTACTTGTAGGTACTGCAGATAACGCAGTACAAAGATTAGCAGTTGCAGCAACTGCAGGATATGTTTTAACGGTAGATTCTTCAACAACATCAGGACTAGTTTGGTCAGCACCACAAGCAGTAGGTGAATTTGGTTCAAGCATTGTATTTGAAGGTTCTTCAGCAGATAATAATGAAACAACATTACAGGTAACAAACCCTACAGCAGATAGAACAATTACATTACCAGATGCAACTGGAACAGTAGCACTTCTTGATGTAAGTCAAACCTTAACAAATAAAACAATTGCACTTGGTTCAAACTCAGTATCAGGTACAATTTCTGATTTTAATAGTGCACTAACAGATCAAGATTTTGCAACTCTTGCAGGAACTGAAACACTTACAAATAAGACACTTACATCACCAGTAGTAACTGGATTAACTTTAAATGATGCAAACATTGTTTTTGAAGGTGCAACCGCTAACGATCACGAAACTACTTTAACAGTTACTGATCCAACTGGAGATAGAACAATTACTCTTCCAGACGCAACAGGTACAGTAGCACTTGCAGAAAATGTTTTAGCACTTGCTGGCGGTACAATGTCTGGTGCAATTGCAATGGGCACAAACAAGATCACAGGTCTTGGAACACCAACAGACTCAACAGATGCAGCAACAAAAGGCTATGTTGATACAGCAGTTGTAGGTATTGACTGGAAAGCATCAGTTCGTGCAGCAACAACTTCAAACGTAGACATTTCTTCTGACTTAGAAAATGGAGATGCTGTTGATGGAGTAACTCTTACAACTGGAGATCGTGTTCTTGTTAAGAATCAATCAACTGGTTCACAAAATGGTATTTACATAGTTTCAGCATCTGGAGCAGCAAGTCGTTCATCTGATGCAGATTCAGGAACTGAAGTAACTGCAAACTTTGCGGTATTCGTAGAAGAAGGAACTGTAAACGCAGATTCAGGATTTACACTAACCAATAACGGTGCAATTACAATTGGAACCACAGCCCTTGTATTTACCCAATTTACTGGTCTAGGACAAGTTACAGCAGGCGACGGTCTTACTAAGACAGGAAATACATTAAATGTTGCTGCTGGAACTGGCATTAGTATTACTGGTGATGCAGTTACAAACGAAGGTGTAGTTTCAATTACTGGTACAGCAGATCAGGTTGTAGCAAGTGCTTCAACTGGTGCAGTAACCTTATCTCTACCACAAAGCATTGGCTCAACATCAACACCAACATTTAGTTCAGTAACTGTAGGATCTGTAGTACTTACAGATGCTCTTTTAAGTACCGCAACATCAAGCGTTGCAACTACAAGCGCAACCGTTGTAGACTCATGGTCAGCAAGTACATATTCAAGTGCTAAATATTTAGTACAAATGAAAAAGGGTACAGAAATTCAAACCCTGGAAGTTCTTATTAACGTAGATGGAGGCAACAACGTTGCTATCACAGAATACGCAGATGTAATCAATGCAGCAGCCTCTTTAGGAACAACTGATGCAGATTTCTCAGGCGGAAATGTTCGTCTACTTGTAACACCTGCAGCAGCAGACACAGTAGTAAAGGTTCACAAAACGCTTATTGAAGCGTAATGTGACCTGAAGGGATAAGTGAACTTCAGTGGCAACAACTAATAAAGACTTTGTCGTTAAGGCAGGACTTAAGGTTGCTACTGGAGTTACCTTCCCAGATAATACTACACAAAGCACAGCCTCTTTAACTGTTGGTAGTACCTTTCCTGCTAATGCATCTAATGGTCAATTATTTTTATATACCGTCACTGAAAGAATTTATTATTATTTAAATAGTGAGTGGAATCCTTTAGCCAGTTATATAGATGCTCAATCAGAGTATGACGGAAATGGAGTTACCTATCCAACACTATTTGCTAAACTTAGCGGTGGTGCGCCAGATACTACTTTCACAAACGCTTTACCTTCAGCAGATGGTGGTAGACCAAATGAACAGTTCTGATATAATGAACGTTGGAGGATTAATAAATGGCAACTAGAATTCAAGTTCGTAGAGGTACTACCTCCGAATGGAACTCAGCAAATCCAGTTCTTGAAGAAGGCGAAATTGGGTACAATAGTACTCTTGGTCAAATTAAAGTTGGTGATGGCGAAAGCGACTGGTCTGAACTTTATTATCTTGTAAACTCAGAAAGTCTAGATACAAGCCTTGGCACATATATATTAGACAGCGAAAAAAGTGCAATTAGTGGTGTAGCAGAATTAGATGCTAGCAAAAACATTCTTGCCCCAGCAGGTATTATTTTTGAAGGCACAGAAAATGATCATGAAACTACCCTTGCAGTAACAGACCCTACAGCAGATCGCACTATTACTCTTCCAAATATTACAGGTACAGTTATTACAACTGGAAACCTTTCAGACATCACATCTGTAGGAACTCTTGCTAATTTAACTGTAACTGGCGACCTAACAGTTAATGGAACAACCACAACCATTAACTCAACAACCTTAACGGTAGATGATATTAATATTACTTTAGGACAAGGAAATACTTCAGATGCCTCAGCAAATGGTGGCGGTATAACATTAGAAGGTGCTACTAATAAAACCTTTAATTGGATAGATGCTACTGATGCTTGGACATCTTCAGAACATATGAACTTGCTTACAGGCAAATCTTATAAAATTAATGGAACATCAATTACCGCAGCAATTCCCGCAGGCCTTACGTGGGGTGAAGTTAAAGAGGGTAAGTCTGGCTTAGTAATTAGTTAAACTACTTTACAAAACACAAAGTACTTAACTCTAAAGTAAACATTTACTTTATTATTTACGTGTAAATTTTTGTTTTAATGTTGTGATATACTAGGGTTACTTTACGATTAGTAAAGCGCTAATAACATTTTTTAATAGAAAGTTGGAAAAATCAATGTCGGATATCTTTTCTTTTCGTTTGTCAGATGAGTTTGTAAACAAATACGCTACAGTTCCAGCACCTTTTGGCTTTACAGACGCAGGTTCTAACTCATTGGGAGAGATCACGTTTATACGAACATACTCTCGTATGAAAGAAGACGGAACAAAAGAAAGATGGCATGAGGTTTGCAAGCGGGTAATTGAAGGAATGTACTCAGTACAAAAGAACCACGCTAAAGATAATCGTCTACCTTGGAACGATAACAAGTCACAAAAGTCTGCTCAAGAGGCTTATCAAAGAATGTTTGAATTAAAGTGGACCCCTCCAGGTCGTGGCTTATGGGCATTTGGAACTCCTATGACTATGGAAAAGCGCAACTCTGCTTCCCTGCAAAATTGTGCAATGGTCTCTACAAGAGATATTGATCGTAATGATCCAGGAGCCTTGTTTGCATGGGTAATGGATGCATTAATGCTTGGTATTGGTGTTGGCTTTGATACCGTTGGTCAAGACAAAGAAATCCCTATTCATGCTCCAACAGAGTCAGAAAATGTGTGGGAAATTCCAGATACTCGTGAAGGCTGGGTAGATTCTGTAAGAATGTTATTAAACTCATACCTACGCCCAAATCAGGCTATACAGAAGTTTAACTATGACCTTATCCGTCCTCTAGGCGCCCCCATAAAAGGCTTTGGAGGGGTTGCTAGCGGTCCAGCACCACTCATTGCACTACACGATAAGATCAACACAGTAATTGGCGGTAGAGCAGGAGAAAAACTTGACTCTTGTGCAATTGTAGATATTGTTAACCTTATTGGTACATGTGTTGTTTCTGGAAATGTTCGTCGTTCTGCTACTTTGGCTTTAGGACTACCAGAAGATAAAGATTTTATTAATTTAAAAAATGCAGAGGTTTTTCCAGATAGAAACTCATTTGATTCAGAAAATCCAGGATGGGCTTGGATGTCTAATAATTCTATCGCTGCAGAGGTTGGAACAAAGTACGAAGATTATGTTGACTTAATTGCAGACAATGGTGAGCCAGGATTTATTTGGCTAGATGTTGCTAGAGATTATGGAAGACTAGCAGATCCTGCAGACTATAAAGATTCTCGTGTTATGGGATTCAATCCTTGCGCTGAACAACCCTTAGAGTCATATGAATTATGCACACTTGTAGAAGTACATTTAAACCGTCATGAAGATAAAGAAGACTTTTTACGTACATTAAAGTTTGCTTATTTATACGGTAAAACCGTTACACTTATGCCAACACATTGGCAAACCACAAATGGAATTATGCAACGTAATCGTCGCATTGGAACATCTTTAACTGGTATTGCGTCATTTGCAGACACAAAAGGTATGCCAGTAATTCGTGAGTGGATGGACGAAGGATATAAAAAAATTCGTGCATACGACCACTCATACTCAGAATGGTTATGTGTACGTGAGTCAATTCGTGTAACTACCGTCAAACCTTCTGGCTCTGTGTCATTGCTTTCTGGTGCAACACCTGGAGTTCATTGGGGTCCTGGAGGAGCATTCTATCTTCGTGCTATTAGGTTTGGTAATACAGATCCAATGCTTCACCTATTTAAAGCGGCAGGGTATAAAATTGAAGCAGACTTAGTATCTGCAAACACATCAGTCGTATACTTCCCAGTAGCATCTGGACATCCAAGATCTGAAAAGGATGTAAGTCTTTTTGAAAAGATTGGCTTAGCAGCAACTGCTCAAAAGTATTGGTCTGACAATGGCGTATCTGTAACTCTTTCATTTGATAAAGAGTCAGAAACCAAACATATTGCTCCAGCACTTCATATGTATGAGGGTCAATTAAAGGCAGTATCATTTTTACCAATGGGCAACAAAACATATCCTCAACAACCATATACTCAAATAACAAGAGAAGAATATAATGCCCATGTTGGAACAATTGGCAAAATTGATTGGTCTGCTATCTATGATGGTAAAGATAATCTTGATGCTGAGTCTGAAAAGTACTGTTCAACAGACGCTTGCGAGATTAAGTTATATTAGACTTCATCCTGCTATAATAAGAGGATAGGAGAAATATGGCCAACCCGTCCAATTTGTATGCAGAAAAGATTTATTCTGAGCACCCACTAGTCCTCTGGGCGCTAGACGATGAGGCTGACTATATTAGTCTTATATCCGAATCTGAGCGGGATATAACAAACGAATGGACAGTTACTGGTTGTACAGCAACTAATAATGTTATTGGAGATGAACCATTTCCAAATAGTGAAACCACAAGACTTTTGGGAATTGTTCCAGTTGAAAGCACTAACGATCTTATTTGTATAAGTCCTAACCTTGCTAACTTTAGTAATCTTAATTCAGACCTTGGCACTTTTGCTGTAGGCGCATATTTTTATTCTTTAAGTCCATACCTAGAGTCTGTGTCTATTGGCTATGAATATACGGATACAACAACATCTGCTGTAGTTCAAAAACTAAAAACCTTCCCAACCACAGTCTTTGAAAGTTGGGCATTTGTTTCCGAAACCTTTGAAATTCCTAATGAGAACACAAACCTTCGTGCTGTCATTAAAATAGTAACAACAGACGGTGGATCTTCAACATCTGACTATAGGTTTTTTATTAATGGAGTTACTGTAGGACAGTGGTCTGAAGAATTTAATACCGTTTCACTTGGCGTCACTCCTGAAGCATTTCCATTAAATATTGCGTTAGACACAAACAGCCAAGTAATACCAGCAGCAGCATATGGAATATCAACAGATGAGGGATACTATCTTGTTAATGATAACGCACTAGTTGCAAAAAATTCTAGCGTACCTTTAGTTTTTGGTGCGTCTAGTGTAACGAAATTGTTACCAAACACTGCAGGTGAGCCATCCCTTATTATTCCTGGCAAAGGCTTTTTAAATGAAATTGGAAGATATAAAGAATACACCGTAGAGTTTTGGGCAAGAATTAACTCAGATGCTTCAACCCCTAAAAGAATCTTTGGTCCAATCATAGGAACCAATGGTCTTTATGTAGAAGGTGGCTTCTTAACTCTTGTAATTGGTGATACATTTTCTTCACACTTCGTTGGTGAGTGGTATAGACCAATGCTTATTAATATTCGTTTGATTCGTAATTCTGCAACGGTATTTATTAATGGAGAAGAAGTAATCTCTATGACTATTGATACCGCAACACTAGAGTTACCACTACCAGAGGTAAACTTAGAATCACAAGACTGGCTAGGTTTTTACGCTCACTCAGATGTAAATCCAATTGAAATTGACTGTGTTGCAATTTATCCATATCAGGTACCAATAACAGTGGCTAAGCGTAGATGGGTGTATGGACAGGGAGTTCTTTCACCAGAAGGAATCAATGCTGCGTACGGTGGAACATCAGCATTTATAGATTATGCTTTTGCAGATTACACTGCTAACTACAACTACCCAGATTTTGCAGAATGGCAACAAGGATCTTTTGATAACCTTGTAACCACAAGCACAGCAATTACAACTCCAGCATACCAGTTACCTGAAATATTTTTAGGTACAAAAACCTTGCAAGGTTTATACAATGACTGCCAAGTTGTTCAAACTGGATACAATGAGTCACAGCCTGAGTCTTATAAGTTCATTACCTTTAGGCCAAACAATACCTGGTCATCAGAGCAGTGCTACATTAACTTTCCAAGGTTTAATATTTTAGGTGATCAGGTTAGATCTATCTATGCTGTTTTTAGCACAAGTGACATTGAACCACAGTCTGGCCCACTACAGCCACAAACCTTGTTAAAGATATACAATTCTTTAACTGCAGATTATTTTATTATAAGGCAAGAAGAAGACATCGTAAAGTACATATTAAACTATAACGGCGTTGATCAACTGGTATACACTACACCGTCTATTGAGTCAAACCAGTTGTTTGCGGTTGGCTTAAACCTTCAAACAATCTCAACCTTCTTTGGTCAAAATATTTCATCTTTCTTTGGCAACCAGAGTGGACTTAAGTTATATGTTGGAGGAGATGAAGAAACAGAAAAAACTTTTACAGGTAAAATTTATACAGTTGGATTTTCTACACAGTTAAATAATATTGAAATACAAGAACATTTTAATGAAGAAGGCTTTGTCTTATTTGACGATCTTTCAGAAAGCGGAGCAACAGAAGAAACCGCTATAGCGTTAATTGAGCATACTGCAAGTTATACCCTTTTGCCAACAGAGGCTTATAACAAATTCTTCCTAGACATAGGCGTGTCTGGATATTGGGAAGATTATTTGCCCCTGTCTTATTTTGCTCAGTTTGTAGCAAATGACCTTGGAAATCAATTTTATGATTTAGATTTTTTACAGTTTAATATAGGATATCCAGCACCATCTGAATCAGTTGAAAGTGAAACGGTATCAAACAGTTGGACCTATCAGCAATTGAAGGACGAATACTCAAGTCCTAGCCAAAGAACTTATTTTCAGTTAGATAATTTTCTTTACAGTGGGTACAATAACTATGAAGACTTAAAACAAAAGTCCGTTAAGTTTTATGAATACGATACGGCAAATGCCTCTATTAGAAGTTACGTTACTTTTCAATATATCTCAGAAGGCGCTAACTCACCACAAAGCAACTTTACAACAACCGTTGCCCCAACATCAAAAAGAATTATTGATATAGCAGATTACACTTCTTGGGCTAACACCAAGTTTGAGGTTGTTGATAATACATTAATTTATCCTAGCAAAACAGAAGATTTTAATGAAATTGCAATTGTCTATCATCTTGAGTTTAATATTAGAAATATTCTAACAAAACCAATTGCTTTGAGAAGACTAGAGTTGGCATCACAAGCATTGAATAATAACTCGTTTAACCCAATTGGAACCAGGTTTGGTCTTGACATGTTTCCATACAAACGCTCTGGAATTTATTATGACTACAAATCTAAAAACCCATTTAGTATATATAAAGGAAGCACTCCATACCTATACTTAAATAGAAAGACTGGCATAGAGGTTCGTGGTGAATTTGATCCAGAAGTCAATAGAGGAATTGCTATTCCAATTAATCAAACAAACTCTGACAACTACAGAATAAGTGCTGCTCAAATATGGATGAGATACGATGAAGACTTTTTCCCAGGAACGCCAACAGAGATATTTGAGATTAACTATAGAGCAGACACAATAAAGTTTTATATGGTTGCAGATAGCGAAAAGGGATCTAGGGCAAGGATTTTTGCTCGTAGCCAAAGCACTGGGCAAGACTTTAATGGAATCTCATATTTTTGGAATGGCAGTATCGTAAGAGAGCCAGTATTAACTAAAAAAGAATGGGGAGTGCTTGGAATTGCATTTTCTACAGCATTAAACTTCGACTCTTATTTAGGCTCTATTAACCTAACTGGACCAATGATATTTAATAATGTTGCCTATTACCAAGCAAATAACTTACAGCAGGTTCAGAGTACGCTTAACAGACCTTGGCTACAGGTTAAAACAGACGGGGTAACAAATTTTGATTGGCAGTACTGGTTAAATAATTTTACGTGGGAAGGCGTTCTTGTAATTTCTTCATCAGACTTATACGGTGTAAGCCCAGCAGACGTGTATAAGACCTACCTAGGAACTAATAAGATTATCATTGATGATGAAGATGGTATGATTTTTGATGCTGAAAGATTAAAGATATATCAGAATACAGTTTGGCAGACTTCGGTACAGATTCCAGTATAATCTGCTATACTTATGGTTATGGATAACGAGATTCTTAAAAAAGTTGGCAATGTCCGACGCAAAGTAATAGAAAAAGATTATAACTGGGGCTTGTATGTGTATAAAAAGTCTAGTGGCTCTTGGTTTACTGACGGCAGTGGAAGCATATTAAATATTCCGTCTGAGCGTGGAGACATATCTAAGATTGCAGAATTAAAGAAAGTTGCCATGCATTATGGTGATGACGGAGAAGGCAGTGTAGTTTTTGTGCCTGGGCTTACGAGAATTAGCGAGGAAGAACATTCTGAGCAACTAGATAGAATGAAGAATGGCTTAATTCCTTCCATGAATGATCATGGTGCTTGGGTAGCAGCAAGACAAACCTATGATAAGTATGGTGGAGATGAATAACGATTACGTAAGTGTTGCTTTAAATACACAAGAAAAAGATGAAAACCCTTTTAGTTCACAAGATCCATTTAACAAGTCTTGGGAAGCATTAAAAGATTTAACTGGGCTAGATCAAAACTTTCGTAGAAAAACTACGAGGAATGTAACAAAAGCAATGACATTTGCTACAGATCAATACCTTGATTCTGCTAACGCAACACCATCAGGAGTAGACTCTGGATCTAAGCGAATCAATCCTGGAACCGTATATCGTAATGGATATGGTTTGTTTGATGTAATTACCCCTCCATACAATATGTATGAGTTGGCTAACTTTTATGATACCTCTTTTGCTAACCATGCTGCTATTGATGCAAAGGTAGAAAACGTTGTTGGTCTTGGCTACCGTTTTGATATTGCAGATAGAACGATGCTAAGGTTTGAAATGAATGAAGATCAAGACGCTGTAAACCGTGCACGTAATCGTATTGAAAGAGCAAAACTTGAATTAAAAGACTGGCTAGAAAGTCTTAATGATGATGACTCTTTTACTAAAACAATGGAGCAATTTTATACAGATGTTCAGGCAACTGGTAATGGATTCCTTGAAGTAGGAAGAACAGTAACTGGAGATATTGGATATCTTGGTCACATACCTGCAACAACTATGCGTGTTCGTCGTTTACATGACGGGTTTGTACAGATCATTGGAAACTCAGTAGTTTACTTTAGAAACTTTGGGGCAAAGAATCCAAACCCAATGACTTCAGATCCACGCCCAAATGAGATTATTCACTACAAAGAATACTCACCATTAAATACATTTTATGGTGTTCCAGACATTATTGCAGCAATGCCTTCATTAATTGGAGATCAACTTGCTTCACAATACAACATTGACTACTTCGAAAACAAAGCAGTTCCAAGATATATCGTAACACTTAAGGGTGCGAAATTATCTTCAGACGGTGAAGACAAGATGTTTAGATTTTTACAAACTGGATTAAAGTCACAGTCTCACAGAACCCTGTATATTCCGCTTCCTGGAGATACAGATACCAACAAGGTTGAATTTAAAATGGAGCCAATTGAAAACGGTATTCAAGAAGGTTCATTTAAAGAGTATCGTAAACAAAACAGAGATGACATTCTTATTGCACATCAGGTTCCTATTTCTAAACTTGGTGGATCTGATTCAGGAATTGCTGCTGCACTTTCTCAAGATCGTACATTTAAAGAGCAGGTATCTCGTCCAGCACAGAAGCATATTGAAAAGGTTGTTAATAAGATTATTAGAGAAAAAACAGATGTTCTTGAACTTAAGTTTAATGAGTTAACGCTTACAGATGAAATTGCTCAGTCTCAAATTATTGAGCGATACGTCAAGACACAGGTTATGACTCCAAACGAGGCTCGTGAGAAGTTAGACTTGCCACAAAGAGCAGATGGCGATGACCCATTTGTTATGTCTCCAAGACAAGCAACTGACGCTAGAGCAAATTTGGCAGGGAATAGAGAAAGAGATACAGAACGAACAAATAACAACTCAGACTCTACAACTACCATATCTGGTCGTAACCCACAGGGTGAAGGCAGATCATCTCAATAAATGAGATAGTTGTAAAATAGTTTGGTATAATGGATAACGATATGTTAATAAATAAATGTTCAGTTAATGGTTGCAACAACGATAAACGCCGTCATGGTGAAAAAACGCTATATTGTCACATGCATTACAAAAGATTTTTAAAAAATGGAGACCCAGGACAATACGAAAATATTAGAGTTTTTTCTTATAATGGAAAAATGTGTAAGGTTAACAATTGTAAAGATTTAGCAAAAAAGAAAGAAATGTGTACTAAGCATTATGACTCACAAAAAGGGTCAAGTCTTTCTGCACAGCAAATAGATAATATGAAAAAAGATGGATGCCAGGTTTGTGGCTCAATGGCTAGACTTACACTAGATCATGATCATGCTTGTTGCCCAACTGAAAGTTCTTGCTCTAATTGCGTCAGAGGAATTTTATGTCATAAATGTAATACTGCTGCAGGGCTGCTTAATGACGATATAGATAAAATGATGTTCCTTGCTTCATACATACTATCAAAAAGGAGTTTGTTAACTTATGAGTATAACTAATAAAGCACACTTTAATGTATCAGATAGTAATGTCAATATGTCAATGCCATTTTCAAAAATAGACATCGAAAAAAGAATTGTATCTGGATTTGCAACATTAGATAATGTTGATAGACAAGGCGACATTGTTACAACAGAGGCATCTGTTAATGCTTTTAAAAATTTTAAAAACAATTTGAGAGAAATGCATCAACCAGTAGCAGTAGGAAAAGTTGTATCATTTAAAGAAGATCGATACTTTGATCCATCAGTTAAAAAGTTTTATAGCGGAGTGTATGTATCTGCTTACGTTTCTAAGGGCGCTCAAAATGCCTGGGAAAAAGTTTTAGACGGAACCTACACTGGTTTTTCAATTGGTGGAAATATTAAAAATTGGGACGATGCCTATAACGAAGAACTAAATAAAAGTATTAGAATTATTAAAGAATATGATTTATTTGAATTGTCTCTGGTAGATAATCCAGCAAACCAACTTGCAAACATCGTATCTATTGAAAAAGTCAATGGTAATAATGTTGTTGGAGGATATCTTTCAAAGGCAGAAATAGAAAATGTTTTTTGGGACAAAGAAACTGGTATTGTAATGGTTTCAGAGTCTGAAAGTGAAACAAGTCCTACATCAGGAAATCCAATGCAAAACATTGGCTTTATTGAAAAGGACGATAAAAATAACACAGAAATGATAAAGTTCTTAGTTGATAGTGCTAAAGGCATTAGTACAATTAAGATTACAAAGGAGGTTAGTCCTATGACTGAAGCAACAGAAGCAGTAGTTGAAACTGCAGTTGAAG
>Ga0247844_1006932_pt1 | contig 13237 bp, 9 predicted proteins | sample LaCtaG_FD_192421 | JGI IMG/M metagenome (GOLD analysis project Ga0247844, IMG submission 192421) | Freshwater microbial communities from meromictic Lake La Cruz, Castile-La Mancha, Spain - LaCruzMarch201714.5m_1 | ecosystem: Environmental > Aquatic > Freshwater > Lake | place: Spain: Castile-La... | reverse complement strand
AACCTGCCCGAATACAACGAGGCGTGGCTCAAGGCGCGGCAGGTCGTGGCCAATGACAGTCAGCACGGGAAATTCATCGCCGGCAAAGGCTGGCCGCAGGTCTGGACACGCGACTCATCGTTTTCCATGGACCTTGCCCTGTCGCTGCTGGAGACCAGCCTGTGCGAGGCAACCCTCCTCGGACTCAAACAGGAAGTGCCAGGCATTGGCGAATGTTGGGAACAGGACTTCTGCGGGCACTTTGACGGTTGGCCGAACCTTACCGACTCAATCGTGGGCGCTCTCGGTGCCTGGTCGCTTTACGAGGTTACCGGCAACAAGGCGACCCTTCCTGTTTTCTTTGAACGAACGGTGAACACCCTGAAGCGGGCCGAGCGCGATGCCTATCAGGCCGAAACGGGGCTCTTCGGCGGCTGTTCCTCGTTCATGGAATCCAACAGCGCCTACCCTGCAAAATATGTCAACAACGGCCCGCTCGTCGCCAAGACTGCGGCACTCAGCACCAACGCCCTCTACTACCAGGGTTACATCATAGCAGGCCTCATGGCCGACCGGCTTGGCGAGGATGGAGCCCCATTCCGCGCCAAGGCAGAAAAGTTGAAGGAAGCGATCAACAAGTGGTTCTGGCAGGAAGACCAGGGGTATTACGGCTACTTCCTGGACGAAAATCAAAAGCTGTTTCCTGCCATGGAAGGTTTGGGAGAGGCGCTGTGCATCCGTTTTGGGATTGCGAACCCGGATCGGGCACGGCGTGTCCTTGCCTCGACGCCCACAACTCCCAATGGCATTCCCTGTCTCTGGCCGCAGTTGCCTGATTACATGGACTACAGCGCACGGCCTTCCTATCGGTATCACAACGGCATGATCTGGCCGTTTGTGCAGGGATACTGGGCCCGGGCAGCCATCCACCTTGGCGATCGCAAAACGTTCGACCAGGAACTCGGCAGCCTGCTCAATCTCTCGCAAAAAACCGAGACGTTCAAAGAGTTCTATTTTCCCGAGGATGGTCGTCCCGACGGGTCATCCGACCAACTCTGGAGCGCATCCGGCTTCCTGGGCATGGTTCTCCACGGATTGCTGGGCATGAATTTTGAGGAGGATGGCATCCGGTTTGCCCCACTCATCTCGGACCGTTTTTCGAGAATTTCCATGAAGGAAATTCCCTACCGTCGCAGCATCCTCGCCATTACGGTCCTCGGTCACGGCACAGAGATCGCCAGCTTCAAACTGGACGGGACCCCGATGGAGAAACCCTTCTTTGATGCCGCCCTCGCCGGCCCACATGAGATAGAAATTCTTATGCGAGACGGAAACCGAAACTGACTTCTGTCGACGCGATCAAAATTCTTTCCGTTGGGCCGTGCCCGGCTCATTGTTGCCAGCGAGATGATTCTTTCGCGGCAGGAGATGATAGCGGCCGAGCAGGCGGCGTTTGCAGCGGGTGGCGATGCGGAGGCCCTGATGGAGAGCGCCGGCCGCCAGATCGCGGCGTTTGTGCTGCAGCAACACCCCTCGCCGGCAGGGTGCCTGGCCTTTGCGGGCAAAGGCCACAACGGCGGGGACGTTCTTGTTGCGGCCAGGCATCTGCAGGGGGCGGGCTGGCCGGTTGAAATCCGCCTCTCCGAGCCGGATCAACTGGCCCCCCTGACGGCCCGCCAGCTCGAGCGCCTCCGGGCGCTGGAGGCGGGCCGCAGGGACGACGGGGCTTTGGTCATCCTGGATGGGCTTCTGGGCATCGGGGCATCGGGAAGCCCGCGCGGGGCGGTGGCCGAAGGGATTCAGGCGATCAACCGCCTCCGCCGCGAAAGGGGTGCCTGGGTCCTCAGCGCGGATCTTCCCAGCGGGCTCGATCCCGATTCCGGCACCCCCTCCGCAACCTGCGTGGTGGCCGATGCCACCATGGCGATGGGTTTTGCGAAATCCTGCCTGCTCGCCGATGCAGCAACGAACAATGTCGGACGCCTGGCGGTGGCGGCGCTGGATGGCGTGCAGGCACCGGATGGGGCCGATCCCGCCTGTGTGCTCACGCCCGCCCTGCTGCGCGGGCTTGCGGCGCCGCGGGAATTTGACACGCATAAGGGGCTCGCCGGACGCGTGGCCGTCCTTGCGGGATCTCCCGGCTTTTTGGGGGCGGCCCGGCTTTGCTCCGGGGCGGCGGTTGGTGGAGGGGCCGGGCTGGTAACGCTCTTTGTCAAGCCGGAGGTCTATGCGCCCGCCGCCGCGGCCTGCGCGCCGGAGGTGATGGTGCATCCTGTGAGCTCCTACGCGGAGGTTCTTGAGTCCCGATGGGACGCCATTGCCATCGGGCCCGGCCTTTCCCTGCGGTTCTCCGACGAAGTCCTGCATGTGATCCGGCATGCCCCGGGGCCTTGCGTGGTGGATGCCGACGCGCTGAATGCCGTGGCCGGAAACCCGGCTGTGCTGTCCTTCAGCCACGGACCTCGCTTGCTGACTCCGCACCCGGGAGAGATGGAGCGACTCATGCCGTGCGCGGGCCGCGAACGACGGCGCTGGATGCAGGATTTTGTGGACAGATATCCCGTGACCCTCCTGCTCAAGGGATCGCGAACGATCATCGGCGAGCACGGGCATCCGGCGGCTTTCAACACGACCGGACATCCCGGCATGGCAAGTGGCGGCATGGGTGATGTGCTTGCCGGCGTGACCGCTGCACTCATCGCGCAGGGGAAGGGCTTGCGCGAGGCCGCCATGCTCGGCGCCTGGGTGTGCGGGCGGGCGGCGGAGATCGCCATCGCGAGTGGCGCATCCCAGGAGTCGCTCTGCGCCGGAGACATCACCGCCAGGCTCGGCCGCGCATTCTCCGCACTGCGCAAGGGCGGATTCTAGGAGGATCAAAGAGGCAGGAGGGGCGGCCCCTGTGATCGAGAGGTTCCCGCCGCTGCGCCCGCGCTTCCGGCTGCTCACCGGCTTCCTATGGCTCAACCCCTGTCAGCTGAGCCCCGTTGTCATAGACCGGGATTTTGTCTGTCTTCCGTGTGTTTGAACCGCCGGAGAGGAGCCCCTGGTAGGACGGATCGTTGCCGGGGTTCCATGCGCCGGGAGGAATCCCCTGCTTGAGGGTCATCCGGAATTGCGCCTCGCGCTGGAACGAGCTGCCGGTGCCGGGCTGGATGAGGGTTCCCGTGAAATCCACCTCGACGAAGTAGAGCTTGCGGGCGGCATCGAAGACCTGAAGCGCTGGGGCAACGCGCCCGTTCTGGACGTAGCTGCTTGTGACGAGGACCGATGCCTCACTGTAGCCGGCGGCGAAGAGCTCCGAGAGATCAACGAAATAGCGGAACTTGAATGCTGTGGATCCTTGGGCCGGGAAGGCGGAGCGGTTGTTCAGAAGCGCGCGGATTTCTGTGAACCCGGCACCCTGCTGTTTGATCGAGGCTTCTACAAAATACTCGTCAGCCATCGATCCGGCTTCCGAGGCAGGCGGGAAGTCCGCAACCGGTCGGGTGCCCGAACCCTGGGCTAGCCGCGCCAAAGCGCCGGTGAACCCCGCGTTGTAATCCAGCGCCACCTCGTTGGTGATGTAGTTTGAGCGGTCATCGCTGTAGGCGGAGTCGCTGGCGGACGAGGGGCCGCCGACCAGCGCACCAAAAAGGATGTGCCTGTTGTTCGCAGGGGTGCTGATGTTTCCGTTCCAGGATCCATGCGCCCCGCAGTGGTGGGGGTTCATCGGCGGATTATTTCCGAAGCCCACCACGTAGCTGCGCGAGGCGGGGTTGCTGCCGAGCATGTAATCGATCTGCCGCTTGGCAAAATCCCGGTAGCGGGTGCCTACGTCCCCTACATGATCCGCATAGACAAACGCGAGGAACGCGGTATTGGCCGCATAGCGCAGCGAGCCCCACTGGTCGAGCCAGGCCAGACCGCCCGGGGTGTAGGCGATGCGGCTGCCGTTGTCTCCGCTTGTCCAGAAATTCAGCCATTTTTCGGCGGATGTGCGGTAGAGGCTCTTGCCGGTGAGATGCGCGAGCAGGACGGTCACTCCGTAGGACTTGTCGTCCCACGAATGCGTCCACCTCATCGAGCGGCCGGCCAGGCTCTGGCTGTAAACCAGCTCCGCCTTTGTCAGATACGCGGCATCGCCGGTTGCCCGATACAGCCAGGCGGCGGCCCAGGCCAGCTCGTCTTCATATCCGGAATAGGAATTGTAGTAGGAAGCGGCATCCGGGATGGCGTCGGTATACTTTCCGCGGAAGGTATCGGCAAAGGCGAACAGCTTGCGGGCATGGGCAACAAGCAAATCCGCATAGGCCGGATCGCTGGCGCGGAAGAGCAGCGACGCGGAGGCCATCGCAGCCGCCGCCTCGGCGGAGACTTCCGAGCCGGGCTTCGAGGCGGTGACCGCGTAGGACGGACGCGACATCGTCATCGTCTCGGGTGGGCCCCAGTAAGAGTGGTCCAGCGACCCGTTCCCGACCTGCCCGTAAAACACGTTATCCGAAGGGTGGGCTTTGATGAGCCAGTCGGTGCCCCAGCGGATGACGTCGAGGAGCGCCGCACGCTGACCGGACGACTCGAAGGCCGCACTGTATTCAATGCCCCCCCAGGCCATGAGCGACAGGGAGCTGGCCATGGGCAGGACGAATTTCACATGGTCCCCGGCATCGAAGAACCCGCCGCTGAGATCGAGCCCGACATCGGCCCCATCGGCGAGCCCGGAGTCGCCGCGCCAGGGGACGCGGAAGTTCCCGGGCAGCTTCCCGGAGCGCTGGGCATCATAGAAGTAGAGGGATTTTTGGAGGGCTTCGGAATAATTGAATGACGCCGGCGAGGTCTCGAGGAGCGTCACTGTCGCGGTGCCGCGCTCGATGCGCCCTCCGCTGCTTGTGGAGACGAGATCCACCGTGAAGCGCTCGGTGCCTTCAACCAAGGAGTCCGCCACCAAGGTCACGGGGATTGTTTTTCTGGTGGCACCCGCCTCGAAGCTCAGGGTTCCGGAGGCAGGCAGGTAATCCGACATGCCCTTCGCCGTGCCCTCCTTCGTCTGATACATCACCGTGACCGGGGCCGTCGGGGACGGCGAAATCGTGACCGGCACTTGAATGACCACTGAGCCGGAAGCCGGCTCGCTGGCCGTGACATCCGCAATGCTCAAACCGGAAACGGTCGGTCCGGGAACCGGCGTCGCCGTGGGCGCTGGCGTCGGCGTGGCCACCGGCGCGCCTCCCTGGGATGAGAAGGCCAGCTCGGTCGGTGCCTTGCGGGCAATTCCCGGATTCCCGATGAACCCGAAGGTCACGCTTCCTCCGGGCGGAATATTCTTGTTCCAGGAAAATGTCGCGGCATCGATCGAGTAAGCGGTGCCGGACTTCGCCGCAACTCTTGCATTCCAGATGGACGAGATCGCGGGATCCATGCGAAACGAGATTTTCCAATCCTGCAGAGGTTGGGCTGTTTTGTTTTTGATGACCACCTGCCCTTGGAAACCACTGCCCCAGTCGCTGGTGACCGTAAAACTGACGGTCGCCTGAGGAAACTGCGCTGTGACGTTCCCGTTTCCTGTCGCTGGCACGGGAGTCGGCACGGGGGTCGGCACGGGGGTCGGCACAGGGGTCGGCACAGGGGTCGGCACGGGCGTCGGAGTCGGGGTCGGCTGCACGACACCCTGAGCGGAAAAAACGAACCCCGTGGGTGGGGCGGTCATCCCGCCCGGAGCGGCGGTGAATCCGAACGAAACCGTTCCGCCGGCCGGCACATCTTTGTTCCATGAAAACGGGGAGGCATCGAAACGCTGCAGCGACCCTTCGCGGCTCGCGAGCCGCGCATTCCAGATGCTGGAAATCTGGCGGTCCATGACAAAGCCCAGATTCCAATCGCGCAGCGGCTGGCTGGTTTTATTGCGGATTGAGACATCACCTTGAAACCCTGTCTTCCAATCGTTGGTCACCTTGAAGGTCACGGTGGCTTGGGCGAACTCCACAACGACGTTCGGAGCTCCGGGAGCCGGCGTTGGAACAGGGGTTGCAGCAGGGGTTGCAGCAGGGGTTGGATTCGGGTGCACGTGCCCGCCCATCCCTGAGCCGCCATCCGCAGGGGCGGGAGCCACCATCGGAGCGGGCGTGATCCCGTAGTTGACTCCGCCGAAATCCAGGTCGCTGGTTGAAAAGAAGACTTCCCCAACCGGATCAATTCTCTGCCAGATGACGTAGAGGACGTGACGTCCGGTGCGCGCCGGAAGGTCGAGTGTCATGTAATAGTTTGAGCCCATGAGGTGCGCCGAGTCCGCTCCCCCAACCTGCACGAGATCCGACCAGCGCAGGGGCTGGAGGGGATCGTAGCCCTCGCGGGTGATATAGGCTTTGAAGAAGCTCGGCTCATGGGGCGTTGCCGCGTAGAACCGGCATTCCCGGGGGCCGGGGACGACCGGCGTGGCCGGCCAGTCCGTCCGCGCCAGATTCAGCCCCGCATACTTGTCCCGTCCCGCACCAGGAAGTTTTCCGTCGGGGATTCGGGCTTGGTAGTTGTAGTCGGGGGCCTGCAGGTTCACCTCGTGCCAATCGTAGAAGGCCTGGGTTCCGGCCACCGCAATGGCCGCCCGGGCCGCCTCTGTCTTTGGCGCCTGCGGGTTTTCGAGGAAGACTTCATACGAGCGGCTGATCGGATCGGCCATGGAGCCATGACCAAATGCGACAAGGGTGGTGAGGAGCAGGCAGGCAAGGAGATGAAGCAGGGTTTTCATGTGTGGTGGGTTGCCTGAGTTTTCACGCCACAGGAAAAATTTCCATGCCGACTCGACGAATCCGCCCAAATACTCTACGAGCCCGGCAAAAGATGATCTCTGCCCCTCCTCTGCAAGGGGGCAACGCGGAAGTCGCTCGACGGATGCGACATCGCGGACAGCCATGGCCACGCATCCTGCGCACTGCGCAACGGAGGAATTCGGCGGTTTACATTTCCTCCAGCGTCTTGCCCTTGGTTTCGCGGACAAACCAAAGCACGAAGAAGATCGAGAGGACCGCGCAGACGGTGTAGAGGCCGTAGGCACCGCCGAGCCCGAATGCCGAGAGCAGGATCGGGAAGGTCATCGTGATCGCAAAGTTTGAGACCCACTGGGCAAAACCGCTGATCGAAAGCGCAGCACCGCGGAAGCGGTTCTTGAACATCTCACCCAGCATCACCTACATCACATGGCCCCAAGAAACCCCGAAGAAAAAGACGTAGGCGTTGGCGGCGACCAGAGCGTTCGTGCGTCGCCCGCCCGGGCCAATGCCTCCCTCGAGCACTAAATGTCACAGGTGTGACATTTAATGTTTGAGTTTCTTTCCTCAACTCCGAATGCTGGGCCCCCCGTGAAGGCGAAAACAGAACTTTTTCTTTACCACTTGCTCTGGGCTCTCAGCCCGACCTTGAGGCCGTCGTTCCGCAATATGAACGAGAGTTTTGAGGGTTGGGCGTATCGGAGCGGATTGCTGCCACAGATCCACCGGCTCGAGGCCGACGGGTTTCTTGAGAGGAGGAGCCCGGGCGACGGACTTGGGCTTTTTGTGAAAATCACGGAGGCGGGTCGTCTGAGAGCGCTTGGAGGGAGAGACCCGGAACACGAATGGTCCACCCCTTGGGATGGAAAGTGGCATCTCGTGCTTTTCGACCTTCCCGCAAAGGAGCGGGCGCTCCGCCGCAAGCTCCTGCGCGTCCTTGCCGGGAACGCTTGCGGCTGCCTTCAGGGAAGTGTTTGGATCTCCCCAAGAAAGCCGGCATTTTTGGAATCCCTGAAAGGCGAACGCGATTGTCGGAGGCTGCTCTGCCTGCAGACCGATTCGATGGGCTCCAAGGCGGACCGTGAGATGGTTGCCGGAGCATGGAACTTTTCCCGGATTAACGAGAACTACCAATCTGCCATGGATCGCCTGGCTCAGCTCTCAGAGGTGCCAAACCAGAGGGATGGGTTACTGGAGTGGAGCCGCAGCGAAAACAAGGCCTGGCTTGCCGCCGTCTCATCCGATCCCATGCTTCCCGCAGCCCTTCTCCCTAAGGATTACCTTGGCCAAAAAGCCTGGCGGGCCAGGAAAAATGCCCTCTCCAGAGCGGCCGGTCTCGCCCGGCAGTTGGAATCCGCAAAACAATAAATGTCGCACCTGTGACATTTATTGTTCATCAGAGCCGGGGGTGCGCCGTAGGGTTGGCGGTGAAGTGGGCGATCCGGCTGCTGCTGCGATGGATCGGAGGCGGGGTCTGGTGCTGCCGGATCGCGGCGGATTCCGACGTCACGGCGGCGGCTTACTTGAGGAATTCGGTGCTGCCGACGGGGGCGAAGCGTCCGACGTTGCCGGTTGGCAGACGGTTGTCCCTGGACGATTCTTCGAGGTCGAGAAATCCGGCGTTGCCGCTAGCAAAGGAGACCATGGCCTTGCCGTTGTGGCGGAAGTGGACGGTGCGCTCCTTCTCATCGATCCCGTAGAATTCCTCGATCATGGGATTCCTTGCAGAGGCCGGTCTCTGGAAGGTGTTTACCTGGGCGGAGGTAAAAAAGACGACGACTTTGGCGGGATCGGAAAGCTGAAAGTGGTTCTGCAGAGCCCGGCTTCCCAGGAATCCGCCGCCGAGGAGCACGTTGTATCCAGTCCCGATGTAACCATTGCGGTATTTTGGTTTGAAGGCATTTCCCCCCAGCGCGAAGCTGGGATCCGGGCGGATGCCTTTGGGGATGTAACCTCCAAGCGGGCCCTTGGCCGCATCAAACTCGCGGTCTCCTTCCCTGCGTCCGAGGCTTGCGAGGGGCTCAAATCCGAACCACCACGTCACCCCCACACCGTTTTCTGGATCATTGGCGCGATAAGACCAATATACGTAATTGTGCTCCGCCAGGTAGTTCATGCCTCCTGCGGCAAGTTGCCGGATGTTGTTTGCCGAGACCGCCAAAGAGCTATTCTCGTAGACTTTCCAACCGGCCCCTGCCGTTACGACACCCAGAACGAGGATGATCGTAATGACTGCAAGCAACTCAATGAGAGTGAAGCCTTTTGCGTCGGACATGGAATACTACCCCCAGAGAAAAGATCAGGAGGGAAAAGATTGCAGGCTCGGGCACCGAAGCAGTCAGGGGTTGCTCGATGCCGACGGGCCCGAACGACTCGGCGAAGCTGTAGGCATCCCAGCTTCCGTTGACAAGTTCACGGGCACTTGACCCGAGAGGCGAGGAAAACCAAGCCACAGAGCCATAAGACGGATTTCCCGAGACGCTGTAGCTCGAAGAACCCAGGTAGTCGAATGGCGGATTCAAATCATACACGTCGTAATTGAAGTTGCCTCCAAACACGGAGTATTCCCAATATCCGGCACTGACCCACCCGGATTGATAGAGATCACCCGGGTCGGACACCGAGCCGGCGGTGTCGGAAGTCACCGAATAGACTCCCGGTGTTCCTGGAGTGTAAGTGCCACCGTCTCCATCCAAGTCGTAAAACAAGCCAAACACCGACCCAGCGTTGATGTCCAAAGAAAGACGGATGTCGATCAAATCGATGGCGGTGAGCATGTCCCATCCTGTCCGGGTTCCCGAATTCCAACCATACCCCCAAGCCAGGGAGTGGTGAGTCGGGCCTTCATTCCACTGGATCACCATGGCTGCCCGGTTTGTTGCTGAAGCCCCATCACCGGCCCAAATTTCAATATCGCTGAAGCTGGAGACGACTCCTGCATGGAGCGATACGGCTGTGGCCCATGTCAGGAGGCAGATTGCGAATCTCTTTTTCATTTGTCCTTTTTTCTAATTTTTTCACGGGGAATATTTACGGACAGCCTTTCCCCCGTTAGTGAAAAAGGACTACCCCTGCACGGACGCTAACGCGACGCCGTTGCCCATTTCAGGGCGGTGCAGTTTTCTCCGCCGGTTCGAACCCGGACTTTGACCTTTGCGCGACAGTGAGGGAATTTCACCCCACGGCCCGTCTGTGAGGACGGGCCGCTGACTTTCCTAGGCCGGCGGATTGGTTGAAAAGAGCGATGTCGGGGAAGCCCCCGATGCGCGGATCCTGAGGAAGAAAGGGGGGCGGGTCAAGCGGAATATTAGAAAAACTAATTACGCAATGAGTCCCATGAGGCGGACGAGCTGGTTTTTCCCTTTGAGCTGGTGTTCGCCGAGGTCGTTGAAGGAGGCCTGTTCCTGGTCGGGGAGGAGGGAGACGAAGTCGGAGGACGCGGTGAGCTTTTGTCCGAGCTGCTTCATGACGCCCTCCATGCGGAAGACGGTGTTGACGGAGTCGCCGATGATGGTGGCGTCGCGCTGGGCGACGAGGCCGATATTGCCGCACATGACGCCGCCGTGGTGGAGGGCGACGGCGATTTGGAAGGGTTTTTCGGGGTGCTTGGGCCAGGAGCGCGTGGTGGCGAGCTGGAGGAGGTTGCGGCCGACAGCGAACGCGTTTTCGGCCTCCGAGCCGGGACGGGGCCCCTGGATCCAATAGGCCAGGATCGCGTCACCGATGAACTTGTCGATCGTTCCCCCGCTTTCCTGGATGAGGTTGCCGGCCTCGCGGAACCATTCGCCGAGCGAGCGGGCGAGGCTGTCCTCGGGGAGGAGTTCGGACATGGTGGAGAAGCCGCGGATATCGCAGACCATGATGGCGACGGTGGCGGATTCATCCTGGGTGGCATCGGTTCCGGCGGCGAGCGTGACGTCGTAGATGCCATCCTCGCCGTGGACGTCGGTCTGCTCGAAGACGAGCTCGTTGTTGGTGATGCGGATGAGGGCGCCGTTTTCGAGGATGAGGGGGGTGATGACGCGGCGGCCGTTGACGAACGTGCCGTTGCGGCTGCCGAGGTCCATGATCTGGTATTGCCAGGCGTTGTGGCAGCGGATGATCGCGTGCTGGCGGGAGACGTGGGGGCTCATGTGCAGGCTGACGGTGTTGTCGGTTCCGCGTCCGATGGTGGCGGTATTTCCGACCTCCACTTCAAACGGCTGACCATCGGAGGGGCGGACTTTTAACTTGGCTTGCATGGGCGGGAGAGTAGCCGGTCGGGGGGGCGGCAGGCAAGCTCAGCGGGAGGCGAACGCAAGAGCGTCGAGGAGATCCTGCTCGCGGACGTCCGAGGATTTGGCCCAGCAGAGAAATCCATCCGGGCGGACCAGGGCGGCCCCGGCGGGCCCGCAGGGGACGCCGGCCGGGAAGGAGTTGAGGATGGTGATCGGGGGCAGGCCGGCACCTCCGAGGCAGGTTTGGGAGCCGGCGACGATGGCGAAGCCGCGTCCGAAGAGGTCGAGGGTGGAGGAGTCGGGGGACGAGAGAGGGGCGTGGGGGAAGCGGAAGGCGGTGCCGTAGCGGACATCCGTATCGAACGAGCGGTCCTCAGCCTGGCGGTGGGAGCGGGCGATCGAAGCGCGGAGGCTCTGCCAGTCGCCCTGCAGGGCGAACTGGACCTGCTGGAAGACCTCGCTGGAATTCTCATTGGTGTGGCGCATGACGGCGAGCGCGAGGTTGCGACGCTCGGAGTCGTAGGAGTCGATCAGGGGTTCCCTTGCGGCGCCCTGGACGACGGCGGCAATTTTCCATGCGAGGTTATGGGCGGCCTGGAGTCCGGTATTCATGCCCATGCCGCCGGCGGGGCTGAGTCTGGCGGCGGCGTCGCCGGTGAGGAGGACGCGATTCTCGCGAAACCGTGAAGCCACCTTCGGGCTCATCACCCAGGGAGCGACCCCAAGGATTTTCACATGGGGGGACCGGAGGCCCGAGGCCGAGCAGATCAGCGCATGCAGGCCGTCCTGGTCGGGGGTCGGCTGATCGGGCCGCAGGAAGTGGTGCATGAGCCAGAGGTCTCGGCCGTTCACCGAGACAAAAAATTCCACGAGATCCTCGCGGAGGATGTTGTAGAGGAGGGCCCGGCGACCGGCCATCTCGCGTCCGAAATCCGCATGGAAAAAGACATTGAGAAAGTGGCCGAGGTCCCCCGGGCCGTCCGCTTCGATGCCGAGGGAGTTTCTGATCGGGCTGGCGGCTCCGTCGGCAGCGACGACCCACTCGGCGCGGGCGGTCTTCCTTCCCTCCGGGGCCTCGATATCGAGTTCGACCCCTTGTGGGAGCTGGCGGATCCCGGTGACGCGGTGCTCGAAGTGGACGCAGGCGAGCGGCTCGGCAGCGAGGGCATTGAGGAGGACGGTTTCGGTGTGCGTCTGGGGAACATGGAACGGGCGGCACGGGCTGAACGAGGCCTCTGCGGGAGGAAGCGGGGCGCGGCCGAACTCTTCGCCGGTGAGGGACTTTGCCCAGATCATGAGCTCGAGGTCCGGGCTTTGGAAGTCGGGGGCCATCATGTCGTGAAGGATCCCGCACTGCCGGAAAATCTCTGCGGTCCGGCGCGTGATGCCCATGGCCTTGGGATGCGTGGAAACGCCAGGGTGCTTCTCCAGGAGCCGGCACGGCACGCCCGCGCGGGAGAGGAGGAGGGCGGTGAGCAGTCCGCAGGGACCCGCCCCAACGATGGCGACCGGCACTTCTTCCAAGGGCTTCATGCCTTGGACTCTGCCATGGACCGGGGAAAAGCCAAGCCTGCTTGTGGGGATGGCTCAGGGTTTCTGGTAGAACCGCAGGGCCTCGACCGGGCTGCCAAACTCGCTGAGGGGATACACGCCGCGGGCACCGCCGGCGCCGGGATCCCGCACGAGGTAGTCGCAGCCGGATTTTCCGCAGACGACCATGAAGTGGGTGGTGCCGGAGGGGTAGCGGATGCGGACGATGACCGGGTTCCCTCGCAGGAGGTTCGCGTCGATCAAAAAATACGATGGGGCGTCCTCGTAGTGGGGCAGGAGGCGCCCGGCCAGCGCGGGGGCAACCTCGGCGGCCTTTTCCCAGTAGAGCCAGCCCTCGGGGGTGTAGCCGCCCTCGGTTCCCTGCAGGAAGGCATTGAGGCGACCGGGATCCGTCTCGGCCCCATAGCCGCGCAGCACCATGGCCGCAGAGGTCACCGCACATCCCACGGCAGCAAGGGGGTCCGCCGTGGGCCCGAGCGGGTCCGCTCCCCAGGCCGGATCGGCCTGAAGAAAATGCGGGCCCGGCAGGAGCAGCGTCCCCGGAAAAAACAGCCCGCCGGAGGGATCCAGCGGGCGCTTTTCCATCCACCCCGCAACCCACCAGGCCAGACCGGCCCAAGCAGCGAACACCGCGAGGAGGAGGATCGAAGATCTGAGTTTGAAGGGCATGGGAGAGGCTGGCTGTGGGCCAACGCGATCCCTTGGACGAATGCGCGCGCAAAGTCCACCCATTTTTCTGGTGCGTCCAGCTTG
>Ga0247844_1006921_pt1 | contig 13261 bp, 15 predicted proteins | sample LaCtaG_FD_192421 | JGI IMG/M metagenome (GOLD analysis project Ga0247844, IMG submission 192421) | Freshwater microbial communities from meromictic Lake La Cruz, Castile-La Mancha, Spain - LaCruzMarch201714.5m_1 | ecosystem: Environmental > Aquatic > Freshwater > Lake | place: Spain: Castile-La... | reverse complement strand
TTTAAAACTATTTTTATAATGTTTAAAACTATTTTTATAATAGCATATGAACCTGAACAGTTGTCTGTTCGACAGATTCACTATAGCGGATGCATCCATTTTTGGAGGCACTGGGGTCACGTGACCACTCCCCCTGCTCTCACCCTCCCTCCTCCAAGAAATTTTCGAAAAGTCACGTCCCCCTCTAGCTGTCTCTAGCTGTCTCTCTCTCTCTAACTGTCTCTCTCTAACTACTCTCTCTAAATCTCAAAGTGGGTATGAGCTACCCCTGGGGAGTGTAGGTGTTAAATCCAATATGAACCGTTGTGTGTTGAACAGTTGTGTTATAGAACGTCATATGAACCGTTGCGTGTTTGAACAGTTGTGTTATACAATGTAATGTGAAAACACGCGATTTCGTTTTCATGACTACCAGCCAACCGTTGCGTTTTCACGTCGTTTCGATTATAGAGTTGTATTTTTATAATGGTATATGAATCTGAACAGACAACTGTTCGAAAGATTCACTATAGTGGATGCATCCATTTATGGAAGCATGGGTTGTCACGTGACCACTCCCTCTGCTCTCACCCTCCCTCCTCCAAGAAATTTTCGAAAAGTCACGTCCCCCTCTAGCTGTCTCTCTCTAGCTGTCTCTCTCTAACTGTCTCTCTCTAACTACTCTCTCTAAATCTCATAGTGGGTATGAGCTACCCTTGGGGGAGTATAGGTGTTAAATCTTTTATTTTTTCCAAAGGGGCGCGTGCTGAACCGGTGTGTATTTAAAATGGTTTTTTAATGTGATTTTGAAGCATGTGCATCCGCTATAGTGAATCAGAGTGTGCATTGTTCTGCGGCTTCCTGTGCTACTGCGTCTCGGCCTGCTGCACGCGGCTCCAGTGCAGGAGGAAGGGGCCCAGGCGCATCTCGCCGACGGTGAGGTAGGCCCAGAGCGAGACGACGAGGAGGATGATGGCGATCCAGAGTGGAAAGTTGTAGAAGTGGACGAAGGGGCACAGGCAGAACGAGAACACCGCGATGCCCACGAGGCACCAGAAGCAGTGGAAGAAGGACCACACGCTTGCGATGACTATCAGCGCGATGATCACTGTGGCAGTGACACACTCGATGGTCTGGACGCGGATGGACGCGGCCGCGCGCGCTGCGAGCGAGGCGCTGTGCTGTGGGTGGCTGTTGTTGTTGTATGAATGGTTATTATGGTTGCTGTTTGTGCTTTCCAGCGGCACCGCGGTGGGAATAGGCGCGAACTCATAGGCACAGTCGACGGGCGCGCGGTCTCCAAACATGGACAGCATATATGGCACACACTTCATTGCGCCCAGCAGGGCAAAAACTAAATAGCCTGGGCAGGGCGTGGCAAAAACAATAGCCTGGGGAGAAAGGGGTGGGAAGGCTATCATGCCAAAGGGGGTGGTGGGACGAGGGGAAGGGGTTCAGGGTGCAGCTTGCTTTGGCTTCTTCTTCTTCTGCTGCTTGGGAGCCTGTGCAGCACGCTCCATGTACTCCTTGATGACCTCCTCCGCCATCTCGCGGTCGCGCTCAGTGTATGAATTGACAAAGATTACCTTTCCTTCCTTTCCTTGTTTGTGCTTGATGGGCTCTTCAGCGTATTTCTCGCGATACTTTCGAGCCATGATCTTGCCAAGCTCTATTTCCTGGCCATCCATGCATTTGAAACCCATTTGTGCAGCCAAAACGCTTATGCTGAATCTGCTGGATTCCCACACTCCCCCGCTGCTTTCTTCGTTGATGCCAGTGAACGTGCAGTTCTTCACATGTTCCTCATACTGCATAACAGTAATAGCATTGATAGGGGCTCCAGTGATTTCCTTCAACACTTCCATGGAGTATTTGAAGAACCCCACAGTGTTTTCCTTTCTTTCTTTTTCAAGTTTCATACTTGTTTCCTTTCTTTCATTTTCAAGTTTCATCTTGCCATTTTCAAGGGCCAGCTTACCATTTTCAAGGGCCAGCTGGCCGTTTTCGAGGGCCAGCTGGCCATTTTCAAGGGCCAGCATCCTTTCCTTGATCTGTAATTCTTCCATGGCTTCCTCGCGCTGCTTCTTGCGCTTCCTGAACAGCTCTCCGTCAGAAGAAGACTCAGGCTCCTCCATAGCAGCTCTGGCGAAGTTGTTGACCGGGTGGTCTGAGGCAGCGTTGGCCTCAATCTCCTTGAGCAGGGTGCAGTCGCCCGCCAGGTACCTTGTGAGGATATCAGTGGTCTTGGACCTGAAATCCTTGGCTGCATTGCCAGGCAACCACATGATGAGCTTCAGGGCACCTTGGAGAGTGATTACATCCTGTTTTTTCTCACGGGCGCCACTGAATTTCCAGTTCGAGCAAAAATCTCGAACTTCATTTTTGCGGTCCTGAGTCATTTTTCGCCATATCTGACAAGCATAATCATTGTTTGTTTCACAGAAGACCATGATAAGATCACGAATGGACATGTAATACCTCCCATCAATCTTGGTAAAGCGTACAGAGGCATCAGGGATCAGCTCGCCAAAAGGGATCACGCAAGTCATTTTTTCGAAAACGTGGCGTGGCAGCCGTGTTGAGGGCAGAAACTGAATTCCTGGGGTTAAATAGACGCGCCCCGCGCCTGTTTGTCACTTTTTGAAGTGAAAAAGGCAACCTTTCCCAAAAGGGGTAAAGAGTAAAAAAAAACTTTTTTTATCACCCCCTTGAAAACTTGTTTAGATGAACCGTTGCCCATTTAAAATTGCTGTTGTGTGTCAGGCGCGCTTTTCACACACACAAGCAATTCATTGCGCCCAGCAACGGGCAAAATCACGCGATGAGCTCGCGGATCTCATCGAGGGGCGCGGGGCGGGCGGAGTTGGGGACGATCTCCCAGGGGTCGACCTCGACGGTGATGGGCGGGGGCGCGGCCTCGCCAAGGAAGCGGGCGCGCTGTGGGACGGCGAGGTAGAGCTTTCCGATGCGGCCACCACGCGTGGAGGGGGGCACAGTGAGGCGGGCGCGGACGCCAGTGCGGGCGAGGCGGTCGGGGGCGATGCCAGGTGGGAACTTTGGCTGGAGCGCGATCCATGCGTCTGAGTGTGGGGCAATGCAGACGAGGGTGCCGATGGGGACGAGGAGGGCCATGGCGTCCAGGACGCCGTGCTTGGTTTGGGGTGTGTCGGGGTCGGTGTGGCGCGACAGGTACTGGATGCCGACGGGGTCGAAGTTGCAGGTCGAGCCATCGGGCGGCACGAGGCAGCCGAAGGCGGTGCGGGCGGGCGAGGTCCACACGGCGGCTCCTAGGCGCGCGACGAGGGGAAGCACGACGAGGCCGAGGTCAGAGAGGCGCTGCTCCCAGGAGAAGAGGTCGCAGTGCTCCTCGGCACCGCCGACGCCCAGGCGGAAGGTGGCCCTGCCGCCGCCAACACGGAGCGAGCCTTCGAGTGGCACTGGGTGGCGAGGATCTGTGTTGGCCCCTCGGAAGACGGGGTACGGCTGGTTGGGGATGAGCTGGTAGAAACCCATGAGGTGGCGGGCGGGGATCTCGTGGGGTGCGCACACGAGGCGGGTGGCGAGCGCCATGAGGTGAGGGCAGTGCAGGACGTCTTCAGGGAGGAACTGGCCCTTGCCGCGGCAATAGGTGAATTCGCCTGCGATTTGTGTGTGAGTCCTGTTTTGAATGCAGAGCGACATGCATGAAAACAAAAAACGCGCCTGACATGACGAAGACATCGTCCATGTTGGGTCGCACAAAGTGGTTTGGTCGGGCCTCTGGCGTGATGATGAGCATCTCGGGCTTGCCTGTCTGCGTATTGAAGCTGCGAATGGGGAGCTTGTTGCCCGGGGTGGCGGCGCGAGGGGCGTTGCGGAGGATGCGAGCGATGATGCTGCGAGAGAAGTCGCTGGCACACTTGGGGTGGAGATTGGCGCTGCCGATGAGCGAGGCCATGACGAGCAGGCTCCAGATATTGACGCCAAGACCCTCAGAGAGAACCGGTCCCATGCTGGAGCGCCAGACGAAGGCCTGTTGTCAGTCTGTTAGAATAAGGAGACCAAGGCCAAACGAGAGAGAGAGTGCCTTCATGAAGTTGTCGACGCGATCCTGGTCCTGTGTGAGGAGGCCTGGCGCCATCGCATCGAGCTCGAGCTTGCGGATGTGTTTAGCAGTGTGGAAGACGGGGGCGTTGTCGAGCAGCCCACGGAAGTCTGGAATGAAGGCTGTGATGCAGGTGTAGAGCGCGTGCGTGTATACGGAGGTCTCCTTGCCCATGTGGCAGAAACGGAAGAGGTCCTGGCCGTACTGGCGTGCGATGCGGGCGGCGACCATGGCGTGGGTTGGGATTGTGGTGGCGCGGTGGCTGGTGCCTGATTGCTCCTGTGCGGCGCGAAGGACGCTTCTGCCATTGAGAGGGTTTAGAGATAGCCATAATGAATCATCATAGACTTTTTGAGTTTAGAGACAGCCATAATGAATTACAATAGATAGACAAAAGAGGAACCTGTCGAGCTCGTTTGGGGCCCCACTGAAGTCTCCGCTGCCTGAGATGTAGGCGGAGACATTGTTCGTGGGGTGAAAGGGACGCTCAGATTCCAGAGGGCAGAGCTTATTGGACTCGATGCAGCCGCGTACCCACGCGCGGATGGCGATGAACGCTTGCTTCTTCGAGCCCTCTTCTGCGGGCGGCTGTAACAAAAAAAAACTTTTAATCAACTGTTAACGGGTTACTCGTTAGAAGGGTATACAACAGCCCCGCGTCGCTCCTTGCCACCCCTGGCGGATGGCGGCCGGTCCCTATAGGATGGATTGTATGACTGCCCCTTCTGCTGCCTTGCGTCATACGAGGGGGCTGATGGGTGCTCATTGGATTTCTTCCATTCCCAGTCTGCTGCCATGGGGGCTCCGCCTGTCGACAAGGGTGCTGGCGGCGGGGTTCCTCCGTGCTGCTTCCAGTGATTGTTTTGTTTCTGTGCCCAGGCATCGGTGGAAAAAACCCTTTCACTGCGGTATCCTCCTCTGTCTGTGTAGCCTGCAGCTTGATAGTTGCGAGGCTCGTTCCCGCGAGCGGACAGGTTCCTGATTTGGGTCGCCTCGATACGGGCCAGGTCGTTTTCCACGCGCTGCACGGTCTGCGAGAGGATGAGCTCGAAGCGCGCCACCACGTCGGTGCATTGGGTCACCTCATGTCGCAGTCGTCGCAGGCTCTGCTCGTGTGTGTTCACTTTTTCCTTCAGGGCGATGCAGATAGTGGACTCATGACGCGAGTCGTCTGTGTTTAGCATGTCGCACATGGCCTTTGAACGGTGCAGTATCTTGATTGGGATAGGATCCACAACCTGTGCTGTGGGTACGCTGGGCTCCAATGATATGAGCTGTGCTGTGGGGACGCTGGGCTCCGCTGCAACGTTGCTGACAGAGCCTTCAGTCTCCACTGTTGCAGGACCTTCTGCCTGCTCGACGACTGTGGGAGCTGCTGCCTCTTCCTCCTTGTGAGGCTCTGGTGCAGGGCCAGTGGCAACTGCATCAGAGGCATGCTGTGCAGCATCAATGACCTCGATCGCCAGGCTGAGTTCCCTTTCTATTTCTTCACCCCATGTGTCCATTATCGTGTAAACGCGATGTGGACAGGGCAGTGCGTGGGTTAAATAGTGCGCACCTGATCCGCGGCGAAAAAATCGCACAGGTCGTCGATGGGGATGATGGGAATTCGAAGGTCTTGCATGACCACACACGTCATTATTAAGGCGCCCATGTGGACCCCTCTCGTTAGGAAGCTATGGGCGACGGCAGGGACCTGCCAGCACCGCCAGACAGGATCAATTGGACGATACGCATGCCAAGCGAGACTGAAATGGATATGGGATGCGAGAGCTATTTCCTCGGTGAGGGCGATGGCGTTGAGGTGCATCATGTTGATGGCCTGCATGGCGGCCTCCATGAGGGGGATGTCCTTGGAGATGCACACCATGGCGGTTTTCCACATGGTGTAGACAACGTGACGGCTTTCGTACCCCTCCTGCGGCTCGCACGGATGCTTCAGTGTCTGTGTTGTTTTCGGACCAATGTGTCCTGAAAACAATAGCGGGGTAGTATGGCCTGAAAACACTTGCGGACCAATGTGTCTTGAAACAGTAGCGGGGTAATGTGGGCTGAAAACACTACTTGCAGACCAATATGTCCTGAAAACAATCAGCACCTTCATGCGGTTGAAGCTCTCGAGCACGTCGGTGTCCAGAACACACGAGACGTGTGTGCGGATGTAAAGGAAGAGCCAGTCGAGGTATGCCAGCACTGGGTCGGCAATCTCATAGGGAACGATCCCCGATCGATTGGGCATCGCGATGAGGCAAGCGGACAGCACGTGTGCCAGCGCCAGCAGCTTCGTGAGGTATTCGCGGCGAGGGCCTTCCTCAGGGAGGCGATCGCGGCTCTGATTGCGGTCACAGCGGATGCTGTTGAAGCCCGTCTGCGTGGCATTGCTAGGGAAGTAGGCGCCAGAGCCGGGAACCATCGCCGCGATGACAGTGAGCATCGACTTGAATTCCTCGTTGACCTTCAGGTCCGGTGGGAAGCAGTTGGTGCACTTTCCGCTGAAGTTTGGACTATCTGTCTTGTGCTTCACGGCGACCTTGCGAATATTGTCCCTTTTTGGGTCCACTGTGCTGAGGTTCAGCATGGGTTGATCGGCGTTTCGAGGGTAGATGTTCTTGACCACCGTGCAGAGATCCACGCCTCTCATCTCAGTGACTACGATAGTGCGCTGCGTGAGCTCAGGCGAGGGGTAGCCCACGATCTCGTTGTTGACCACCTCAACGCAGCCCTGGTTTTCAAGGCTGGTTGGCGTCCAGCGATTGGCGTTGATGAAGACCTGTTTGTTGAGGGTGCGTGGAATGGAGAGGTATTCGCCCAGCATGAGGAACATTTTGTTGATCTTGTCTACAGAGAAGTCAGCGCCCATCGAGTTTGGCTTCCTCACGTCGATGACGACAATGTCCTTGTTTGTGACGCGAAAGTGTCCGTTGCCAGAGACGATCTGTAGCCCCTGTGAGTTTTTTTTGATGAGGGTGTTAGATGATACCTCAAAACGCAAGGCAGGCGGCAAGGGCGCTGCACCTGAAAAAACCACTTGAACGTCGCGTTGTGGCTTCCCACTAGCCAGCCCAGCGAGGATATGAGCATCTCAATCGCACACTCGAGGTTCCCTGAATTGAGGACGAAATCGCTGTTGATGTCCTCAAAGAGGTACATGAACAGGCAGCTCGCTCGCAGGTAGGTATCGTGTCGTATCGAGTCGGGTACGCGATTTGCCATGCGTTCCACGATGGGTTTGAGCTTCACGTCGGCGAGTGGCGACATGGGGATGCCATCTACGATCTGCAGCGCCTGCTGGATGCGAGTGCTGCGATAGGACCCAGACAGGATCATGCCTCGGTGGCTCTCTATGCAGCTGCTCATGTAGCGCACGAACATTCCCATGGCTGCCATTGGAGTGATTGCATTTGTCGAGCGAAGGTGCGTAATGTGCTCTCGTATGGCGCTCCACCATTCCTGCATACAGCCTGCTGTCGCCAGGTTCTCAAGCGGATTTGCCTGCTCTCCGTAGTATCGCATCGTGATGCAGAAGGGGGTGGCCAGCTCTGGGTGTCTGAGCATGATGGAGTCTGTGGCGTCTATGTCCTGAGACAAAAAGAAAGCGGAATCAGCCACGCAACAAGCGGAATCAGCCACAGTGTGGGTGTCTCTTACCTGGTTCATTGGGAATCAGCCACAGTGTGGGTGTCTCTTACCTGGTTCATTGGGAATCAGCCACAGTGTGGGTGTCTCTTACCTGGTTCATTGGGTCGAACGTGAGGAACTTCCTGAGCTGCACCATCACAAGCTGGGGAAGCTTTCCTGTGTTCAGCCTGAAGGACTCGAAGCTCACATAGTGCACTGGGTTCTTCTTCAGCGACCATTGCATTATGATCGGCAGCGGCGGCAGGCCAAACCGCTTGAACTCAGGTGCCACCCCATCTGCCCCTGGCAGCGCCACCCGCAGCGGCCATCCTCCCGGGTTCCTCAAGTCAGCAACCATTCCCACGCGTACCTCCTGTGAAAAGGAGATGCAATAAGAAGCACAAAAGATAGAGAAGTGAATGAGAGAGAGAGAGTGTGTGTGGTGACCTCCTTGGCGTTATTGTATATCTCAATGCGTCGCTCAAATTCTGCTCGCATGGTGGCGTTGGACTCCAGATAACTCTGCATGTAGTCCACGAACTGTATCATCTCATCATCTTGCATGAATGAGAGCTCTGGGAACCCAATGATTTGAAGCTCCTGTGCCGTTTGGTATTTTGCTTGGATAATGGCGTTGATCTTGACAGGCATATTGAGCATGCACAGCAGCGCGTCGGCCCCCAGCCTTCCAGTTGGATTGCGCAGGTAGTCGGTTGGATTTCCTAGCTGTGTGTGTGTGTGTGGCATCATGCTTAGATGTGGAATACAACATGAAAAGTGAAGAGAGGAGAGAGGGTCTTGCCTGTGGATTGATCTGTAGGTTCTCGTATGCTTCGTATTGCAGCAGGAGGTTCCAGATGAAGCTCAGCTCAGCCCATTCATCGTGCTTCGCCTTGAAATCCTGGCATCCAGGGCGAGGCTTGGCGAGGAAGCTCTCCACAATGTATGAGTGCATGTCGAAATTACGAAGCGGGGTGACAAAGAGGCAGCAGAATAAGTCCTGCCTAAGCTTGCCATCCTCATCCTTGAAGAACGCTCCAGTGAAGCCCATGCGGATAGAGAGCGCCCCAGGTGACTCCACCTCTTCTGAATCGTGATGTGGCTCGAACAGCGAGTTGGATACAAACGGTCCCGCTACTGCTCCAGCCGCCGCCGCTGGAGGCGGGGCAGCAGGCTCCGCACGGCGGCGTTCTATAATGCGTATCACGTGCTTTCGGGACTGGCACAGGAAGCGTGGTAATGAGTGGCGGAGCACACACATAGAGGGAGAAAACTAAAGGGCACATGACACACCTCGCGATCGTACTTGAGCTCCAGATTGCGCGTTGGCACGACATAGCGCGTCATCGTGGTGGATTCGATGTCAGACATCAGCCGATAGAAGAAGTAGAGTGCCTTGTCGATGTGCTCTGGAATGCTCGCGCCCACACAGCGCCCCATGAAAGCCCATGTGTAGCCCTCGTGGGGCTGCACATAGAGGCTGGCAGATCCCTTTTTGATGGTAGCAAGGCACTTGTGCACCCCATCCATGGTGAGCACTTTTTCTGGTGGGGGCGTGAGCTGCCAGTGATACGCATGGTGAGTAGAGTGGCTTGCAAGAGAGGGATGTGGGTCTTTTTTTTACCAGAGCGTGCTCGTCGGGCGTCGGCTCCAATGGAAACCGAAACTTGCGACCGTTGCCTGTATTGCGCAGCAGCGCTGGTATGGTCGTGAAGTCGTCCAGCACATACTGCGAAAGCTTCTGATGGTCTGCGGCGTCCTGCTCATCCTCTTCATCGCCCATCTCCTCCAAGGCATCAATGAGAGAGCCATCTGGGCTCTGCGACGGCCCCATACCCCCTCCTGCTGCGCCCGCCGCGCCAACGCTGGCATCAGCCCCATCGGCCGCGCCAACGCTGGCATCAGCCCCATCGGCCGCGCCAACGCCGGCATCAGGTTCATCGGCAGCGGCAACGCCAGCGTCAGGTTCATCGGCAGCGGCAACGCCAGCGTCAGGTCCATCGGCAGCGGCAAAGCCAGCGGCTGGTCCATCGGCAGTGGCAACGCCAGCGGCTGGTCCATCGGCATCGACGGCGTCAGTGGGAGCAGGAGTCCTGCTTGCGGCGGGTGCCACGTCGACTCGTTGCCTTGTCCCACCGGCCGCGGAGGTGTCATCCTCGTCCTCAATGCGACGACGACGGCGCTGTTGGCGACGTGGTGGTGGAGGGACTCGCACTGTGGAGGTCTCTAAGAGTACCTGTGAGGCCTCATGAAAGACCCGCTGGAAGGAGCTAGACTGCGAGGTCTGTGAAGACTGTTCTTGCTGTGACATTCGCGTGGATGCTGCGTGTTGGGCGTGGCGTTTTCAGTTTGATTTTGTCGATTCTCTGCTTTTATAGGCGGGCGCCTGGTAATAAGAGGCGCGAGACACGCTCATAAAAAAAGTTTTTTTATCTCCCCCTTGTTTTATAATCATTTTAGAGTAATTTTAGCCATAGAGCATTGTTGTGACGTCACAACAGTGAAGCGACGTCACAACCGTGAAGCGACGTCACAACAGTGAAGCGACGTCACAACCGTGAAGCGACGTCACAACAATGAAGCGACGTCACAACATCCGACCCGTGGGGCCACCTTCAGACTGGTCAAAACTAGCAGCGCAGCCCGCCTCATTCCTGGGACTTAGTTTTTTTCTCAAGCATGAAATTCGCAGTGATCTCTCTGACGGACACTGGGTCTACGCGGATGCGCAGGCAGGCAGCACAGGTAGTTTTCTGTGGAGGGTCGTGTTCTGGGAGTGGGCTGGCAAATGCAGCAACGAGATGCCCTACGTAGGCAATTAGAAACGTGAGGAATAACAGCGCACAGCTGGACATGTCCATTTTTGGTTCCAGCCGATATGAGGCATGGGTGGGTCAAATACTCTATGAGGCATGTGTGGTACTGATCACATCCGACACAAATGAATGGACCCCCCAGAAGATGATGAGGAGGGTGCACAGGATCAGCATGTTGAGCACGGAATCGCCGCGTCGTTGTTGCAGATGCGACATTACTTGTGGTGCGTGGAAACTAGTGATATGTCTAGACTAAATACACGGGCGGGGTGTTTTGTCACTCATGATTCATTCCAAAATGTTGTCAAACAGGTTGTGTGTGCACTGTGTCAACGCGCGGTCGTTAGCGCGGACAAAAAAGGTTGTCAAACAGGTTGTGTGGGTTGTGTCAACGCGCGGTCGTTGGCGCGGACAAAAAAGGGCCAGGAGGGGTAGGCAGAAGGCGACGGGGTTGTGCGTCTTGGCGGCAGAAAATGCATCCTAGTCATCATCGGATCCCATGTTGAGGAGATCATCTTGAGTCATCTCGTGTCCAACGTGGGCAGAGTCTCCCCATTGGCCTGCTCCGTCGTCGGCGCCGCCGTAGCCTCCCCCTGCAGACGATCCAGCGCCGCCGTGTCCCTCCCATGCAGACGATACAGCGCCGCCGTGTCCCCCACCTGCAGACGATCCAGCGCCGCCGTGTCCCCCACCTGCAGACGATCCAGCGCCGCCGTGTCCCCATCCAGGGGTTTGTGGAGCTGGTGGTGGTGGAACACCCGCGCCGTGAGCAGAAGTGCTTGGCTGCCCGCCATCACCACCCGCTGCACCTGCGCGGGGTCGTTTCCGACGGACACCTGCCCAGCCTTCTGCGTTTGACACGCTGAGTGCAGCAATACGAGTGTATTCTGATCCAAGTTCATTTTGTTGGATGCTATCGCAGACAAGCTTGTCAAGGAGTTTAAACTCGGGGAAGACACCATGGGAAAGAACAAGGCCACCAGTGGCATCTTGCGTACTTGCGTTCCTCCTTTGAGTAAGAAATTGAGAGCCATATGCCGAAACATGCATGGGGCCGTGTCTTTCTTTCAACACGTGTGTCCTTATCGCAATGTTGTACGATTTAAAACGTTTGCACCTGTTGCTGACTGATTCGAACGCCTCAGAGGTGTTCGCAACTGTGTCCAGTGGGTCACTAATTTTGATCTTGGATGACATGGTGAAGTAGATGAGATTGTCGTCCATGCTGATGGTTCCAAGAACATATACCTTCGACGTGCTTGTGGTGACTATAATATTACCGCTGTTGTCCCGTAATACGTCGCCATTGGAGAAGAATGATCTCATACGACGCCATATAGTGGAAAAATCATTGCCGATTGTCTGGTTGTCATTGCCGTTTCCACAAGTTGTAACACTGATCAGCATGAACATGGTAGCATTTACCTCTCCCATCAAATCAAAAAACCCCGTCGATGTATTCGCTGCGACCCAAAATTTTCCACCTGAGATGAAAAGCAAGGAAAGGTGATATAACGCGTGTATAGTTGAAGTTGTCATTGGATTATCAGCATCAACGAACAACTTTGCAGGGCCAGAAAAGCTGTTGAAGATAAACTCGTGCAACATCGATAGAGTATGACACATGATTTCATTGACTCCTTCAAACGGTTTTTTGTTCCTGATAGACTCGAGCCGCGTACGAATAAATTGCTTTACCATCTCATTGCATTGTATCGGCGAGCCGTCTTTTTGTGAAATGGAGGCATTTGTCACGATATCGACGTCCTTTAGAATGTTCCGGGCATGGCCGACCATGATGTTGTCTGCAATAAAATCAATGAGCTCCTTGTATTGAATGTCGTTCTTGACAGTCGAGACGCTTCCATTGATTAACGCTCTGTGAAAACGTCTTAATCCAAGGATGTTGATTGTGTGAAGCTGCTTAAAGTCAGCCAGCGTAATGTTTCTATTTCCGCGAGCCATTGCATTGTTGAAGATCCTGTCGATACTGTATTCTGCGTGCGTGACGTCAGACGGTATAGAAAGCGAACCTGGAATGATCTTGCCGATGGTCAGCAGTGTAATCAGACGAAGCTCCGGTGACGTATATTTTTTCTTGAACAATGTCGCCACCTCTAACTTCCGTTTTGCAATGCGGATGCGTCCTTTTGGAAGTTGTGAATCGTCCTGATCAGGTTGGAGATCTTGGTTGTCTTGAGCTTCACTGCGGCGCTGATATGAAGTCCCACCCGCTGCAGGATAGCCACCCGCTCCAGGATAGCCACCCGCTGCAGGATATCCACCCGCTCCAGGATAGCCACCCGCTGCAGGATATCCACCCGCTCCAGGATAGCCACCCGCTCCAGGATAGCCACCCGCTCCAGAAGCAGCAGCGGCTCTTTGTGTTCCTGCCAAAAGATCTTCAACACGCTGTTCGGTTCTCATCAATCTGCTTTGGAGATCTATTACAGTATCAGACATTTTAATCACTGCGTCTGTATTTGTAGACGTTAATGATACAATTTCAGCTATGTTATCAGTGTTTTGTTTTGTTGTACTTGCGACTTGGGCCACATCGTCACGTATGTTAGTCAGGAAAGCAAATATGGCTGGGTTTGAAAAATCTATATTTAGGGGATCAATAATAGTACCTCCTGGTATTTCGAAAGCATTATTTCCCGACCCAGACGCCATGGATGTTTGAGGAAAAAATAGGATGTATTAACTTATTTTCAGAAAAATGAAAAATGTGTTCTTTTTATAGTAAGACACAAGCAATAAA
>Ga0247844_1006912_pt1 | contig 13278 bp, 15 predicted proteins | sample LaCtaG_FD_192421 | JGI IMG/M metagenome (GOLD analysis project Ga0247844, IMG submission 192421) | Freshwater microbial communities from meromictic Lake La Cruz, Castile-La Mancha, Spain - LaCruzMarch201714.5m_1 | ecosystem: Environmental > Aquatic > Freshwater > Lake | place: Spain: Castile-La... | reverse complement strand
GATAGCTTTCAAGATAATTTATTGTCGCCACCAGTTTACACGCGTCCACCAGAATTTAATGGTTGGAAAGTTCCCGATGTTTTGCTTTCTGGAAACACAAAAGCGGTTGAAAAATGGCGCGAAGAACAAGCTTTGGAACGCACAAAAGCAAGAAGACCCGACTTGTTGGAAGATTGAAACTTTTTAGAAATTAATATAACTTTTCTTACAATTCGTTGTTTGATATTAAAACTAATTTAGCCACATGGAATTAAAACAAGTACCACTCGCCTTGGTCAACTCAATGAACAAAAATACACTCATGGAACAATTGGGTATTGAATGTGTCGAAATTGGAAAAGATTACGTCATTTCTAGAATGCCTGTCGATCATCGTACACACCAACCTATGGGTTTATTACACGGTGGCGCAAGTGCAGCATTAATCGAAAGTATTGGTTCAATGGGTTCTACCCTACTGATTGATATTCAGAAACAAGCGCCAGTTGGAATTGAAATTAATTGTAACCACGTTAATGGCATCAAAGAAGGTTTCGTGAGAGCTGTTGGGAAAATTGTCCACGCTGGAAAACGCACGCATTTGTGGCAAGTGGACATCCACGAAGAAGGAACAGATCGCTTGATTTGTACAGGTAGATTGACCGTTATGATTATCGATAGAAAATAAATTAATGCTGCTCTATCGTTTTCCTGGTAAAGAAATAGTCCAAAAAATGGGCTCGTTTGAAAAACAAGTTTTTTTTTCATCCAATGGTTTTATTGTGAGTTGTTTTAATGGCGAAGAAAAATATCTATTCGTCGAAAAAGAGCAACAAGCAAGCGAAATTCCCACCAAAACGATTATTTCAATTAGCAAAGATGAATACTTGAAGCAAGGAAATAAACTAATTAATGCAATTCAACATTTGGGAATTCAAAAAACGGTTCTTTCTCGCATAGAAACACAAGACTTTGACTCCGAGAAAATATTGGATTTATTTTATTTACTTGAAAAACAATATCCTACAGCTTTCGTTTATTGCTTTTTTGACAAAACTTTAGGAACTTGGTTAGGCGCAAGTCCTGAGATATTATTCCAAAAATTTGGAAATTCTGGCTTTACTGTTGCGCTTGCTGCGACAAAAAAAGTATCGGATTCAAGTTCTTGGAATCAAAAAGAAACGCTTGAACAAGCTTTTGTAAGTGATTTTATTTTGGAACGTTTGAACCAAATTGAAATTTCGGATATAGAACAAACAGGACCTTTCGAACATCAAGCTGGACCTGTAAAACATTTAAAAACAGACTTTAGTTTTTCAATTGATTCGCATTCATCCTTTGAAATAATGGAAGCCCTCCACCCTACTCCTGCTGTCAGTGGTTTGCCCCAGGCTATTTCCTTGGAGCTTATTGATTCTTTAGAAAAACATCAACGTGAATTATACGCAGGCTATATTGGTTTGGTGGAAGAAAATCAAGCTTCGGTTTACGTAAATCTTCGTTGTTGTCAACTTTCGAAAGGAAAAATACATTTGTATTTGGGCGGAGGTTATACCAAAGATTCTGATCCTCAACACGAATGGGAAGAAACTGTAAATAAAAGTAAAACCATCCTTGACCTTGTGCAAAAATTGTAATTTTACGACATGCTAACTAGCGATAAATTAATGGTGCAATTGGTGGTGGATCAATGTGAGGCGCATGGAATTCGTAAAATCGTTTTTTCACCAGGTTCGCGGAATTCTCCATTTGCTATTAGCTTCGACGAAAATCCTTTTTTTGAAACGTATGTCATTCACGATGAGCGAAGTGCCGCTTTTTTCGCCTTGGGAATGTCGCAAGAATTACAAGAACCTGTTGCGCTTTGTTGTACGTCTGGAACTGCGGCATTGAATTATTATCCGACAATTGCGGAAGCTTATTATCGCTCGATTCCTTTGTTAGTGATTACAGCCGACCGTCCTGAAAGTTGGATCAATCAAGGAGACGGACAAACAATTGTACAGCGAAATGTTTTCCAAAATCATATTCGTTACGCTGTGAATTTAACAGATGGCAAGGAATCAGAAACAGATATTTGGTACGCTCAACGCGAGACTGCGATTGGAATGTCGATATTGACTGGAAAGTGGAAAGGCCCTGTTCATTTCAATATTGGCTTAAACGAACCGCTTTATAATTCAACTGAAAAATCCATAAATTTCGCTCGAAAATTCTATCAAAACCAAGTTTCAAGTCAATTGAGTAGTGAATTTTGTGAGCGTGCAATCCCGCTTTTGGAGTCAAGTAAAATACTAGTTTTGTGTGGCCAATTACCTGAAAGCAACCAATTTCAACAAACGCTAGAAAAGTTTAGCAACCACTCCAACGTCATCGTTTTAGTGGAAAATACTTCCAATATTCAAAGCGAAAAATTCATTCATTGCATCGATCGTACTTTGAACGGAATTGAGAAGGAAGAAGAATATTATCCTGATTTATTAATTACCATCGGTGGTGCCGTAGTTTCCAAAAAGATTAAAGCTTTTTTACGCAATGCGAAACCAAAAAATCACTGGAAAGTAGGCTTTGATTTCCCACAAATGGATACATATCAATGTTTAAGTGACGCAATTGAATTAACTGAAAATCAATTTTTTGACACTTTAAATCAATTGGATTTTAAAAGAAGTCAATTGAATTATTTTGGCAAGTGGAAACGTATTGATCTTCAAGCTAAAGACAGTGTTGAAATGGCCGTTAATAGTTTGTCTTCATTCACAGATATTCATGTTTTTTATCATATATTTGATTGTTTACCAGAGCATTCCATTTTACATATTGCCAATAGTTCAGTCGTGAGATACACTCAATTGTTTGATCCAATTCGTTCTGTGCGCTTTGAATCCAATCGAGGAACAAGTGGAATTGACGGTTCTACAAGTACAGCAATTGGTGCAGCAGTCGCCAATCCAAACAAGATGCACTATTTCATAACTGGTGATATTTCAGCGCTTTATGACAGCAATGCTTTTTGGGTTTCGAATTTTCCTAAGAATTTAAAAGTGATTGTCATCAATAATTTTGGAGGAGGAATCTTTAGGATTATTCCTGGTCCGGCAACTTCAAAACAGCGAGATGAATATTTTGAAGCGAAACATATACAAAATGTGGCTTCAGTTGCGAATGCTTTCGGATTAGAAACTTTATCCGTTTATATATTGGAAGATTTCGTAAACTTGCTACCTGAATTTTTGAATCCCGAAAATGAGATTCAGTTAGTTGAAGTATTTACGGATGCGGAACAAAACGCAGAAAATTTGAATCAATTTTTTAAATTAATTAAACAGTAGAAATGGAAGTTTTTGACATTTTATTTACCTTTCAAGGATGGATGTATCTGGTTATCTTAACCTTACTAGAAATCGTTTTAGGAATCGATAACATCATTTTCATTTCTATTATAACAGATAAGTTGGTACGCCAAGATCAAAAAAAAGCTAGAATTCTAGGTTTAAGCTTGGCTTTGATTATTCGAATTTTACTCTTAAGTGTGATTTCTTGGATTATGACTTTAGATAAAACAGCATTATTCACAATTAACGAAATTAAGTTCACCGGTCATAGTTTGGTTTTGTTGATTGGAGGTTTATTCTTGATTTACAAATCGGTAACTGAAATGCACTCAAGTGTAAAAGGCGAAGAAGAACATCATAGCTCTGATAATAAAAAGAAACAAAAATTAAGTTCCGTAGTATTTCAAATCGTAATGGTGGACTTTATTTTCAGCTTTGATTCTGTGATTTCAGCTGTTGGAATGACAAATGATATTTCGCACGAAACGCACGGTAACCCAATGGTAATCATTGTGATAGCTGTAATTCTTTCAATGATTGTAATGTTACTTTTCTCCAAACCAATTAGTGATTTCATCAATGAACGTCCAACAATTAAGATGATTGCTTTAGGATTTTTAGTGACAATTGGTGTGCTTTTAATCGCAGAATCATTCGGGCAACACATTCCAAAAGGATACATTTATTTCGCAATGGTTTATGCACTTATAGTTGAATTTTTAAATATCCGAATGCGAAAAAACAGAGGCGGTGACAAAGCAGGAAGCTAGTATTTTTCTCAGAATTGAAGATTTTGAATCGCGCGAAGAAGCACTCGAATTTCAATTATTTGAACTAAAACAGCAATTGATTTCAAAGCCTTGTATTCCACAATTATTACAAGCAAGACTTTCAAAGTTAAAACAATTAAAAGAAGCATGTCGTGTATTAGAATTTGAAATTGAATCTGTAAATTTAGAACTAGAAATCAACGAATTAGATTCTCTTAATTTAATTGATTGTTTCAATTCATATCAAAAAAACAAGAACCTTATTTTAGCTCGACTTTCCTATAATTTAACACTAGATTTGATGGAAGTTTCTATTAATTTACTACTTGAAAATTTAAAAGAATGGTCAAATTTATGGCCAAAAATAGCTATTTTGGAAAATGAAAAAATTTTACTTTCAAAGGAGTTAGAATCAATGGGATTTTATCAAGTATTGAAGGACTTGAAACAAGCTAATGTTCTTAATTTTAAAGATTTAGATTTCGCTCAATTACCTGAAAATTTTAAACATGAAATCAAACGATTGAATTTAATTCGTGAATATTTTTCGCAAGATTAAAGAAATTAATTGCATTATCAATAATTTCAAAATAAAGGTTTCTGGTTTTGATTTCAAATAACGAAATTGAAATCAAAATGGAATGTTGGTATTATAAAAATGAATTGTAGATTTTTTAAGAATATTAGTAGCTTATTTATTTTGAAGCATTTCAATCAAAAAATGCATTTCTTTATCCGAAATATTGGCTTGTTCGGAATTGTCATAAATATCTAATAGAAAAACGTTTTTTTTGACTACTCTTACATAAGTCATAATTCTTGCGCCTCCAATTTTACCTTTTCCGTTGGAGGTGATGGCAATACGTATTTTCTAGCAATCTTTTCCAAAGGCTGTACCAAGAGTTGGATTTTCACACAATTCATCTATTATTGGTAATAAATCGGATGGAAGGGACTTATATTTTTTCGCTAAGCGTTTAATTTTTCTTTCAAAAGGTTCGGTTGCAATTACATCAAAGCTCATTAAATAAGTCTTTTGCAGATTTTAGTTTTTTCTTACCCTGTTCATGTAATTTTACATCATTAATTGCTTCAGCTAATTCACTAATAAATTGGCTTTTACGTTTATCCTTAACTTCTTTAATGACACTAACGTAGCCAAGACTTTTAATCATCTCCATGAAAAAAGGAACACGGCTATTCTCTTGTATATCAAGTATTACTTTCATTGCTAGGATTTATAAATTAGTAAAAAAGCCAATTTAAAATTGTTGTTTTAACAAAGCTAAGTATTTTTTTTCTTAAAATTTGAAACGACCAAACCTACGACCACGCCACGCATTACGATTATGACATCCATGGAAATGTGCAAACACTTTTGCAAGACAACCGAAAAATGGCTACTACCTTTACTTCGATTGCTTCTCAACGCTTCAAACGTATGGACTACCGCTACGATTTAGTTTCTGGAAATGTTCACCGAATGAGCGTGCAAAATGACGAAGTAGACCAATGGCACCACGCGTATCAATACGATGCAGATAACAGAATTACAGCGGCTTATACTAACACTCAATCACCAATCATTGGTCATGGGCAACTTTCAGCAGCTTTGGAGAATGAGATGGTTTATAACAGCGATTGGGAAAACGATGCGAAATACTATTATTATGCGCATGGACCTCTAGCACGAACAGAAATTGGAAATGACCAGTTGCAAGGTTTCGATTTTATTTATAACTTGCAGGGTTGGATGAAAGGAGTTAACGCAATAGAAAATGATAATGACCCAGGGCATGATGGTATTTCACATCACAATGATTTTTTTGGTAAAGATTTAGCGGCTTTTAGTTTGGAATATTTTAACGCTGATTATAAAGCAATTAACTCATATTCACCTTTTGCTTATGTTGAAGAATCAAGTCATCCAGCAACAAATAGTAGTGAATTATTCAACGGAAATATTCGTTATATGCAAACGAGATTGACAGACCCAACAAATTTAGATGCTTTGCCAATGTTAAATGCTTATAAATACGACCAATTGAACCGATTGAAAGAATCACGATCGTATGAAATAGGTTTCGATGGCAGCACATGGAATCCAACGACTTACGGAAATGAGTATTACAATGCATTTGAATACGATGCAATGGGTAATATTTTATCTCAAGTGCGCCATAACAGAGCAGGTACAAAAATCGAGGAAATGAAATATAAATATCAGTACCTCGACCCTACTACCAAGACAAAACTACAACGCAACAGATTGTATCACATTTACGAACCGTTGTCGCTTTCAAGCTTAGATGCAACCGACATTGACAACATGGGTGCTTACGATTCAACAGCAGTAAATATCAATTCTGTAAACAATTACGTTTACGACGAAGAAGGACGTTTAGTAAAAGACAAAGCAGAGAAAATAAACAAGATTGTCTGGCAAGTTGATGGAAAAGTGAAAGAGATTCAGCGAATGACAGGCTCTACCAAATGGCTCAAATTTGATTACGATGCGATGGGTAACAGAATTGCAAAACACGTTTACAACAATACTGGTACTACACATGAGCGTTCTACCTATTACATTTTAGATGCTCAAGGAAACCAAATTTCAACGTACGACCATGAAATAGTTGGAGGTTCTGCTAAATTCCACTTAAAAGAAAGAAACATATTTGGTTCAAGTAGAATTGGAAGTAAGCAAGATTCAATTAATATTTTAACGGCAACGTTAACACAAAACTACGCACAAGTTCTTGGTACAAAATACTACGAATTTAGCAACCATTTAGGCAATGTTTTGACCGTTTTTTCTGATGTCAAAATCGCCTTAGATGAAGATGCAGACTACGTTGTAGACGGCTTCCGTGTTCCTATACGAAACATCGCTGATTATTCTCCGTTTGGGGTGCAACTGGATGGGAGGACGATTTCGATGGATAATTACAGATACGGTTTCCAAAACCAAGAAAAGGACGATGAGATTAAGGGTGCTGGAAATTCTGTGAATTACAAGTATAGAATGCACGACCCGAGGGTTGGGAGGTTCTTTGCTGTGGATCCGTTGATTAAAAAGTTTCCCTATTATTCATCATATGCTTTTTCAGGAAATAGAGTTATTGATGCAATTGAATTAGAAGGAAAAGAACCTGAAGACTTTCTAATAAATTTTATTATCAATAGTGTTAAATCATATATAATCCAAACTTCACAGAAGTATATTGAAAACACTGTTAAAAATGTAGCAAATGGCACATTAAATTATGTTGAAAGCCGTGTCGAAATTTCAACTTCAAATTTGTTAATTTCAACTGCAAAAGAAAGAAATCCTAATGTGGAAAATTTAAGTGAATCTGAAAAACAAAAAGATTTTAGAACAAATGCAGAAAAAACACAAGGAATTTTATTGTATGAATTTGCAACAGGAACAGGAAAAAAAGAAAGAGAATTTAATTATCCTGATCCAATTGTAAAAGAAATAGCTAGTGGATATGTTTTAGGAGATATTATAGACAAGTTTAATGAACACTTAAAAAAAGAAAAATTAACTCTTTCAGAATGGTCAAAAAAGGGTGAAAATTTTGGAAGTGATATCCCATTTAGCCCGGACCATGCTGGTACATTAAAATCTATTTCAAGACATTTTTCATCAAATTCATCTCAGTTTTTAATAGGAGGCTCAACATTTGTAATATCACCTACATCAAAAGAAGGACTTGTTAGTGTTACAATAGAAAACAATATGAGTAAAAATTCACTTTTCCTTCACGTTTTGAATAATAAGGATAATGGACAATTAAGAACAACAACTCAAAAATTTAATTTCGGTTTAAATTTTGGAGATAATAAAAAGAAAAAATGAAAAGGTTAATTTATGTGATTCTTACTATTTCAATTTTCTCTTGCAAAAATGAGTCTTTAGATGGGATTTATTGTAACAAAATAGGAGAAAAATTACATCTAAAAAAAAATGAAACTTATTATTTATACTATTCTAAAACCTTAATTCATAAAGGTAAATGGAAATCATATAGTGACAACAGTTTGATCTTTTATCATTTTTGGAATTGCAAAGAGGGAAGTTTATGTAATAAAGTAGTTGACATCAAAAATGGCAAAATATGGTTTTCTGAGGATGAAGAATTTTTAAATTTCGAAAAGTGTGATTAAACTATCATTTTTTAACTTTAATATTCAATTATACAAAATTGGTTGCCTAAATAGGAGTTCTTTTATTTACTCTAGGTTTGGGGATGCAGTATGATAGTAAGACTATCTTTAAGGTTTTTTATAGAAAAAAACAATTTATATTTAGAAATCTTAAATTTAAGTGTTATGGAATTTTGAATTTTGTTTGAAGAAAAGTTATTTTGAAATTCTTGATTCAGCTGTTTAAATGTTTTTTAATAAAATAGAAATTCAACCAAAATTCAGTGTTTACCCTTACAAAAAAGTAAATATTATCTTTTTACCTTTAGCTTAAAATTTAGTTCATTTTTTAACCCTTAAAAAAACCACTTTTTTGAACCTTCAAAGACCGACCTATTTTTCAGATTCTAGCGAGGGTGTTCCTATACGAAACATCGCTGATTATTCACCGTTTGGGGTGCAGCTGGATGGGAGAACGATTTCGATGGATAGTTATCTTTATGGTTTCCAAAACCAAGAAAAGGATGATGAGATTAAGGGAGCTGGAAATTCTGTGAATTACAAATATCGTATGCATGATCCTAGGGTTGGGAGGTTCTTTGCGGTGGATCCGTTGGCGAGTAAGTATCCTTGGAATAGTGTTTACGCTTTTAGTGAGAATAAACTAATTTATGCCATTGAACTTGAAGGTTTGGAATGTTTCTACACTTCAGATGGAACATATATAGGGCAATTGGGGAAGAACACTCAAGTTAGATTGATAAATGAAGATATAATTGAAAACAAATTTTTTAAATCGAATTTAAGCATTGTTCAAGATGCAATAAAAATTCAGAATTCAAATAAAAGCAAACACTTTAAAAAGTTTGCAAAAGAAAGGGCACTAGATCCGAGTGTTTCAACAGAAGTTGGTATGGATAATAAAGAACTTAACTTGAGAGCAACTTTAGGAGTTATTCAGTCTGGAGAGGGTGGAGAGTCAGGAAACAGATACAAGAAAAAGTATGGGGGAAAATTATTAGATAATCTCGAAGATCATCCAGGGACTGAAAATGGTCATTCAGTTTTTGGGGCATATCAGCTTCACAAACAAAGTTGGTTTGGAAAAAATGACAATGGATATAAGTACAAATTAGACCTTCCTGATTTTTCACCTGAAAATCAAGATAGAGCAGCAGTAGGAATTATTATAAATAAAAACGCTTATAATGATATTGTAAATGGTGACTTTGAAACTGCTTTAACTAAAATAGGTGGATCTGTTTGGACAAGTTTAAATAAGGAGGGAACCATAGATAAATTTAAAGTTCAAATATCAAATGAATTAAAGGGTCAGTCTTTGGTTGCAACAAAAAAGGGTGGATTGTTAATTCAAAATGCAGAGAAAGATAAAGTGACTTTAAAAAAAAGATAAAAAATGAAAATACATATTATACTTTTCAATTCATTAATGTTAGCGCAGTCTTTTTCTTGTGATAATTCCAATAATGAAATTTCAAAGATTGAGATAAAAGAAAGAATAAAATCTTTTAAAAGTATTTTATCAGTTAAAAACGATGACAAACATATAATGTGTTCAGATACAATTAATTATAAAAATTACTTTATTAAGATATCGAGTTTTCAATCAGATTCTTTAATTAACGAACCAGGAAACAAACTACAATACAAATATCCTATGTTAAAGCAAATTTTTGGATTGTATAGAAATGGACAATTGATTAATTCATTTACTGTTCCAATTGACAAACAAAGCTTCCTTTTAAAGAATGGTTTGGAAGTTGAGATTCAAAATCAGTTACTATACAAGATTGGAGTTATTGAAGGTGAAAATGAAACGTTGTTTTTTTTAGAAAGCTTTGGTGGTTGTAATTCATGTGAATCAATTCAAATATTGGTTGATTTGAAAGGAGAAATTAAAGTCTTGCAATATATTGATTCAAAGGAGAAACATTCAAATGAAATTGGCAATTATATAAATGAAATGAAAGCTATTAATTTTGACATAAGATTGTATGAAACAAATAATTTTCGATCAAAAGACTTATTTTGTAACGATGATACTTTTGAATTGTTTTTAGGTTTGTAATTTGTTAAACTGCTACTCCCACGACAAACTTAAAATAAGACCCTCGATATATCGAAAAAACTAACTTTAACAAATCTTCAAAAACCACTTTTTTGAGCCTTCAAAGACAGTCTTATTTTTCAGTTTCAAGCAAGGGTGTTCCTATACGAAACATAGCTGATTATTCGCCGTTTGGGGTGCAGTTGGATGGGAGAACGATTTCGATGGATAGTTACAGATACGGTTTCCAAAATCAAGAAAAGGATGATGAGATTAAGGGCGCTGGAAATTCTGTGAATTACAAGTATCGTATGCATGACCCAAGAGTTGGAAGGTTTTTTGCGGTTGATCCGTTGGCTAGTAATTATTCATACAACAGTCCTTATGCATTTAGCGAAAACGTTGTAATTGATTGTATTGAACTTGAGGGATTAGAAAAAATAAAGCATTTAGTATATTCACAAAAGAAAGAGAAATGGATAACATCGTGGATAGAAATAGACAACAATCTTACTGAAGACGTAAATGCCTATCACCACTTTAATAGTAAAGGACAAAACTATCAAACGGCTGTAAAACCAATGAACAGCGAAAGTAATAGTCCAGAAAGAGTTGTTTATAATGGAAATATCAAATATGGACAGAATCGATTGGACATGTATCAGCAGTTTGAATCAACTGATAAAGCAAAAAAATCACATTCAGATATAGAACTTGAGTCGAAAATAAGTAATTCTGTTGCTGAAGACGCTACTTATTATTCAGGATTAGAAGGTAATCATGACGCATACAATCAAGGGAAATGGGGAGGAAATAAGGAAAAAGCATTAAAATATGGAATCACAACTATTTCAGCAATAATTTCAATTGGCACAGGTGGCGCAAGTTTACTTTTAACTTCAGGTGCAAAATTAATTGCGAAAGGTTTAACTACCGCAAGTATGATAAATAGTGTTGATGATTTAGCAGGCTTAAGTAACAATGGTGGACTCACACCATTACAACAAATGGTTGGAGAAAATACTGGATCTACATTTAAAATAATTCTGGGATTTGTTAATTCTAAACAAGCACTAGTTGATATTGTAGATAATCTAGATGATGCTCAGAAGGCTTCTGTAAGTGTAATTTCATTTGTTAATGATCAAGGCAATACAATGTATGGACTGTTTCAACTAGGTTCTGGAAATAACAATATTGATGAAAAAAATGAAAAATAACAAATTACTTTTTACATCAAAAAGTTCAGACATAAGGATTATAACAATTTATTTCTTTTGCTTATTTTTTTTTATTTATAAATCAATATTAATGGAGAAAATTACATGGTTAGTATTTTTTTTAATTGCGTTAATTTCTGTTTTATATTCGACTTTAAAAATAAGAAGTATTAAATTTTTTTCAGAAAAAATTGAGATTTCTAATTTAATAACTAATAAAAACTATGAAACAATAATTTGGGAGGATATTAAAATAATTAAAATTGTTTATTTTTCAGACACTCAATTTAGAGATAAGGACATTTACTTAGAGTTAAAAAATTCAAGTATTATAAAATTAAATATTTTATATGTTTTAATGGAAGATTTTTACAATCTCGTTTTGAAAGATAAGGAAATACCTATTTATATTAAAAAAAATGGTAAATTCATTAGGTATGAACCTCCTAAATATGTTTAACTACTTCCAATCAAATCTTAAAACAAGACCTTCGATTTATCGAAGGTTTATTGAAAAAGAGGGGGTTACAGATTTTGAGTAATGAGTTCTCATTTTAGTTTTAGAAAACTTAAATCGCTTTGAGGTTGAAGATTAGATTTTATTGGTTTTTGAAGTTTAAATTTTTGTCCGTTTGTATGACTATTTTAATGATGCGAACAATGTTATAGCTTAATCAACATTGGTAATAGAACAATAGTTTAGCTTTTTATAATTGTGCAATTGATTGATTATTTTTGTAATTTTAATTTCTAAAACTGATAAGCATGAACATAGAAACAAAGAAGTTAAATCTCATAGAACGAATTATGAGAATTAAACAAGTTGCGACTATTGATAAGTTTGAATCACTCATAACAGATTTAGAATTACAAGCTGGAACTGAAACTTCATTACGCCAAATTCAAAACAATGAAGTGCGTTCTTATGAATCTTTTTCTAATGAAGTCGAACAATGGTTGAAGGAAAAGAATTCGAAGTAATAATTACATCCTTCGCAGAAAAAGCATATTTTCAAGTCTTAGAATATGTTTATGAATACCACACACCTAAAATGGCAGAAAAGATTGCCATAGAGTTACTTAAGTTCCCGCTTATTTTGAAGCAATTTCCTAAAATGGGAACTATTGAGTTAATTTTAGAAGAAAGACCTGAAAAATTTAGATTTCTACTTTTTGAAAGGACAGAAAGAATAACTGTTAAAATCTTATATTTTGTTGATTATGAGCGAAATGTTATATACATAACAGACTTTTTTCCTTCAGAAATGTTAAACAAAAAAATAAAAAAGCGAAATTAATCTTACATGTTTTCTCTACTCCCAAAATAAACTTAAAATTATAAAATCAAACATTTATAACCTTTAAACCCAACCTTTCTGCAAGTCCAAAATCGGCCATATCGCACCATTCCCAAAATCCTTATTCCTTCAAGAAACATAGTCTTTTATTCAAATCTCTACTTCTTCCTTTAAGTAAAAACTAGACCTTCTTCCTATCAAAAATCTATTGATAGTGTTTCTTTTTTCTTTAATTATTTTTGATTTCATTTTTTATGTTGTTGAACTTATTATTGTATTTTTAGTTATTTTTGAATTCAAAATAAAATAAGATGAAAAAATCTAACCAAAAACTCTTGAATTACACCGGTTTAGCAACTACAATGCTAGCTTCAACAACTGTAAATGCACAAGCTGTAGGTGTTGACATTAACCCAGATTTAATTCTTACAACTGACTCAAATCCTTATAGTTTAG
>Ga0247844_1006910_pt1 | contig 13281 bp, 9 predicted proteins | sample LaCtaG_FD_192421 | JGI IMG/M metagenome (GOLD analysis project Ga0247844, IMG submission 192421) | Freshwater microbial communities from meromictic Lake La Cruz, Castile-La Mancha, Spain - LaCruzMarch201714.5m_1 | ecosystem: Environmental > Aquatic > Freshwater > Lake | place: Spain: Castile-La... | reverse complement strand
TCGCAATACGATTTTTAACATTGTACTTATGACCTAATGCTTGCGTCACAACCGATGCGGATCCCCCTCCACCTACAAGCTCAACAAAGTTTAAGTCGATTTCATACTCTTTAATCATTTGAGAGATGATTTTCCAAATCTTTTCACAGGCGATATCCATCGCTTCACGCGCCATCGCTTCCCCTGATTTATTGTGCGCTTTTCCAAGTGCATCCCACGCTAACTTAGCACTTTTTGGATCATGATAGGCGTAATCCCCCTCTGGAATATAGCCAAGAACATTCGCTGCTCCCGCTAACGTATAGGCATATTCAGCGCCACCACTGAGTAAAATTGCAAAATCATGATGATCCCCTGCGCATGGTTGAATGTATTTTATCTCATCAACCCCTTTTAACTCAGCAAAATTTTCATATGGCTTGTGAGCAAGATGGGCTGAACGTGGTCCTACATCCACCACTTTACCCCCACTTACTCGAATCATTGATCCCCCTGCTACACCTAGGGTTCTTACATCTAGTGATTTCAAATACATCTTGTTGCTTCCAACTTGTGCATTTTTTATCAACACTTTTCCATCTTTTATCAGCGAGATATCTACTGAAGTTCCCCCTACTTCTAAGAAAATCCCCTCGGTTACCTTTTCATACATCAGTGCCCCGGCAACCCCCGCAGCAAGTCCCGAAAGCATTGTAAGGATAGGTCTTTTTCTCATCTCTGCTACCGACATTACCCCCCCATCTGCTCTCATGATCATCAGCTCAGAAGGGATTTTTAATTTTTTTACTACTGTTTCAGTCATATTCGCAGTCTCTAACATCTTTGGAATCAATGACGCATTTACTACACTTGTACGCGTTCTCACTTTGAGTCCAAAAAGCTGTGATATCTCATGAGTAGCTGCCCCTAGATACCCTTTAGCTTTAATTCTTCCTAATACAAACTGCTCATTTTTAGGATCTTCAACTGAGTAGGCTTCTGTGGCAATAAAAACCGCAGCACCTTTGCTTTTCAAAGTCTCTATCGCTCTATCTACTGTCGCCTCATTCACACTATCACTGTGAATCCACTCATGATAGATTTTCAAGAATTTTCCTGGTGCCAGTTCAATGTCTTTTAACATCGTCTCACCACGGGCCATTTTACTTTTTCCCATACCGATAATCCCTACAGGAGCTACATCCCCCTCAAGAAGTGCATTGGTCGATTGTGTGGTTCCATGTGCTATAAATGATACATCCGATGGATCGATGCTATTTTCTGTAAGTACCTTTTCAATGATATCAATAATCCCTTTTGCAACCCCATCTTGATGATGGTGTGTCGTAGGAATCTTTGCTTTTGCAATAATTTGAGCCGTGTCGTTATCTAACACAACTGCATCTGTAAATGTTCCCCCTACGTCAATTCCTATTCTTACTTTTCTTCCCATGACATCTCCTATCCTACAAGCGAAATTTTAGCGATAAATATAGCATAGCAAAGCACCACTAAGGTCATGAATATACCCCATAAAAGAACTCTTTTCGTGATATCTTGCGGTGATACCTGAACAAAATCTGAAATCCAAATATTTTGTGAATTGGTCGGGTCTGCAAACCCTTGAGTAAGTCCAACTGAGTAGAGTACCCAAATAATGGCGATGGGAGAAAATCCTGCTGCAGCAAATATTACAGGAAGGGCTCCCCCAATTCCAAATGTGTTCAGTGGTCCTCTATAGAGTACAAGAGGCGTTGCAATGGTAAATCCTATAATATAGGTGAGCGGTGTATGAAGTGCTGAAACAAGAACTAAAATCAACGGTTGAATAATTGGCGTTACCGCTGAAAACTGAAATCCTTTAATCAAAATTCCAAGTCCTATTAACAAAACAATAGCCCCTGCTACACTTTGAGTCCCCTCAATAAATGACGCTGAAAGTATATGAAGTTTTCTCTCAGCTTTAATGATGCAAAGAAGGTAGAAAATTCCAATAACAATGGCCACTTCCACTGGAATATTTACTTTAAATCCTATTTGCCCTACTATAATAATTAATACAGGAATGATCGGAGAAATCATAGCTAAAATACCCAAACGGTCTTTAGGTTGCTTCTTCTCTTTTAAAGCAGGATTTTGTACAGCCCACGCTTTGAAAAATCCTTTTCTACCCACATGCCACATAATAAACAGAATAGATATTACAAATGATACCGCAAAAATAGGCAGTGCAATGTTGACAATTGTCGCTGTTGCTTTTCCAATGTCACCATTCATAGTCGGTGCAAGCACCGCAGCAAATGTTGCATAGTTCGCTGCATTTAACATTCCCCCTGTCGTTAACCCAAGAAGGACAATTGAAGCCGATATCTCCTCTTTAATCCCAGCTGTCATCATAATTGGAAGTGCCACTGAACCGATAAGAATCACGGCTCCTAACCCTCCAATGGCAGCAAATATAATCACTGTGGCGATATAAAATGCTATGGCAATAACCATCGGCCTATCTCCAGCAAGCTCTGCACACGTTTTGATGATTTTCTCCGCCAGTCCAACCTTTTTAAGAACGGTTGCAAATGCTGCTCCAAATATGGCTGCTGCAATGGCACTTCCCATCATGATTACCCCGTTGTTAATAACACCATTTAAAATTCCCATTTGAACTTTTCCGCTGACTACTGTATCAAACAGTCCAAAATCCTTCATTGACCCAAATGCCGCTACAATGGCAACCACAAATCCCATTGTTGGTAGTGCAATTATGGTTGAAATCTTCTTTTTCATCATCAATACTACAAAATATACGATAATGGCTAAAATAATAATTAATTTAATATTGTTTAACATCTTACCCCCTCAATCTCTCTCATAAATCGTTTTGTAATCTCTTGCGGTCTTGTAATGGCTCCTCCAACGACAACGCAATATGCCCCCAACTCCAATACTTTTTTTGCTTTTTCAGGTGTATCCACTTTTCCTTCCGCAATCACTGGGATTGAAACGGCAGCTATCACCTCTCTTAAAAATTTAAAATTTTGGTTCGAAACATCACATCCTAAACTCTCTTTTGTATACCCATGAAGCGTTGTGCCCACAAAATCAAATCCAATTTTTTCACACCACATTGCCTCTTCAACAGTAGCAATGTCCGCCATTAACTTAATGTGTGGAAAGTTGCCTTTAATCTTTTTCACAATTTGTTCTAAACTCTCTCCCTTAGGTCTTGTATGAAAGGTCCCATCCATCGCAATAATCTCGACACCTACTTTTGCCAACGCCTCTACCTCTTCATACGTCGGTGTGATGTAAACATCAAACCCATCATAATCTTGCTTGATGATTCCAATAATAGGCAGTCCTACCTCATTTTTTATGGCCAGGATATCTGCCACTGAGTTTGCTCGTATTCCAACTGCCCCTCCCTCTTTTGCTGCAACTGCCATTCTAGACATTATGTATGAGCTATGAAGTGGTTCTCCCTCTAGTGCTTGACACGAAACAATCAATCCATTTTTTAACTTTTCCATCTCTACCTCTTATAAATGTTTTTTGGAGTTTGACTCCATAAAATCATTTTAATATTTTTTTAATCTATTGTCAACAAAAATTTTGTATTTTTCATACTTTTTTGAATACTTCTCTCAATTAAATCATTTATTGCAATTCTAAAACACTATATTGTACAAATGTTTTTTTGAAGTTTTATTATTTCTTCACATTTCGCTTCTTTTCTTAATATAACTTTATTTTTTTGTTGTGCTTTTTTAAAAAAAATGGTATAATTTTTGGAGTAAAAATCCACAATAAGTTTTTCCCAAACTAAATAAATGTGTGTTTATCGTTTTATCTATTTTTAGCCATAACACTACTCATCCTTCGCCAACGAGAAGGAAATAATATATAAATTTGTCAGACTATTCAACAAACTCTTAAACAAAACCCCACCCACAAAGGAGACCTTATGAATAAAATACTCTATTTACCCTTAGATGAGAGACCTTGTAATTATGAATATCCTAAGCTCATTGCCACTATGCAAGAGAGCATCGACCTAATCATTCCTGAGCTTGAGATTCTCGGATGTAAAAAAAAATCAGCCAATATTGATGCCGTTTGGCATTTTTTATATACACACATACAAGGAGCAAGTGCAGCCATTTTGTCCATTGAAACGCTCATCTATGGTGGCCTTCTTCCTTCAAGACTCCATCAAGAGAGTTTAGAAACCCTACTTGAACGTGTTGAGATGTTGAAAAATCTCAAACTTGCAAACCCAACTGTAAAATTTTATCTTTCAAATCTCATTATGAGAACACCAAAGTATAACTCTAGCGATGAAGAACCTGACTATTATGAGGAGTATGGCGTAGATATTTACAGCTATTCTGCACTCGTTGATAAAAAAGAACGCCAAGGAGAACTCTCTTGTGAAGAGGAGTGTGAACTGAAAACCATCACAAAGCGACTTCCAAAAGCACATTTAGATGACTACTCTTCAAGAAGAAAGAAGAATCTTGAAGTAAACAAACGTGTTATTGAACTTGCCAATGAAGGGGTGATTGAATTTCTAGCCATTCCACAAGATGACTCTGCACCTTATGGGTTTACTGCTATGGATCAAAAAGAGGTGGTCGCTCACATCTGCAAGCTCCGTGTTCAAAAACGCGTACATATGTACCCTGGCGCAGATGAAGTCGGTTGTACACTACTCGCACGCTATTTTTCTACACTCCATCAGAAGCAGTTTAAAATCTACCCTCTGTTTAGTTCTGTAAACAGCAAAACAATTATCCCACTTTATGAAGACCGCCCACTTTATGAAAGTTTAAAGGCACACATCACTGCAGCAAATGGAATATTGGTTGATGCCATCGAGAGCTGCGACTTTGTTTTAGCCATCAATACAGCTGGTCAAGTATTACAAGAAGCATGGGACGACGAACATAAAGATATCACCTACTCAAGCTTTAGAAATCTCAGAGAGTTTACTTCTCAAATAGGGTATGCTTATTTACAAGGAAAAGGCGTTTGCGTAGCAGATGTTGCCTTTGCTAATGGCGGAGAATCTGAACTAATCTATCTGCTTGATGACTATCATCTTTGGGATAAGCTTCTTGGATATGCTGGATGGAATACGAGTTGCAATACTATTGGAACTGCCATTTGCACTGCGTATTTTGCTCTCAACTCTACACGAATACAACAGGTTAGTGAAAATAAAATCTATCGACTATTAGAGGATTGGACATATCAAACAAAGGTAAGAAAAGCAGCAGGTGAGCAGTTTATCGGGAGCGATGGAATTACCTATTTTTCATTAAATGGTCATAATAAAAAAGTCAATGAGTTTATGAAAAAAGAGATGTTAGACCTTTTTAACACCACATTTAAACAGAGTTTTTTAGATACAAGGATTACCCATTTTGAAGTGTTTAGCCCTTGGAATCGATTCTTTGAAATTGGACTTACACTTAAAATTGATTAGGAGACGCAATGAATCACTATCTCGCTTTTGATATTGGTGGCACTCAAATTAAATATGCCATTATCGACCAAACAGGCCATATTCTTTTTGAAAAAAAAATCCCAACATGCGCTCATGAAGGGGGAAATTCTATTTTAGAAAGGGTTACCTCTATTGCAGAAGAGTACTCAGAAAAATTTCACCTATTAGGGATTGGTGTTAGCAGTGCTGGAGTTATTGACGAAATTGAAGGCAAAGTGCTCTATGCTTCTGATAACATTCCAAACTATACAGGATGTGAGATAAAGAAAACCCTCGAACTTGCCACTCACATTAAGACCTATGTAGAAAATGATGTGAATGCATTTGCACTTGGAGAACTTCTCTACGGCGAGGGAAAACAGTATGAAAATCTATGCTGTATCACTTTAGGAACAGGAATTGGTGGTGGGCTTATTTTAAATAGAAGACTCTATCGCGGGAATCGTAAACGTGCAGGTGAAATTGGGTATATATTATCACAGGGAAAAGAGGATTACTATGAAAAACGCGCCTCTACACAAGCCCTCTCACAAACACTTGCTTCTCAAGGCTTTGACATGGACATTAAACAGTTTTTTGAACAGGTTCGAAGTGGGGACCTACTCCTTACCGCCATATTTCATGAGTGGTGTGCGGAAATAGCAAAGGGAATTTTAGAACTCTCTTATATTCTTGACCCCGATTGTATTATCATCGGTGGTGGGGTATCCGCTCAAGGGGAGTTTTTACAAATTGGCATCGAAACCGCACTTAAGAAGCTTTCAAATGGACACTTTATTCCTAAAATTTCCATTTCGAAGCTTTCAGGAAAGGCTAACCTACTTGGGGCTATTGCTCCATTTCTGCTTAAATAGCCTCTTGGTGTGCTACTGAGTTGACTAAGTGTTACTTTGCAATATGACCGTTTTCTAAGAAGATGTTTAATATCTCTTTTCCTCCTCTCTTTTGAAGAGAGGAGTGAGTTGTGTTTATAACTTTATTTATTTCAATTCAAAACACCTATTTACGATAACATAGCCCATGATAAAAATACTCTTTTTGAAAGGATAGATAATGAAAAAAATTCTTATCACTATAACAGGGATACTCCTCTCAGGATTTATACTCGCTTCCACTATCCCAAATGCACCTTCAATGATCTCTAGTAACCCTGTTATTTCTCTAAATGCTTCAAATCTTATTCTCTACTCTGGTTCAACCTATACTCTAAAAGCAAACGCGACAACAAATACCTCAGGTTTAATTTGGAATTCTAGCAATCCCGCTGCTGTCACAGTAGACTCTAATGGGAATTTGACCCCTATTGGTCCAGGTAGCGCAACCATCACTGCAACTCTACCTAATAATGAGAATATTTCTGGAAGTTGCGTGGTAACTGTCCCAACCGTAGGAGTCTGGCTCACAGTATCAGCAAGTCAAGTTCTCAACAGTGAAGCGAATATCGAACAAGCTGTTCAAATTTGTAAAGCCACTCACATCAATACCATCTGTGTAGCCGTCTGGGATCAATCTATGACTAACTATCCTAGTCAAATTATGCAAAACACCACAGGTGTTCCTATTAATCCACAATTTTCTGGAACTGACCCTCTAAAAGAGGTTGTTGCGGCTGCACATGCTCAAGGGATAAAAGTCATCGCATGGTTTGAATACGGTTTTGCTACCAGTTACAACGACCCAACAGGTGGGCCAATACTGCAAAAGAATCCAAGTTGGAAAGCGATTGATAACAATGGGCAAATTGTAACATCAAATAACTTCCAATGGATGAATGGTTTCTCTCCTGATGTTCAAAACTTCATGGAGTCACTCATGAAAGAGGTTGTCGATAATTATGATGTAGATGGTGTACAGTGTGATGATAGAATGCCAGCCATGCCTGAAAATTCAGGATATGACCCTTACACGATAAAACTCTATGAAGATTCACACAATGGTCAACACCCTCCAACAGATTATACCAATTCTGACTGGGTTAATTGGCGTGCAAACCTTCTCAATCAGTATTTACAACGACTTTATGCAGATATTAAAACCGATCCAAATCGCATCAATAAGAATCTCACTGTTACTATGGCACCAAGTGTTTATCCTTGGAGCTTACAAAACTATCTTCAAGATTGGCCCGCTTGGGTTAGTGGAAACTATGTAGACGGTATCATTCCACAGGTATATCGCTATGATTTGCCTAGTTATGAGAGCACTCTGCAACCTATCGTTCAATCTCAAATTCCTCAGAGTTTTATGAACAATTTTGCTCCTGGAATGGTCATTCAAGTAGGTACAACTCCAAAAAATCTCTCCACTCTCCAATCTATGATTGATTACAACAAATCACTTGGAATTTATGGAGCGATGTTTTTCTTTTATGAAGGATTAACTAACTCAACGCTTCAATCCACCATTGCAAACGCCTATAGCGGTTCTGCGGTGATTTCCACAAGCGGTTCTGCACAATAGATACAAAGACACCCCCTCTTTAACGATGTTTCGCTAATAGGGGGTGTCTTATATTTTCGGTAGTTATGTTTCAAGCTTCTCATTTCTCTTCCCTATGTCAATCAGTTGCAACGTGAATCTCGCTTTTGAACCTTAATTCAAGATCCCTGATCAAGTCAGGGGTGACAATGAAATGCTCTTTCAGTGTCCATCAGCGTAATCAGTGGCTAAGTTTTTCTTTGTGACCTCTACATCACCTCTACTCTATGCATACTTTTACTTGATACAATGTCCACACCAAGTCCAAGTACGTCTTTAAGGATAATATCCCCCATGTTTACCGGAGCTTCCACTGAAATGGAATTAATCTCACTCATCACATCAAACATACGCTCTTTTGGAACCTCTCCGTTTGTTTTAACAGGAAGTCTTCTGAAATTTGAATGTAAAATTTTCACCGTCGTGGTAATGGTTCTCGAAGGTGCGGTTAACTCCTTTTTAGCATACGCTATCCCTCTTGGACACCCATTTCCTGTAACAATAAACTCCGCTGCTTTTCTTTCCACACTCATGTGACACCCAATTGGGCATACGATACATATCAACTCTTGCGCTTTCATCTTATGCCTCCTTAACCATAACGGTAATCTCTCCACCTGCTGGAGCTATATTTTTTATTGGTATCACCAATTTTTCCATTTCACCAGGTGCTAAATGTTTTTTAGCCACTTCACGAATCACTTTTCCATCTTGCATCGCAACAAGTTTAACATTTCTAAAAACATCTGTTACACGCATAAAAAGCTCCACACTCTCACCCACATTAGCCAAATCAATGGTGTTAGGAATCACGTATCGTACACCACTTTTTGGTTCAGTATGTATCAACTCTTCGCTTAAAGTTAATCGCTTTTGAATATAGCGTGCCGCAGAAGCACCTGCTCTTTGACTCTCCTTGGTAACAAAATCCACTAAATCATGTACATGTACCACATTACCACACGCAAAAATTCCCTCTATAGAGGTTTGCATCGACTCATTTACCACTGGACCTGAAGTCACTCTACTCATCTCAACGCCCAAGCTTTCTGAAATCTCATTTTCTGGAACGAGTCCAACAGAGAGCAGCAACGTATCGCATTCATAGGTAATCTCTGTTCCATGTATCGGTTTTCTATTTGCATCTACCTTTGCTATAGTTACCCCAGTGACTCTATCTGTTCCATGAATCTCCGTTACTGTATGACTGAGTTTTAACGGAATATTAAAATCTTCAAGACATTGAACGATATTACGGGTAAGTCCGCCTGAGTATGGCATTAACTCTGCCACCACTTCTACTTTAGCCCCCTCTAATGTCATTCTACGCGCCATAATCAGCCCAATATCTCCAGACCCTAGAATTACAACACGTTTACCGACCATTTTACCTTCCATATTCACATAGCGTTGAGCTGTCCCCGCAGTAAAAATTCCAGATGGACGTGTTCCAGGAATAGAGAGTGCACCTCTTGGTCTCTCTCGACACCCCATAGCCAGTACAATCGCTGTTGCTTGAAGGGTTACAAGTCCATCACTTGGGCTAACATAGGTAATCTCTTTTTTATCATTTACACTTACCACCATTGCACCTAGTTTGTACTCAATGCCCTCTTTTTGAACCATTTCAATGAATCTTCCCGCATACTCTGGTCCTGTTAACTCCTCCTTAAACTGGTGAAGTCCAAAACCATTGTGAATACACTGTTGAAGTATTCCTCCAAGCTCTTTATCTCTCTCTAAAATCAGGATATGTTTAATCCCCTCTTTACGCGCCTCAAGCGCTGCAGCAAGACCCGCTGGTCCTCCACCAATTACAACCAATTCGTATGGCATTTATCCTCCTACTTCGTATCACCAGTTATGATATATGACTCTTTTTGTGCCTTAGCAATCTCTTCTTCACTTAAATTTAACTCACGGGCTAAAATTTCTACCACACGTGGACCACAAAATCCCCCTTGGCATCTTCCCATTCCCGGACGCACACGTCTTTTAACGCCATCCACCGTAGTTGCTCCAGGGTAGGTATGAATGGCTTGAACAATCTCCCCCTCAGTAACCCATTCACAACGACACACAATATTGCCATAACGGCTATCTTTGGCTATCATCGCCACTTGCTCCTCTTTTGAAGCCGTCACAAATTCATTCCATGTACGACGTGGATTAAAGTGTGGATACTTTGCTGGTTTTAATTTTTCTTTGATTAAATCTGTAATATACACTGCAATGGCAGGTGCAGCCGTAAGTCCTGGTGATTTTATCCCTGCGATATTGAAAAAATTGGGAGTGGATTTTGACTCTCCTACAATAAAATCTTTCGTAGAAGTCTCAGCTCGAAGACCTGCAAAGTTAGTGATAATTTTATTTCCTGGAAGATTTGGATAGGTCATAGAGGCTCTACGCCACACAAACTGCAACTCACTTGAAGTAGTAGAAAAATCATCTATTTCACTGGCCTCTGTGGCATCTGGACCTACAATGATATTACCATGTACCGTAGGAGAGACCAATACCCCTTTCCCCATTGGGTTAGGGCATTGAAACATCACATGAGAGGCTAAATCTCCCACACTTTTATCTAAAATATAGTACTGTCCTTTAATCGGGTTAATATCAAATTTATCTTCACACACCATATTGTTGATTACCCCACTATGTACCCCTGCAGCATTCACAACGATTTTACTGTTTAGTTTTTCGCCACTCTCTAGTTCAATTTCAAAGAGCTCTCCCACTTTAGATATCTTCACCACTTTAGAATTCAGTTTAAACTCAACCCCATTGGCTGCAGCATTGTTTGCACACGCAATAGCCAGTTCAAAAGGGCCTACAATTCCAGCTGTAGGAGCGTAAAGGGCAGCTACTATTTCAGGACTTGCTTTCTCCTCAAGCTCTCTCACTCTCTCACCGCTTAAAATTTCAAGTCCAGGAATACCATTCTTTTTCCCTCGCTCTAAAAGTACCGTTAGTGTCGCCTCCTCTTCATCAGAAAATGCACATACCAGTGACCCAACTCTTTTAAACGGCACATGTAAATCTTTGCAAAGCTCGTCAAACATAGGATTTCCCAGAGCATTGAATTTTGCCATATTCGTTCCTGGCTTTGCATCATATCCCGCATGCACTATGGCGCTATTTGCCTTTGTCGTCTCATTTGAAATATCAAAATCTTTCTCTACCAATACCGTTTTAAGTTGGTACTTTGAAAGCTCTCTTGAAAGTGTTGTCCCAACAATTCCACCGCCAATTATTACTATATCGTACATTTTTCACTCCTTTGAAATATGAATAATTTCCTCTTACTCCTATTATAATCTATTATTATGTTAAGAGTGTAAATTTTTAATATTTTTATTGATTTTACTCATTTATTCCCATTTTTTGTAAGTTTGCAATCATGGTTTGTGCATCTTGCAATGCATTGTTAGAAAAATAGTCTGGATAAACGGGTTGATTATAGGAAGGCAGACCGTTAGGGCGAAATATTACTTCTGTTGGAATACCTATTTTCAGATTTGTATTCTTCAAAGTATCAGTAATCATACTCCCTTGCATCTCTGGAGTACCACCTGTTGGCTCCCCCATGATATATCCTAATTTACAATCTTTAAAAACTCCTGCAAAATCAATTGCTGAAGAAAAATCTCCTCTATCAGTTAATAAATATAAATTCCCATTCCATAAAGCTTTAGGATAGAAATTTCTATTTATTAAACAACTGTTATTCACTATCTGACCAATTTTACTATTATAATTTTTAAAAAAATCTTCTTGATTGGAATAACCATAATATTCATAGTTCTGACTGCTTATCCACAATGGTGATATTTTAGTTTGAAAATTACCTTCACAAAACGGTTTATTGGTAAGTTCTTCAAGCATAGATTGCCACCCAGAATCTCCTCCACCACCGTTTCCTCTTATATCAATAATGACACTCTTACATTGTTTTTTATTTAATTGTTCAGCTACAGATGAAATAAAACTCGAAAAATTTGAATCATATTCCACGCAACTTGGAAATTTAATATAGCCAATATTATTAGGAAGGATAGTAAATGAGTACTGTTTACTTTCCTTAAATTGTTCATATCCTAATGTCAGTTGATTGAAAAATTGTTGCCTACTCATTGAAGGAATATTTATTGTCACTTTTTTTCTTTCATTAGATAACGTTACGGAATAATTTTGGGAATATCCATAGTAGAGATTATAATAGTATGTAAAAATTGATAATCCTAATTTTTGATTCATCGAATATATTTCACCCTGTGTCTGTTCAGAATTACTAAATTTCAGTACATTATTCACTATTTGAGTCATTGCAACACCATTTATTGCCTCAATTTGAAACCCCTTGTATTTCACGTATCCATTGTTATACAGAACGCCTTGGAATAGAACTCTTTGATTGTCTGTAATATTCATTTCTATTGGACAATAAGATTTTTGACTATCCATTATTCTGCTTATACTGATATTTTCTGGAAAAACCAAAACCGCGAGATGCTCACACCTCATCATATGAAGTAGTGGGGCTACTTGTCTATAAAAGTCCAATGCATTTTCACCATTTTTCAACTGCTTTATGGTATTTTGTACTAACGTTTCAAACTGCGTTTGAGTACAAAATACCCAAGGATTAACCATCGTAGTTTCAATATCATTTTGAAGCTGTAAAATATCTTGTGTCATTTGAGCTTTTGTATAGGTTGGTATTGGTGTTTTATCATTATGTTGTGTAAAGGAAGCCACTAACTGTTCTGTTGCACTTCCAGAACTTGGTACATTTGAACCTCCTGAAGTTGCCGCAAAACACCCCATACTTGTCACAATAACACAAATAATCAAAAGTATTTTTTTCATCCTAGTTTCCTTTCACTATTCATTACAATGAATGCTTCCTGCATTGGTTGAAAGTATCACAACAGGAGCATAATTTGAAGAAACATTTAGCAAAAATGGTGATTTTTGATTTACTCCATTGTAACGAACCCCTCCTGCATTCGTACTCGCATTCACTGAAGTGAAACTATTGGCAATGTTGATACTCCCCGCATTAGTAGAGGCTTCTACACTCGTAGCAGCACCTTGATAAGTTATACTTCCTGCATTGCTTTGAGCATTCACTTTTGCCGTATTGCTCGCATTGGTAATTGCAATACTTCCAGCTTGAGCTATTAAGTTTGCGCTTGAATTAGCAGGAAGATTTGAAGCTACAATGGACCCCGCATTAGAGTGTAGCATAATTTTTTTCAAAACTGTACTTGAAGTGGGATTGATCACCACTCTTCCTGCATTGGTGGTGAGCG